>Ga0210405_10006088_pt1 | contig 10866 bp, 9 predicted proteins | sample IncBWH11MmetaG_FD_155492 | JGI IMG/M metagenome (GOLD analysis project Ga0210405, IMG submission 155492) | Forest soil microbial communities from Barre Woods Harvard Forest LTER site, Petersham, Massachusetts, United States - Inc-BW-H-11-M | ecosystem: Environmental > Terrestrial > Soil >... | reverse complement strand
ACTTCTCGTCCACGCGCCTTTTGAACAGCAGGCTGAACGCTGCCTGGAAGAGTTGAAGACAGCACTTGAGGCCGCTGGATCCGACCTCGAGCACGTCTTGAAGGTCAACGTACTCTGTGTAAGCCCGGAGCACTTCAAGGCATTCAACGAAATTTACAAGCGCTACTTTCCCAAGAATCCGCCAGCCCGCATTTTTTTCTGTGTGCCGGTATGGACGGGCCCGTTTGATATTGAAGTCGAGTGTATCGCGGTCCGGAAAGACTAGTCTTATCCCGGCGGTTCGTTAGCCTGTCCATCGGCGCGTCGATTTTCGCGAGCACCGCGCCAATTAGGTCGACACTCTTGTGGTCCCAACCCTTTGAGATGCGACCAAGAGAGATGTGCCAATGCCGAACGTAGCCACCGAATTGAAACTCGAAGCTTCGAAGTCGTGGCTGCTCCTGACCGCGTCGCTGGTTTCTTCGTTGATTACGCTCGACTCCACCATCGTGGCGGTCTCCCTGCCGGCGATCGGTCGGTCGCTCGGGGCCTCTTTCACCGATGTCCAGTGGGTGATCAGCGCCTATGTCCTCACTTACGCCGCCCTTCTCATGGCGTCAGGCAACTATGCAGACCTTCGAGGCCGCCGGAAGTCCATGCTGATCGGCCTCGTGGTGTTCGCAGCCTCGTCGGCGGCGTGCGGTGTGGCGACGAGCTCGCTGCTGCTCAACATCGCCCGCGCAGCTCAGGGGTTGGGGGGCGCCTTCCTGGTGACGGCGTCCCTTGCGATTTTGTCGAACGCCTTCACCGGTTCCGAACGCGCTTACGCCTTCGCGTTCTGGGGAGCGAGCCTCGGCGTAGCGCTAGCAATAGGGCCGATCATCGGGGGCGTGATCACGAACTACTTCGGATGGCGGTGGGTGTTCCTGGTCAACGTCCCCGCGTCCGCCATCCTCGTCGCTGGGACCCTGAAGTTCATTGGCGAGTCTCGCGACCCTAACGCCGAACGCCTCGACGTCCTCGGCACGGTCACGTTCAGTGCGGGCCTCGCGCTCCTCATCTGGGCCCTCATCGACGGGAACGACGCCGGGTGGTCAAGCCCGACCATCGACTTGCGCCTCGTGGTCGCCTTCGTGCTCCTGGCCGCCTTCGTCATTGTGGAGGTCCGTCAGGACCGCCCGATGGTGGAGTTCGGGTTGTTTCGCAGTAGGACGTTCGTCGGTGCGGTGCTCGCGATGATTGCCTACGGCGCGAGCGCGCAGGTCATGATCTTCTTCCTTCCGCTCTACCTGCAGAACGCCTACGGGTTTGAGCCTCTGGCGGCGGGCATTGCGATGATCCCCTTTGCGCTGCCGATGGTGCTTGCCCCGCGGGAGACTCGTCGGCTCGCGACCCGTTACTCGGGGCGTACGCTTCTTGCCGCCGGCTTGGCGATCACCGTCGCCGGGAATGCCGCGTTCTGGCTCGTTGCCGATTCCCATCTCCCATACGGCCTGTTCCTGGTCGCCATGCTGGTCGCCGGCTGCGGCGCCGGCCTGCTCAACGGGCTGACCGTGAAAGTCCTGCAGGGCGCGGTTCCTGAGAATCGCGCTGGCATGGCTTCGGGTATCGCTAGCACGACGCGCTTCATCGGGATCCTCGTCAGCATCGCGGCACTCGGCGCCGTCCTTGCCGACGTGGCGCGGAACCGGTTCGTTGTGGGTGCCACCAAGATCGGACTGTCGGCCGACACTGCACGCGAGGCCGCTGCTCGTGTGACATCGGGCGATCTTTCCGGATTGCTGGCGGCGGCACCGCCCGGCGTGCGCGAGCCGCTGCGCTCCGTGGCGCTGGCGGCCTATGGGGCCGGCTTCGCGTCGTCGGCCCTCGTGGCAGCATGCGTGGCATTCGCGGCTTGCCTGCTCGCCTTCGGCTTAATTAGCGGCGAAGAGACCGCGCCGCACTCTGCACCGCCGCCTGCGAAGATGCCGTGCAAGTTCATTGATTGCCGCGACCCTCTCTGAATTCGGAGGCGTCGGGCTCCAACAGACAGCCCCGGCCTTAGAAGCGCTGCGTTCGTCTGCCGGTGAAAGGAATACTAATGGTCAATTCTGAACAAGCAATTGGGTTGGAGAAGCTGGAATTCTCACACGAAGCAAAAAGCAATCTAACCAAATTGGCTGCATGGATAATCGCGCGCAATATCGCATTCATGATTGCCAGTGTCGGCATGATTGCCATGCTGCTTTGGGCTGGGTCTTACAAGATGACGGCTCCGGGAGCCGAAGGCATAGTTCCCCTGGTCTCTAACAGCCCGTTGATTTGGTGGCACTTTAAGTTGTTCGGCCCTTACGTCGGATCCGACATCATCGGTCTTACCGAGGTCATCGCCGCGATATTGATCTTCACAGGATACTTCAGGCCTAAAGCCGGTATTGTCGGAGGACTGATTGCAACCGTCATGTTCTTCACAACCAGTACCATGCTGGTAACTACACCCGGCGCGATAATTTCCGTACCCGGGATTCATGGGATGAGGTACATGAGTTTCTTGGGCTTGTTCCTTTTCAAGGACGTCATATCGCTAGGTGTTTCGTTCTACCTCATCGGTCATTTCGGCAGAAAAGCTATTCTTTCCGAAAACAAAAACCAATAACTGAAGCACGCGAACCCCTCGAGAGACTCCACCGCAAGTTGGAGCGTTCCGGCGATTTTTAGCATCAGTGCGAACCACATTCCCACGACCGTTCGATGACTTACGAAAGGTTGACAGTGGTGAATCGAGCCCTCGCCGAGCTTTAGGGGAGCGGAATGATGGTGAGAAGTGGCTTGACCTCGCCGAGATCTGCATAGATTGCGACTCGGCTAGCGATAAGTGCTGAACAGTTGCTGAACAATAGACTGCAAACGGGGGGTGTCCAATGCAAACAGGAAGCTTGCAACGCTAACAAAACAAACAAAACTTGGTCTGTGCGAACAGGTCAGGGTGAATTAGCAAACCGTCATCTTGACGATGCGATTGCTGAAAGCCATGCTTCCCCAAGAACTTTCGGCGCCGAAAACGAGATACTTCATGCCCAGTCTTCCGTACGAGCAAAAAAAGCGCATCTGCTGATACGTCCGTTTCTGACCTGCGGGATATATCGAATTTTCTCACCGAGTGGACCGTTGTGGCGTTATCATGCGGAAAAGTAACGGAGGAGAAGGCGGGTTTGCACATGAGTGCAGCCAGCAACGTATGTGTAAAGGGCATACGGAACCAGACTAAGGGCCTGGGTGAAGTTGATGTGTCGAGCTCCAAGCTGTGGGGCGCACAAACACCTCGGTCGCTTAAACGTTTCAGCATCGAACAAGATCTCATCTCGCGCGAGATGATTGCAGTGTACGCGACTCTGGAAAAGGCCGCCGCTAGCGCCCCTCATGCGGCCCACCGTGTCGACCACGCCATAATCTGCACTGATCACATCGGCAGACTTGATGGGGACACCGTTGACGACATCATGAAAACGCACCCGATGATCATCATTGGCGGCGTTCTTCAACAAAATCCATTTTTGATCCCTCCAATTAAGTTCCTTCGAGAGTTCCGCGAACGACGAGCCGGGCGGAAATGCTCGACCTCCACAGGAAGCTGACATGGCCCTACGACCAGAGAGTTCCGCCGACGAGGCATTGAGCGAAGCGCACACGCGAATTGTGCAAAGTGAGGAGCGATGGCGCTCGGTGTTTGAGAACTCAGCAATCGGTGTCGCGCTGACCGACTTGGACGGAAGATTTATCGCGGCAAATCCTGTCTTCCTGAACATGCTGGAATACACGCAAGAGGAACTCGGACAATTTAGTTTTATCGACATCACCGTTGAAGAAGACCGGAAACTCAACCGCGTGCTGATCGAAGAACTCCTGACAGGAAAACGCAAACAATTTCAGATTGAGAAGCGGTATCGAAGAAAAAACGGCAACACAGTTTGGGCGCGAACCAGCGTCTCTATCGTACCGGGCACGGAGCGTGTGCCGCAGTTTTTGATGGCGCTTTCCGAAGATGTGACTGATCGCAAGCGTGCCGAGGAGGCGTTGAAGTCCAGCGAACGCGAACTAAGTTCGATCATCAATACCATTCCCACTCTCGCCTGGTCCGCCGCGGCCGACGGTTCCGTAACCTTCCTGAATCAGCGCTGGCTCGACTACACGGGCCTGTCGACTGAAGATGCGCGTGACTGGGGCTGGAAAGTAGCCATTCACCCAGACGACAGTGCGGCTCTCGTCCAATACTGGCAATCCCGATTGGCGGCCGGAGAGCCGGGCGACGTTGAGACGCGTCTACGACGTAGCGACGGCGTCTATCGGTGGTTTCTGATCCGCTTTGAACCGTTTCGTGACGAAGCCGGGAAGATTCTTAGATGGTACGGCACTACCACCGACATCGAGGATCGCAAGCGCGCGGAAGAAGAACTCAAGGCAAGCGAGAGCAGGTTCCGCGCGACTATCGACACGATTCCGACTATGGCGTGGTCAACTCATCCAGATGGCTACTGCGACTATGTGAATCGCCGATGGCTTGAAACGACAGGTCTTTCGAGCGAAGAGTCTCTTGGCTGGAACTGGGGAGCAGCGATACATCCTGATGATTTGAAAGATCTAGTGGAGTACTGGCAGGGTTGTCTGGCTTCGGGCGCCACGGTGAATGTGGAAGCCCGTATGCGGCTTTTCGATGGCGCGTATCGTTGGTTTTTGTTTCGGGCCAGCCCATTGCGAGACGAGTCGGGGACGATCGTCAAGTGGTACGGAACAAATACCGACATTGACGACCGCAAGCGCGCTGAGGAGGCCTTGCGAGCAAGCGAGTTCACCTTACGCGAGACGGTCGAGAATATTCCTGGTCTTGTGGCGAAGACGAACCCAACGGGAGGTCTGGAGTTTCTTAACCGTCGGACTCTTGAATATTTCGGGAAATCGATAGAGGAAATGGAAACTTGGGCAGTCGATGGAACGATTCATCCTGATGATGTGCGCGGCGTGATCGAGGCTCGCAAGAAGTCGATAGAAGAATGGAAGCCATATGAGTACGAAGTCCGTTGCCGGGGCGCCGATGGCACATACCGCTGGTTTCAGGTTCGGGGCGGACTCCCACTCCGCGATGCCAAAGGCGCGCTCACTAGCCGGTACTTGTTGCTCACTGACATCGAAGACCGGAAGCGGGCTGAGGAGGAACTGCGCCGCAAAGAGGACTTCCTGGCAACAGCGCAACGGCTTAGTCTAAGCGGCAGCTTTTCCTGGTGCCTGGATACGAACGAGGTTGTCTTCTCCGAAGAGGCCTATCGAATCTTCGAATTTGACCGCGATTCGCCCGTGACTTTGGAACAGATCGATAATCGCATTCACCCCGAAGACCGTCATTTATTGCCGGAAAAGAGAAAAGAGGCCAGTACGCTGGGCGAAGGTCAGGACTACCAGATTCGCCTCCTGATGCCCAATGGCTCGGTTAAGTATCTGCACACCACCTCGACCGAGACCCGAGACACGAGTGGGCGGCGGCAATACATAGGAGCACTTCAGGACGTAACGCAGCGCTGGCTCGCCGAAGGAGCGCTCAACAAGGCACGGACTGAGCTCGCCCACGTGGCGAGAGTCACAGCCTTAAGTGCACTAACGGCCTCGATTGCGCATGAGGTTAACCAACCGCTTTCCGGGATTGTCACCAACGCCGGCACGTGCCTCAGGATGCTCGACGCGAGCCCACCGAATCTGGAAGGTGCACGAGAAACCGCGAGACGAACCATCCGGGACGGCAATCGCGCCTCTGAAGTCATTACACGATTGCGGGCGCTGTTCAGCAAGACGAGCACCACGTTCGAATCCTTCGATCTGAACGAGACTGCCGAGGAAGTGATTGCGCTATCCCTCAGTGAACTGCGGCGGAATGGGGTCGTTCTGCAGTTAGATCTTGGCGCTGATCTGCCTTATGTCTTTGGAGATCGGATTCAGATTCAGCAGGTCATTTTGAATTTGCTCCGAAATGCGTCGGACGCCATGAGTGCCGTCAACGATAGACCGAAAGAATTGCTGGTCAAAACAGAACGCGAGGAAAGTGCTGGTTCACTACGCCTTAGCGTCAAAGATGCGGGAGTGGGTATCACTCCTGAAATCGAGGAAAAGCTATTTGAAGCCTTCTACACGACGAAGGACGACGGGATGGGAATTGGTCTTTCCGTGAGCCGCTCCATCATGGAAAGTCATCAAGGTCGCCTCTGGGCGACTCGGAACGACGGTCCCGGATCGACGTTTTCATTCTCGATGCCCTGCAACCGTACCGATACCTAAGTCCAATAGACGGCTACTGTTCTCGCCCGCATTCTAGGGTAATGACGCCCAGTCAGGAGCAAAAGATCATCGGGATACCTCTTGTTGTGGTGGTTGACGACGATGAATCCGTTCGTGAGTCACTGCCGGACTTGCTGAAGGAATTCGGCTTTGACGCCCTTACTTTTTCGTCAGCCGAGGGGTTCCTCGCTTCCGGTAGCGTCGACCGAACCAACTGTTTGCTACTCGATATCGCTATGCCGGGTATGAGTGGGGTCGATTTGCAAAGGGAACTCAAGAACCGCGGACACAAGATTCCGATCATCTTTATTACCGCCCAAAAAGCCGAGTCTGTCCGTAAGCGGGTGCTCGAACAAGGAGCAGTAGAGCTCCTTCTTAAGCCATTCAGCGATACCGATCTGCGGGAAGCGCTGAGCCAAGCAATTGGAAGGAGTTGACGGTCAGCCACCCTTACCGGGAGTTACACTATGACGTTAACCGACGTGGTCGAGCATGAAATGAGGTCTTCTGTCATGCCGCCTGCAAAGCCGATCGTATTCGTTGTCGATGACGACATTTCTGTTCGCGAATCCTTGGAGCTCCTGATTGGTACAGCCGGTTGGCATCCGGAGTTGTTCCCATCTGCACAAGCATTTCTCGACCATCCACCCGCTTCTGTTCCAAACTGCCTGGTACTCGACATTTCTCTCCCTGGGCTGGACGGTCTCGAACTGCAAAAGCGCGTCGCGGCCGATCGATCCGAAATGCCCATCATTTTCATTACCGGGCACGGTGACGTACCGAAATCAGTGCAAGCGATGAAGGCGGGTGCCGTCGAGTTCTTAACGAAGCCTTTCCCCGATGATGTCTTGCTTGGCGCCATCCGTCAGGCTCTCGAACGGAGCAAAAGCTCACTCAGCCAAGCGGCAGAGATATTTGCATTAAAGGAGCGCTATTCGTCACTTACAGAACGCGAACAGCAAGTCATGAAGTTGGTGGTTGCTGGGCGGCTGAATAAGCAGGTCGGCGGAGAACTCGGGATCAGTGAGATTACAGTGAAGGCGCATCGCGGCAAAGTGATGCAGAAAATGAAAGCCGACTCTCTGGCGGATTTGGTGAAGATGGCGGAGAAGCTCTACTTGGACTCTTCTGCGAAAGCTTGACAGGAAAAGCAAACGGAGCTCGCGATCCTTTGTCCGCTGCTACTTGAGGAAATTCCTCACAAGCTGAGCGATCTCCTCCGCAGCCGTATCGAGTGCGAAGTGCCCGCCGTCGACGATGTGCACTTCAGCACTGGGTACGTCGCGACGATAGGATTCTGGTTCTGAAGAATCGAAGGATGATTCGTATTTGCCCCAAATGACCAGCAGTTGCGGCTGGTTTTTTTGCATCCAGGCTTGCCACTTGGGATAGTTCTCCACATTTGTTCGATAATCATAGAAAAGCTCGACTTGAATGTCGCCCTGGCCCGGCCGATTCAGAAAATAGTATTCGTCGGTCCACAAATCCGGGTTGTGTCGCTCCACATTGGGATCACCGCCGGCGTGACGCGCGCGGGTCGTTTCTAGCGAGAGAAGATTCGTCCGCAGCGCGCTCTCGTATGCGGCCCGGTCGGCCCAAAATGCGCGCCGGGTCTTCCAATTAGCCCCCAAGCCCTCATTGTGAGCCACCGCATCCTGTACGATGAGGCGTCCGACGCGCTCCGGATGCGCGAGGATCATCCTAAAACCAACTGGGCCGCCGTAGTCCTGCATATATAGGTTAAAGTGCGAAAGCCCGAGCGCTTCGGTGAAGTGATTCATGACCTCGGCGATGTGGTCGAACGTGTATGTGAATTTCTTCGGGTCAGGCCAATCACTGTGCCCAAAACCTGGATAGTCGGGTGCTACGAGATGATAATGATCCGACAGCCTGTCAAACAAAGGCTCGAACATACGCGACGACGAAGGAAGGCCATGCAGCAGCAGGATGGTGGGCGCGTTTTTTGGTCCGGCCTCGCGATAGAAGATGGAAAGGCCATCAATTTGAATCGTCCTATAAACAGTTGGATGTTGCATCGGAGCTTCCTTTGTTTGGGTGTGAGCCATTGAAGGGCATGAAGTCCAAAACAGAAGCAGCCCCTGCAAAATCCAGCACAGGTTCAGAGAGATGTACGAACGACAGACTGTCAAGCGACGCATGTCTATACCTCACGTATAAGGACTGAACTGCGTGTTGGAACATTCCGTAGCAAAAAGATCTTCCTCTCAAAGCCCTATTCTCCAGTGTTGCCATTTCGCTTGGCTTACTTAGTCACCTCGAAGATGAGCTCTAGCTCAACGGGAACTCCTAGCGGCAGGCTGGATACTCCGTAGACGACGCGGCAAGGGTTCTTGTCTTTTCCAAAGACGCTTTGCAACAACTCGGAAGCTCCGTCTGCGACCTTCGGCAGGTCGGCAGTCTCGCCTCCTGTCGCGATGAGCACGCTCAAGCGGACCACGCGCGACACTTTGTTGAGTGAACCTAAGTGCTCGCTCGCCACGGCGATGGCGTTGAGGGCTGCGACATGGGCGGCTTGTTGCCCTTCTTCCACATTCAGTTCCTCGCCAATCCGCCCGATGAGTTTTGGTTGCCCGCCTATTGTGGGAAGCATTCCACTCAGAAACAAGAGACTGCCGGTTTGGACGGCTTCAACGTAGGTTCCGAATGGCTGGGGCGGATTCGGGAGGTTAATGCCGAGCTCCTTCAAACGCTGGTCGGCCCTTGATGCAGTTGACTTATCGCCATTGTTGGCGCGTTGTTTCATTTTTGTTTGTCCATCTCGCAATCGTCTTCGTCCATCGATGCGATGACAACAAAAACGTCACGCAGAAACAATCAGACGAAAGTATTGGAAATACTTTGGTGTTGGACGTGGATTTGTTGCGTTCAAGACTGCAGGCCACTACGGCAGGGCAAAAAAGGAGGCGGCGGAACTGCATAGGAAGGCATCTTCGATACCTTGGTCCAATTGTTTTGCGCGACGGCGCCTGACCTAATCGCAAACGTGGGTTGAGTTCACCTGAGGAGGGCAGATGCTCGCGAAGAAGACGGCGATCGTCACCGGGGCGCAGCACGGAATCGGAGCAGGGCTCGTCGAGGGTTTTCTGAAGTGCGGCTACAACGTCGTCGCGACGTCGCTTAAGGCCAGCGGGTCGTTGTCCCCCGAATCGAATCTGGTCGTTATCGATGGCGATATTCGCGATCGGGACACTGCCGCAAAATGCGTGAATGCTGCGGTCACGCATTTTGGAGAAGTCGAGGTTTTGGTGAACAACGCTGGAATCTTTATGACTAAACCGTTCACGGAATTCACCGTCGAGGATTTCAATTCTCTGGCGTCAATCAACCTTCTGGGTTTCCTGCACATGACGCAGCTCGTGGTGCAGCAGATGCTGAAGCAGGAATCGGGATGCGTCATAACGATCTCCGCCGCGCTTGCCGACAACCCGGTCGCCGGTGTGAACGCGTCGGTTTCGATGATTACGAAGGGTGGCTTGAATACCGTTACACGCCATCTGGCCATTGAATACGCAAAGCGGGGGATCAGATTCAATGCTGTGGCACCAGGTGTCGTGAATACAGCATTACACCAAGAGAGCTCCCAAGAGCATGTCAGCGCCCTGCAGCCTCTTCGAAACGTCGTCGAGATAAACGATATCTTCGACGCCGTTCTGTATCTGGCTCACGCACGCCAAGTCACGGGCGAGGTGCTGCACGTCGCCGGCGGTACCAATGGGGGGCAGGGATAGTGACGGAGTCGAAGATAACAGTTGAAACCGGCTACCGTAGTCGCGCAACCAACAAACCTCATGAGTCGCTCTGTGCAGACGTCCGAACCCATACCAAAGTATCGGCGATACCTTCGTCTAATTGCCTCACTTTCCACCTTGTGGTGTCATACCCTCGAACCGATTCAGTGGAAAAGGTTCAGGGACGAGTAAGGAGACGAGACATGAAAATTTTGCAGGTGCTAACTTCACACGATCAGCTCGGCAATACAGGCCGTAAGACCGGATTTTGGCTTGAAGAAGGTGCGGCCCCGTACTTTGTTTTCAGAGATGCTGGTGTCGAGCTGACGCTGGCTTCGCCGAAAGGCGGGCAGCCTCCGATCGATCCAAAGAGCGACATGCCGGAAAATCAGACTCCGGCGCAGGTGCGGTTCAAGAAGGATGCGGTGGCGCTGAAAGCCTTTGCAAACACGGTGAAACTGGCGGATGTGAAGGCAGAAGACTTTGATACGGTGTTTTATACGGGCGGGCACGGTCCGATGTGGGATCTGGCGGAGGACCCTGTGTCCATCGCTCTTCTTGAATCGTTCTACGATTCCGGCAAGCCAATTGCCTTGGTATGCCATTCACCTGGGGTGCTTCGCCACGTTCAGTACAAGGGTGAGCCGCTGGTGAAGGGGAAGCATGTAACCGGCTTTACGAATGGTGAGGAAGAAGAGGTAAAGCTCACCAAGGTTGTGCCTTTCCTCGTTGAAGACGAACTGCTACGTCTCGGTGCCATCTTTGAGAAGAAGGCAAACTGGGAGCCCTTTTCCATCACCGATGGTCGCCTTATCACCGGCCAGAATCCCGCATCATC
>Ga0210405_10006087_pt1 | contig 10867 bp, 8 predicted proteins | sample IncBWH11MmetaG_FD_155492 | JGI IMG/M metagenome (GOLD analysis project Ga0210405, IMG submission 155492) | Forest soil microbial communities from Barre Woods Harvard Forest LTER site, Petersham, Massachusetts, United States - Inc-BW-H-11-M | ecosystem: Environmental > Terrestrial > Soil >... | reverse complement strand
CAAAAATCCGGTGCATTCCGCGCTGGCGCTGATTTTCGGCCTGCTGGCGCAAGCCGGACTTTACTTGATGCTCTATGCGCCGTTCGTCGCCGGCGTTCAGATCATTCTTTATGCGGGCGGCATCATGGTGCTCTTTCTTTTTGTGATCATGCTGGTGAACATTGAGCGCTCCCAGAGAGAAGAGCAATTCAATAAGCAGTGGGTGGTTGGGCTCCTTGCTGCCGTCGCCCTTGGCGCACTGTTCGTAGTGGTGTACGTGAAGGGCAAAGCCTTGTTTCCTTACCGCATTGCTCAACCGATTGAAAGCAGCAACACGCAGCAAATCGGCGTCATGCTCTATGGGCAATACATGTTCGCGTTCGAGATCGCGTCGCTCTTGCTGTTGGTGGCGATTATTGGCGCAGTGGTGATGGCGAAGAAAAGAATTTGATTGGTAGAGACGTAGCTAGCTACGTCTCTACAGCGAGTGATTATGGCTCCAATTGGCACTCTTCATTATCTGGTGGTGGCTGCCGCCCTGTTCATCATGGGCGTGATCGGCGTGTTGACCCGCCGCAACGTGGTCATCATTCTGATGTCGATTGAACTTATCTTGAATGCGGTCAACTTGAACTTGGTAGCCTTCTCGCGTTTGTGGGGGTTGCATGGGCAGGTGTTTGCGATTTTTCTAATTACCGACGCGGCAGCCGAAGCGGCAGTGGGCTTGGGAATCTTGATCGCCTTCTTCCGCAATAAAGAGACGGTGAATGTGGACGAAGTGGATCTATTGAAATGGTGAATTTTATCGGTTGTCTATCCGAGCGAACCGTAGAGGCGGAAACGTTCGGCAAAGTGCATAGATCCTTCGCTCCGCTCAGAATGACAACAGGAGACGACGAGCTAACGACCGACGGCCAACGACCAACGACATGTTTTTCCTAGACCACATCTGGCTGATTCCTCTCCTGCCGGCTTTCGGCGCGGCGATGATGTTTTTCTTTGGCCGCAAGCTGCAGAAGACAACTATCAACGCGGTCTGCGTGGGTGTCGTGGTCCTCGCATTTCTATTCGCCTGCGGCGCCGTCTGGCAATACACGGACTATGCTCACGACAAGCCTGGCAAGCCGTACCAAACCATTGTCTACACCTGGTTGGGCACCGACACCGGCCAAATGAACTATGTGATGCGCGACGGGAAGCCAGCGCCGTTTCAGGCTGATGTGGGCTTCCTGCTGGATCCGCTCTCCGGCATTTGGCTGCTTTTTGTAACCGGCGTCGGAGCTCTCATCCACATTTATTCGACCGGCTACATGGCCCACGAACACGGGTATTACCGTTTCTTCGGATACCTCAACCTGTTCATGTTTTCCATGCTCACGCTCATTCTCGGGAACAATTACGCGCTGATGTTCGTGGGCTGGGAGGGTGTGGGCCTGTGCTCGTATTTGCTGATCGGATTCTATTTTCATCGTCATTCCGCCAGCACCGCAGCTAATAAAGCATTCATCGTGAACCGCATTGGCGATGCTGGTTTTCTGCTGGGCATGTTCACCATCGCCTGGTATTTCGGATCGCTGCGGTTCACCGATGTCACACATCTGGCTCGTAGCGGACATTTTGTCATTGGCGATCCGATCATTACGGCCGCGACTCTGCTCTTGTTCATCGGTGCCTGCGGAAAATCGGCGCAGATTCCGCTCTACATTTGGTTGCCCGATGCGATGGAAGGTCCGACGCCAGTTTCCGCGCTGATCCATGCCGCAACCATGGTGACTGCGGGAGTTTACATGGTGGCACGCTCAAACGCGTTGTTCGTGCTTGCGCCAACGTCGATGAAGACAGTAGCAATCGTCGGCGCGCTGACCGCGATCTTCGCTGCATCGATTGGCTTGGTGCAGAACGACATCAAGCGCGTGTTGGCGTATTCGACGGTCTCGCAACTCGGATACATGTTTCTCGCTCTGGGTGTGGGCGCATTTTCCGCGGGCGTCTTCCACGTATTTACACACGCTTTTTTCAAAGCGCTGCTATTCCTCGGATCAGGATCGGTAATCCATGCCATGAGTGGTGAGCAGGACATGCGCAACATGGGGGATCTGCATAAGCGCATCCCCATCACGCATTGGACTATGTTCATTGCGACTTTCGCGATTGCCGGAATCCCGCCGTTTGCGGGGTTCTTCTCGAAAGACGAAATTCTTTGGCAAGCATGGTCTTCCGAAGGCGGCGCCTATCGTCTGCTCTGGTTTGTCGGATTCATCACTGCATTGATGACCGCCTTCTACATGTTTCGGCTGATGTTCCTGACTTTCCACGGCCGTCCGCGGATGAGTCACGAGGTCGAGCACCACATCCATGAGTCTCCGAAGTCGATGACGGTGCCGTTGGTAATTCTGGCAGTCTGTGCCGTCGGCGCCGGGTGGCTTGGGTGGCCGCACAGCATCGGCGGGTCCGATCATTTTGCGAAGTTCCTGGATCCGGTATTTGCCCACGAAGCGAAAGTCTTCCAGGAGGAAGGGAAGGCGGCTCAACTCGCCGCAGGCGAACGGGAAGAAGAACACACGAGCCCGGTTGAATATGGGCTGATGTTCCTATCGGTGGGCGCGGCGGTAGTAGGGTGGGGCATGGCGTGGCGCGCGTATCGCAACGCTGACAAGGGATATGCGGAACCCATCGCGGTTGCGGCGCCACCGCTTTATGACGTGCTCTATAACAAATATTACGTGGATGAAGGCTACGACTACGCCTTCACCGGCCGCCGCAAAGTAGGAGATGTGCGCCTGGGCGTAATGGGCTTGGGCGAAGCATCGTCATGGTTCGATTCGCACGTCATCGACGGGATCGTCAACGGAACGGGATGGGCCACGCGTGCCTTCGGGACCCTGTCGAGTTGGTGGGATAAATGGATCATCGACGGTGTCCTGGTCAATGGTCCCGCAACACTTTCACGGATGTTGTCATACCCGGTGCGGTTACTCGAGTGGGGTCTGGTGCAGTGGTACGCGTTGGTGATGGTGATGGGGTTAGTAGGATTTGTCGCCTATTATGCGTGGCGATGACTGATTGTGTGGCGCGGGCGCCCTCGCCCGCGTAATGGACAAAAATGCAAAGCCATATTCTCTCGATCATTTTATTTACGCCGCTCGCTGGCGCTCTCCTGCTCATGTTTGTTCCGAAAGAGCAAAAGGACGCCATTCGCTGGATTGCGAACATTTTTGCTTTGGCCGGCCTCTTGGTCTCGATCCCACTGGTACCGTGGTTCTGGGCGCAGCGCTACGAGCCTGGATTCAAGTTCATGGAGGGCGTTCCCAACAACTGGATTCCGTCCATCGGCGCCGGATACGTGCTGGGAATCGACGGCATTTCTTTTCTGCTGATCATGCTGACCACGCTCCTGGGATGGATTTCCATCCTCTCGTCGTGGAGCGCGATCGAGAACCGGGTGAAGGAATACTATATCTGGTTTCTGGTACTGCAGACGGGAATGCTTGGCGTCTTCATGGCTCTCGATTTCTTCCTGTTCTTCGTTTTCTGGGAGGCCATGCTGGTGCCGATGTATTTGCTGATTGGCATCTGGGGCGGTCCGCGCAAGCTTTATGCAGCGATCAAATTCTTCCTGTATACACTGCTCGGCTCGGTGCTGATGCTGCTGTCCGTCCTTTTTCTGTATTTCTACAACTTCCGCCAGACCGGCCAGTACACGTTTAGCATCCAGGCTCTTTATAAGACCGCGCCGCATATTTTCCACGATCCGGCCTATGGTTCGACGTTTGCCATACTGCTGTTTCTGGCTTTCTTCGTGGCCTTCGCCATCAAGGTGCCGATGTTCCCCTTCCACACCTGGCTGCCGGATGCGCACGTGGAGGCGCCCACCGCGGGCTCAGTCATCCTGGCCGGCGTTCTGCTGAAAATGGGGACGTACGGTTTTATTCGATTTGCCCTCCCCTTTTTCCCCGACGTAGTGATGCATCCCAAGGTGCGCTTCTGGATGATTTTTCTCTCCATTATCGGAATCATCTACGGCGCATTAGTTTCGCTGATGCAGAAGGACATGAAGAAACTCGTGGCCTACTCGTCCGTCAGCCACTTGGGCTTTTGCACGCTGGGCATCTTTGCTCTGAATCCGGCAGGACTGAGCGGGTCGGTGCTGCAACAAATCAACCACGGCATCTCGACCGGCGCGCTGTTCTTGATCGTCGGCATCCTCTACGAACGACGGCACACGCGCGAGATTTCCGAGTACGGCGGCATCTCCAATGTGATGCCGCTCTACGCCACGATCACGATGATCATGTTCCTTTCTTCCATGGGTTTGCCGCTGCTCAACGGCTTCGTCGGCGAGTTCACCATCCTGCAGGGTACGTTCATGGAGAATTGGAAATGGGCGGCGTGGGCTGTGCCCGGTGTGATTCTGGCAGCGGCTTACCTGCTGTGGTTGTACCAGCGGGTCTTCTTCGGAACCGTGACCAATCCCAAGAACGAGAAATTGCACGACCTGACGCCGCGCGAGGTGCTGACATTCGCACCGCTGCTCATCATGGCATTCTGGATTGGGCTGTATCCCAAGCCGTTCTTCGAGATCCTGGAAAAACCAGTGAACCAGCTTGTGCTCACGGTTCGGCCCGACTATCCGGGAATCGGTGGGCCAGTGAATGCGTCCGCTCAGCCGCGAGAACCGCTTACGGCAGCGGTTGCAGTCCCCGCTGCTTCCGACATCGCAAAGGGGAAGAAATAAGTGCCTGGCATGCCATCACAATACTTCACCGGCACGGACTATCTTCTTTCCCTTCCCATCCTCATGCTCACTGTGTTTGCGCTGGGTATTCTGCTGATCGACCTGATAATTCCGCCGGAGTGGAAGTGGACGAATTCGGTAACCGCGTTAATGGGCATTCTTTTCTCTGCGGCCGGAGTACTGAAAATCCAGTACGCGCAATTCGAAGCCGCAAAGGTTGGGCGTTCGCTTGAAGTCGCCTTCGTACACTCCATGGTGCTCGATCACTTCTCGATCTATTTCTACTACCTTTTTCTCGGTGGAGCCGCCCTGTCGATCTTGATCTCCGTGCGCTACCTCGAGATCGAGCATGAAAACCACGGCGAGTTTTACGCGCTGATCCTGCTTTCGGTTGTTGGCATGATGTGCATGGCCTCGGGCTTCGACATTGTGCTTATCTTCATTGGCCTGGAGTTGATGGCGATTTCCACGTACGTGCTGGTTGGATTTCTGCGTACTGATCGGCGCTCGAATGAGGCGGCGCTGAAATATTTGCTGCTGGGAGCGTTTTCGTCAGGAATCTTTGCTTACGGCTTGTCTCTTCTGTATGGGCTCACTGGATCTACAGACTTGGGGAACATCAGGCAGGCGCTCACAATACAGAGGGCGCAGAACGCGAATCATGTCAGTCCAGTGGCGGTCATTGCGCTACTGACCACCGCGACCGGGCTGTTTTTCAAGATTGCTGCCATTCCGTTTCATCAATGGCTGCCGGACGCCTACGAGGGCGCGCCGACCAGCGTTACGGGATTCATGTCCGTCGCGGTAAAGGCTGCGGCCTGGGCGATGCTATTGCGTATTTTCCTGTGGGGCCTGTATCCCTTGCGGACGGTGTACGTGCCGCTGCTGATCTTTGTTTCGATCATCACCATGACCGGAGCAAATTTGGCGGCGCTCACGCAAAACAACCTCAAGCGGCTGCTGGCCTACTCCTCGATCGCTCACGTCGGTTACATGCTGTTGGGTTTAGTAGCCTTGGCTTCGGTGGACTACCCTGCTCCCGCGTTCTTCGACGGCTTCAAGGGAATTCTGCTGTATTTGTTGGTTTACACTTTCATGAACCTGGGAGCCTTCGCGGTAGTGACTTCGCTGCGGCAGCGGAATGTGATTGGCGACGAGATCGATGACATTGCCGGACTTTTCTCGCGGGCTCCAACCGAAGCCGTCCTGATGTTGATTTTTCTTCTGTCCCTCGCGGGGATTCCGCCTCTGGCGGGCTTCTACGGAAAGTATTTTATTTTCCTGAGCCTGATTGAGAGCGGCCATTATATTCTGGCCTCCTTGGCCGTACTGTATGCGGTTTTTGGGCTTTATTACTACATGCGTATCGCAAATGCCATGTTCATGAGCGAGGCCTTGGATAAAACCCGGCTGCCTATCAGCGTGGCCATGCGGGTGGCGCTTGGCGTAACCGCATTCGCTACTGTCATCATCGGCATCTTCCCCGAGCGATTCATCCGAGTCGTGACCTGGTCGATGGGCCTCGGTTGAGGTCTGTAGTCTATGCCGCCCCGCGACGACGATCCTCCTGCCAAGAAGAGCATGTTGGTGCAACTGGCGAACTATAGCCAGTTGGCATTCACTCTTCCGGCGGCGACCGTCGCCGGGTGGCTAATCGGTTTGGCTCTGGATCACTGGTTGCACACGACCTGGCTGTATTTGGTTGGGCTGATCCTGGGTATCGTTGCCGGTTTCGTAGAACTGATCCGCACTGTCACCTCTTCCGACTCGAAGAACTCATGATGAGCGAAGATAGTGAGAGCCGGGCCGAGTCGTTCTACTCGGGCGCGCTGACGCGTATTCCACGGTTCATGATCGCGCTGGCGCTGGTTCTCAGCGGAGCGGGATGGCTACATTTTGGCTGGCGCATTGCCGTCGGGTTTGCCTGCGGCTGCGCCATCGCATACCTCAATTTTCATTGGCTGGAGCGGGTTGTGACCGCCTTGGCGGACCGTGCCACCCAGACCGCTTATAAACAGTCGAGCGGCGGAATTGTATTTAGATTTCTGGTGCGGTACTTTTTGATGGCAGCGGCCGCGTATGCTATATTCAGTGTTTCTCCCGCGAGTCTTTATGGGCTCTTTGCGGGCCTGTTCCTGCCCGTAGGGGGCATCGCGTGCGAAGCGGCTTTTGAGTTGTACATGGCTTTGGCGCGCGGATTCTGAGTACCCCAGCAGAGAGTTTGATCGCAACCGATAATAGAAGCTGGATCATGCACGAACAACTTTGGTTCACGGCGTTTTTGAATCACCTGTTCGCCGGCCCAGTTACAGGGCTGCTGAGGACGCTCCATCTTGAACCGAAATATCCGGATGCGCCCATCGCTAATTCGGTGGCGATGGAGCTTCTGGTATTTATATTTCTCGTTGTGGTATTTGCTCTTGTGCGCTCCCGGCTTTCGGTCGACAGGCCGGGCGGATTGCAGCACATCTTCGAAGGCGCCCACGGATTTGTTCAGGGGCAGAGCCAGGAAATCATCGGTCATCACAGCGAAGGTTTCACGCCATTTCTGATGGCGCTCGGTTTCTTTATCTTGATCTGCAACCTGATCGGCGTGATTCCCGGATTCGAATCGCCTACCGCAGTCCCGGTGGTTCCGTTGGGCTGCGCGATTTGTGCCTTCGTGTACTACCAGACTCAGGGATTCAAACATGCGGGGCCGAAGTATCTCTTGCACTTTTTCGGTCCGCCGATGCCGCTTCCGGTTCTCGCCCGAATCCCGCTGTCGGCGCTGATGCTCCTCATCGAGATCGCGAGCCACCTGGCGCGGGTGTTGTCGCTGACCATCCGCCTCTACGCCAACATGTTTGCCGGCGATATGGTGACATTGGTCTTCTTTTCGCTGGTCCCGATCGGAGTGCCGATCGTGTTTCTGGGATTGCACATCGGCGTGTCGTTGCTGCAGACGTACATTTTTGTTCTGCTGACGACCGTATATCTGGCTGGAGCCGTGGCGGAAGAGCACTAGATTGTCGTGCTGTAGAGACGTAGCTAGCTACGCCTCTACGGGCCAGGAGTCTGGTTTTCATTTTTGGTTGTGCACCGTTCAGCGTGAGGGCGCCTGCAAGGTATGACGTCAACCACCCACTGGCGGTAATTCATAGTCCACGAGGAGAAACACGATGCGTAAACTGAGTAATCTGTTCATGGTGCTGTCGTTGTTATGCTTTGCCGTTCCTGTTTTCGCGCAGGGCGGGGAAGCAGCTGCTGGTGGGGTTAACTGGGTCGCGATCGCCGCTGGATTTTCCATGGCGTTTGCTTCCGGCATTTGCGCCTTGGCGCAGGGCAAAGCCACGGCCGCAGCGGCTGAAGGCTTGGCTCGGAATCCTGCAGCCCGGCCTGGCATTCAGCTGGCGCTGATTCTTGGCCTGGCTCTGATCGAATCACTGGCGCTGTATACGCTGGTTATCATCTTCGCCAAAGTGAAGTAGAAGCGTTTCCTGGAAATGCAACAGCCCCGGCTCGATTTGAGCCGGGGCTGTTTGTTTGCCAGCGATTCTAAGAAGACGGAATTCAGATCTTGCGCTCACCCTGCCACTCGCTGCCTCGTATCTCTGGAGCACGCTCCACTGCTTCCATCAAGATTGCACGCAAGCGAAGACGGCTTTCCAGGTCAGTATTCACAATTTCAAATCCGACTTCGTTCACCCGGGCGCGACGCAGCAAAACCTGTCCGCGAATGTGCCGGACGCCAACTGAAATGTCGATGTTCGCTTCCGAGCCCACGCGAAGATTGTCTTCTTTTGTGCCCATCCCCCCGCCTAAACTCAGTTCGCGAAGGGAGATACTGGACTTTCCCCAAGAGCTGCTGATGATCGCGGACAGAGACTTTCGCAAAACGATTCGCTCGTAACGCCGTTGCCGCACCCATGGGCACGCCGGAGCGGCGTCGAGCGGGGCAATCGCCAGTTCGCCCGGCGCCAAGCCACTATCCGACATCACCTGCGCCGCGTAGCGTGGATCGATCTTGGCCAAAGCCTGCGCGGCTGCGATTCGCAATTCGCGATGATTGGACCACTTCCACATCTTCTTGGCCTCGAGCAAATTGCGCAACACGGGAATGGATTCGGGTTCACGCAGTCTTCCCAGGGACTCCACTGCTTTGATCTGGATGATCGCAGAGCGGCCCTGGGATTCGCCAGCCTCCGCCATGACCATGAGTGGCGGCACCGTGGTGCGGTCACCGCTCATGCCGATCTCGTCGATGGCCTGAGGCAGAACAAGCCCATCCAGATGCTCCAAAATCTCCAACAGAGTTCGTCCGCGGTCCGGAGCAGCGCCATAGGCGATTTGGCGAACCACGATATCGTGATAGAACCGGTTCCATTCCGGCAGACGGATAGGCAACAACTCCAGCAACGTCGGTACGTCCAGACGGCTCAATAGCCCGACTACTGCTGACGCTTGCCGCACCGCCCCCATCCGCAGCATTTCTCGCGCTTGTTGCAATGCGTTCGGCCCGAGGTCCCTGACGATCTCTACCATCCGGTCGCACTCTTCGCGGCGCATGCACCGGAAGAACCTGTCGGCCAGATGTTCCACGGCCGCCTGCGAAGTGCGGCGCAGCACGAGAATGAGGTCGGGAGGAACTTGGGGAAGTCGCAACGCCTCTTCAATGAACTCTGGCAGGCGGTTCTCCACTCCAATGCGTGGGCGCAGCTCGTTGGCCAGTGCGGGACGCTGTTTGGCGACGCCTTCTATGGCTACGCAAACCTCACTCAATGCGGCAAACTGCTTGCGATTTCCGGCTTCTGAACTCAGGCGTACAAAGGCCGCGCTAAGCAGACTTTGCACTTCTGGATCAGGGTCCCTGACCAGAGCCTCACCAATTTTGTGAACGATGGGGCCGATCAAATCAATCCCGGGGCTGGCAAACAAATCGGCCAGCTGGCTCAGTCCAATCGCCGCTTTGCGACGAGGTTCCGCATCTTTAGCCGTGAGGCAATTCGAGTAGTTTTGCAGGATGGCGGCGGCGCCTTCCAGGTCTCCGCGCTCCAGCAAGACCTCGATAAACTGGCGAATATTGCGGGGCGGCACGCAAGGCGCCTCGCTCGAGAGGAGTACGCTTTTCTTCCCCGCCTCCGGCACTTCCGCCCAGAACATTCGATCCAGAATGTCGGCATGGGACTCGACCAGAATCCCGGCCTTGCTCATCTTGTCTTCGTGCACTTTCAGGATCTGCCGCAAAGTGTCCATTTGCCGGCTCATGTGTTCCAGCATCTGGTGCACGGCGTTGACCTTGATGTCGCCCTTTTGGAAGCGTTCCATAGCAAAGCGGATCGCCATGTGCTCGGCCGCCTTCATCAAAAGAGGCGTATCATTTTTGTCCGTAGGATTCTTTGCAGCCAGGCTTTCCAGAAGTTGTTGGAGGTTGAGCTTGGTGTTGGGATCTGCCTGGGTCAGTTCGTTTTGCAGCGATTCTGTCTTGGCGCCGGGGTCGGCACCGACTTCTCCGAACTTGGTAAGCAGGCGGATCGCCTGCATCACTTCTTCTTCCTGAAGCGGCACCACTCCACCCGCCCAGGTTCCCCCGCCCGAGCCACTGCCATCGCCGCTGCCCGCATCGCCGCTGCCGGCTTTACTACTAGGGATATTCGGGACACTACCAATCGGGACTGTGCCGCCGGCACCGCCGGAGCGGGAGCCTTCGGCCGCGGCAATCAGTTGCAGCAATTTCTGTGGATCATTCAGCCATTCTTTGAATTCGGGGCCGAGACTCTGGGCAGCGATTTGCGCCGCAATGGTCACGTCTGCTGAACCCGGATCAGCCGCTACAAATTTCACTTCGTTGATCCGAATCGTGGAGGTCTTGTTGTCTCCGAAGATGTCTTTGATCTGCTGGACTACGTCTTGAGCTTTGGAACCGCCCACGGCAAAGGCTTTGATCAGCCGGGCAAAATCGTCGACCGTGACTCCCTTTGAAAAGTGGATGCTGGCAAGCCCAGCCGCCGTCAGAAGTTGAGCGAAGCTGCGTTCGGCCTGCCCCGTTTCAAGGGCGACGCCATCCAGCAGTAGCCGGTTCTCGGAAACTCCCAGGAGGAAACCACTATCAGGCAAGCCGTGCTGCAGTTCATTCCAGGTGACTTCGAATTGTCCTTCTGTGCGCTTATGCTG
>Ga0210405_10006085_pt1 | contig 10872 bp, 13 predicted proteins | sample IncBWH11MmetaG_FD_155492 | JGI IMG/M metagenome (GOLD analysis project Ga0210405, IMG submission 155492) | Forest soil microbial communities from Barre Woods Harvard Forest LTER site, Petersham, Massachusetts, United States - Inc-BW-H-11-M | ecosystem: Environmental > Terrestrial > Soil >... | reverse complement strand
CCTGAACCGACTGCTTGTGTGGGGAGAGACGAGTGGGAAACACGCTCTTATACCAGGCACCGGACATAAGAGTTCGACAATCGATCGAATGCTTGTTGGCCAAATCTTGTCCGTAACTGGCGCAGATGATTTGCGCGCTTGGGTTATGTCCCAGGACAAATGCTGGAAAGGCGACGGCTGCGCAGTGAGATTTTAAGAATCTCGGGGGCACGTTAATGATCAGACGAAGTATTTCCCCACGTAGACAAGCTTCCAGCTTGGTTGCGATCAACTCAGTGTGCCAATTGCTAAGAAACTTAGCACGAGGGTTCAGTTCTCGAAAACTCCGATGGATGAAAGTGTTCAAATCTTGGCGCGTAAACGCGCGGTATTCAGCTGCGCTGATCATCTTGGTGTTCGACCTCCGTTTGCTGTTCTGATTCTGATTCCGACCCTGGTTCCTGGGATTGAAATCGATTCAAGAGCTCTTGGATAACCTCTGTGTCTATTTCAGAAAAAGGAGCAGCCGTATCCATTGCCTGATCTTCGGTCTTATCAATCTGCTGAGCCAGTTCAAAGAGGAACCGACCAGCCCGTTGGTTTCCAGAGGCGGCCTGGTTCACAAGTTGCTTGACCGCGGCTTCAAGTTTCGTCACCAATTTCCGTTTGCCATGTTCGTTGATAACCACCCTTTCGCGCATGGCTTTGCGAAGCGTGGTAGTAAAGTTAAGAATTCCTCGAGGGCGCCCGTTGGGATTACCGGACTGTCCCTTCTTGAAGCGAGTTGCTAGGGGCGGTCGACCGTAGCCCACCAGTTCAACGTTTGTCGTTTCGTCCCTTTCACTGTCTGACATGGGAAGACTCCTTTTGAATGTCGTTCAAGGGTTCAAGGTACGTTTTGAACTGGAGCGAATTGCGTTGACTCCGGTGAGCTTTTGCCAGCGACGGAGAGCCGCATCCATTTTGCGAGGGCAAATCTCCATTCCGTAACAGATTCGATCGGTTTTCTCGGCCGCAATCAAGGTAGTGCCCCTACCCACGAATGGATCGAGCACAATTTGTCCGGGGACCGTGCTGTCATCAATCGCATCACCTACCAGTGAGACCGGTTTTTCCAAACCACGATATTCCCAGACGTTTGCCCGACGGCTGGTTGCTGGGGACGATTGAAGATCACTCGAGAGCGAAGCGGTGCCATTCCTGAAAACGAAAACCAATTCATGCTGTGCGGCATACAATCTGCCGGCCTGACGTAAGCCCTTGTTCCATACACACAAATCCGTGAGGTCTGAATAAATGCTATTGGTTGCAACTAGCACTTCTTCGATATATCGCCAGTCCGTGAACACATAGTGGACAGAGCCTTTTACCGAGTGCCTTGTGAGGAGTCTGCATGTTTGCGTCAACGATTCGAACTGAGGCTCGATGCTTCCACCGGGCGGATTCTTCGGATCATTGGCCTTGCCCGAATCGGACGCGACGTTGTTACTTTCTGTTTGATACGGCGGATCAACGAACACGACATCAGCTTTCTGCCCTTCCATCAAGCACGAGAAACTCGTCTCGTCCAACGCATCGCCGCAGTAGAGTCGATGTTTGCCTGCCCTCCACACATCCCCGGGTCTGCTGACCGGCATCACCTCATTGGTCGCAAGCGAATCCGGAGCTTCTTCGCGTGCCGGTGACAGTCCCTCAATCAATAAATCGATTTCCTTGATCTCGAAGCCCGTTAGTTCAAGGTCAAAATTCAGTTCGACCTCCGAAAGCGCCTTCAACTCCTTGGCAAGCATTTTCTTGTTCCACGTGGCTTGCTGGGCGAGGCGATTGTCGGCGATCGAGAGCGCACGAAACTGAGGTTCGGAGAGATGAGGAATGCAAATCGTAGGGACATCGTTTAAGCTCAGGAGCTTCGCAGCCGCAATACGGCCGTGCCCGGCGATAACCCGCCGGTTCTCATCGATTAAGACTGGTTGAGTGAACCCGCAGCGTTGAATGCTCTTGGCGAGCTTTCTGATTTGGGATTGCCTGTGAACCCGGGGGTTGTCGGGATTGAGTTTCAGATCCGAGATCGAGACTGTGACCACCCGCGGGTCCAGTCTCGGATGTAGATCAGGGCTGGTTTGAGAGTCTTTGCTGTATTCTTGGGGTTGCTGCGTCACAACAGCGATTCTGTGGCAGATCGCCGAAGGAGTGAAGTGGTTTTCGAGTCCAGATAAATCAGAAGTCGCAGAGTGGTCCCGCTGCCAAGATTCGAACTACCCTCTGAAAAAAAGATGACCGGTCTCTATCACCCTGTTCGAACGATAGTTGCGGCTGCATTGTGGCGTGAGTAAGTTGGATATCTCCCCCATGCTACAAGCAACAAGGGCTTAATTCCCGGCAGTCCGAGAGTGAGCGCCTTATCCTCCGGATCTGGCTTGCTGACTACCCAACCAAACGGAGAATTACGTGGTCGCCATCTCGCCAAAATTCTTCGCACTTCCGTCCCGGAGCATGGTATGCCAGGCAGATTTTCTCGAACATGGCTTGCTGCCTGCCTCACTGCTTCATCATGCTTTTCCCCCGCTTTCATTGCCTCGTTATAGCCGTATAGGGCATATGCCTCCCTCATAGGCACCGTCCATGGTATCTGGCCATTCTTGCTAGGTCTGCCCCGCTTTGCCATAGTTTTTGAGTTCACCTCAGAATGCAAATCAAGCTCTCTTGGGCTCAATTTTATTCGAACCGTCTCCAGTTCGCAATTTATGAACCTGGCTTGCTATTGATTCACCCAACAATAGTTCGGGAGTAGTACATAGCTTTCGAAAATGCTTCGGCTGATCAATAGATCCGGTGTCCCCAACTGCCCCGGCGCTCTTTATCAGACCCGCATAAAAGGGCGCAACTACGAACGTCTGCATTGCAACACGGATCGGGTCAACGCCGCCAAATCCAGAGATGAACCTCGGTATCGAACGTCGAATTTCGAAGAAATATGAGAATCGGCTGAAAGAATGAGAACCGAGAACTGACCCATAAGGCTCGGAAGATGCGCTCAGCTTGTATAAGAGGATGATCGTTGGCACAACCCATGTACTCATAGACAGTTCGGGAGTACCGAGAGAGCACATAACCAAGAACAATTGCATGAACAACTGCAATTCGAAGTCCGGGTTGACGACCCGATGACTCGGACAACGCCGTGGCCCCTGACATTCGCGACGAATGCGATTGTAGGGGCCGTCCATTCCAGTCCGAGTTCGCCTTTGGTTAGGGTTGTGACCGCCTACTGCTCGGTCAATCCGGCATTGCTTTGCTCGTGTTTGGTCCAAAAAAGCTTCCCGAGCTGGGGAAAGGGTTGGGAGATGGGATCCGGGGATTCAAGGCAGCTATGAAGGAACAGGAGAACCAGTTAATGGCATCCAAGACGGACGACACGGAGGAGACCGGCAAGAACTGACACACGGTGAGCACGACGCCATACCGAATCATAAATTCCCGGTTCTTCGTCGCTCATCAGGAGACGGAGAGTAGGTCAGTAGTGAAATCGACGCCTGATTTCGCCAACAATCAGTTCCATCTCAAGCAACTAGTCCGGTAGTTCGATTCGGTCGGAGTGCTTCCTATCGCGCTCGTGTTCATCCGCCAATACCTTTTCAAGCCACTTTGCTTGCTTTTCTGCAACTCGCCTGTCTACCGATTGTGGACTGTGGCCGATGAAGAATTCCTCGCCGCAACCGTCACACCTGAGCGTTCCCATCTCTTGGAATCCTAGGGTTTTCTCGCGGCTACCCTTTTTTATCGCTACCGCCCGCATGTCCTAATTTTAGATTAGTGGCAATTTGTTTGGCAGCTACTGCATGACCTCCACCTCGTCAATGTAATCGCGTGTCTACAGCGGCAAGCGAACGCAGAGCATCGTTCGTTACCCCGGTAACCTTCCCCATCGGGGCGTAGATCAGCAACACTGACGGGGCAGAGGAGCCTGACATGTCGAAGAACCACTACACTACGAAGCCGAAACGTCGCAACCGCTCAGGTAAGCGCAAGGACACTCGGCGCATAGCAGCAAATATGGCAAAAATCAAGGGACTCGAACGTAGTTCGGGTCGAGCGCAATAGAGCCGTTTTAAGCGCTTCGGACTCGCTGGGATGGCGCAAACCTAGTCAGATGCCTGAAGTCATCAACACAGCCAGTTCTACATAAGATCCCCTTTGCCGCGCGACCCGTCCGGATCGTTTCCGCCTGTTGGCAATTTCTCAATGAGCGTAATCGTCATCTGTTTACATCAACTATCCATTAGAATCGTGTCCAATGAAGGGAGCGTTAGAGTTCGTGTTGGTGCTCTGCCTTGCGGTCTTGGTTTGGGCATTGTCGTGAAGATGGAGGATCTCGGCCAGGCCAAGAAGATCACCATCGACAAGGACAATACCACCATCATCGAAGGTAGAGGCAAGCACGCGGACGTCGAAGGTCGCGTGAAGGAAATTCGCGGCCAGATTGAAAAAACCAGCAGTGATTACGACCGCGAGAAACTGGAGGAGCGGTTGGCGAAATTGGTTGGTGGCGTAGCTGTGATCAAGGTGGGCGCGGCGACCGAGACGGAGATGAAAGAGAAGAAGGCTCGTGTCGAAGACGCCATGCACGCGACCCGTGCGGCCGTGGAAGAAGGCATCGTCCCGGGCGGCGGCGTGGCTCTAGCCCGCTGCATCCCCGCCCTCGACAAGCTGAAGGCCGAGGGAGATGAGCAGATCGGCGTCAACATCGTGAAGCGCGCCCTCCAGGAGCCGCTGCGCCAGATCGCCGAGAACGCCGGCGAAGAAGGCGCCATCGTTATGGGCAAGGTCAGCAATTCGAAGGACAACAACTTCGGCTACAACGCGCTGACCGGCGAGTACGAAGACCTGGTCAAGGCCGGAGTACTCGATCCGACCAAGGTCGTGCGTACCGCATTGACCAATGCCGGCTCGATTGCGGCGTTGATGCTGACCACCGAAGCCCTGGTCGCAGACATCACGGAAGAAAAGAAGGGCTCTCCTGCCGGCGGCCATGGCGGGATGGGAGACATGTACTAGGAACCGGGCAATACCGTCAACTATTGGCGAAGAGCGGCTGTGACGGAAAGAGTGCTCAACTGCATGAGACACCAAGTGGCAGTAAGAGAATCGAGCCTTAGACGTCCGAGTGGCCGGTTGTGATCTCATATCCCGCTGAGCTTTCAGGACCGCGCCGGACATCTTCTTAAGTTCCTCTCTAACCTTAATTAGCCGCCTGCGCCCGCCCCATTTGGAGAAAGCTCCGATCTCCGTTGCCGCGCGCGAGACACGGAACGCTGCGACGCGAACAAGACTACACCGTCGCAACCGTGGGAGAGGAGTCGCGAATCCTACAGGAGAGCCCGCCCTGCTGTTTGTCTGTGTTGGCAGATTGACAATAGTGTTCCAGAGGACTAACGTTGAAAGTGAGGTGGTTTCCACCTTCCCCTCTTTCAGGTTCCCTGAACTAAGTCAGCCCATCTGAAGTTGTCTCCATCTTAGCGATTGCAACCTTTAGGAGGTTGAATATGTTTGCACGCAATGTCGCTTTTCATCTGAAATCGAACATGTTTTCTGATTACACGCGGACCTTTGAGAACGACACGCTTCCTTTGCTTCGTAAGCAGAAGGGCTTCAAGGACGAAATCACGTTGTCAAATCCCGGCAGCCTGGATGTGATTGCCATCAGTCTGTGGGACAGCAAGGCCAATGCAGAAGCCTACAACATCAGCGCCTATCCAGAAGTATTGAGAACACTTGGACGAATGATCGACGGAACGCCGAAGGTTCAGACGTTTGAGTCGGTTAGTTCGACCTTCCATAACGTCGGAGTGACAGTGTAAGAGGTCTTGTAAACATGTCGCGCGGGAGGACGGTTAACTCCGTCTTCCCGAGTGACAAGTGCCTAACTCGTCGTCGCCCACGAACTTTCGGCAGTTCCGCCACGGGCTGTTAGGCTCTCAGGAAAGCCGCGTACCCCATGCATCCGAATGCGATCCTGCACGAAGTTCAGCAACTCTACAACGTGAGTGACCGCCTTGACTCGCTGGCGGAACAACATCCCCTCGTGTCAGAAGCACTCATCGGCATCTCGGGAAGCGTTCGTAACACGGCCACTTTGCTGGAGGTGGTGGTCGCGATGAAATTGCCGACGCTCGCCGGTTTAGATCCAGCAAATGCCTGATTTGCTCATTGGCGCGGAAGCTAATCGTGGAGAACGATGTTGAGAAGTGAGCTGTTGACTTGCAACCCGCCATTGTAGTGAATGAATCCCAATTTCCTGAACCGGTTCATGAAAAAACTCACGCGCGAACGAGTGGTTCCGACCATTTCCGCCAGGGTCTCCTGGCTGATCTTGGGAACCACGGTCTCAGGAACCCCTTCCTTGCCAAAATGAGCGAGCATAAGAAGCACACGGGCCAGTCTCTTTTCGCTGGAATTAAACAGTTGGTCGACCAGATCCTCTTCATAACGGATGTTGCGCGCCAGCAAATACGCGACGAACAAATCGGAAAGTGCGTGTTCCCGGTGAAGCGCGTCCACCATGGCCTTCCTGTCAATTCGCAGAGCAGCGCAATCCGTCATTGCTGTTGCGGAGCCCATGCGGAGAGCCTGGCCTGCAAGCGAACCTTCGCCGAAGAAGCTCCCATCACTCAATATGCCGATAGTTGCTTCCCTGCCAGTTTTGGAGACAACGGTGAGTCTTACTTTGCCCGTCTGCAGGTAAAAAATCGCGTCTGCGGGATCCCCTTGCGCGAAGATGGTGTGCTTCTTCGGAAAGAGCATAGCTTTCCTACCCTCGCCGATCGTGGCGAGGAATGCATGGGGGTCGAACTTGCGGCCGTTCTTGGAAGCTCGACGTGGACGCGCGGAATTCCGCGTTCTTTGGGATATCCGATCAATCGGCCTTGGGCGGGCGATTTTCGTTGAACCTTTGGACTCGCGAGGCGGAGACATAGGCACCTCCCCTCACTCCACGTTCAAACACATTGTACCGCATTTTCGTGGCGAAGTGGCTTCGGGCCAAACAGCCGCAACATCTCTGGACCCATCACAGCGATCAATATCGGAAAGTTTGGTTCGCCAGCTTTCCCCCGAACTTGTGGCCAGCAGAGGAGGAAGAGGATCCAAATGGACGAATTGTTCTCAAGCTGAAGGATGGAACGAGGTTGCTGGCTTCCGAGCCAACTTGGACGCGAAAGAGTTAGTGATGACAGGTCGGCCTGGCGATCGGTCTCTCCTCGCCCCGGTCGGAGACCCTGCCGGAAACCTTAGCGGCTCGGTTAAGGATCAACAGTTAACACCGCGAGAGCGGGAGGTCCTTAGTACCCGAAGTATTCGTTCCAGGTGGCGATTTTTCCTCCAACCAAATGCACAAGGATAGCGTCATGGGTCGTCGCTCTTTTGCGGTCTCTCTTGCGAGTGACAGTCCAATCCCACTGGATAGCCAGCCTGGTTCCGTCCGCGGAGAGAAACATCTCGTTTACCGTGACCTTCAGATCAGTGAAATTCTTGAAATAGTCAAGGATCGCGCTCTGCATGTCCTTCTTGACCACGTGACCTCCGGGAGAAAACAACTCTCCGTTCGGTAACCAATCCTCGGCAGCGATGGCAAAATCACGCTTTTCCCACGCTTGCACTTGACGGTTCACGAGCGCGCGTACCTGCGCGCTGTCATTCTTGGTGGGTTCCTCTGCCGGGCTCATTCGCTTCATCTCCTCCCGTCAATCGTAACAACCCGACCTGGGACGCGGGATTTTGAGTGAAATCGGGGTTTTTGTGCGCCGGGATAAATCTGTGAAGAAGCTGGAAGAATCTGGCCTGGAGGTTAAGGTCGCAACCGAGCCTGGGAAGATTGTGTTGTTCGTGGGTGGAGTCAGGAAACCCCCGAAGACGAGCTAAAGGAGAGCTGACGTGGCAAAGGGGGCTCTCATCACGGGGGGCGGTGACCTAGGTCACTGCAAGAAGTGTAGGAAGGCGGGAAACTAAAAGTTCGCCGGAAGCTTGAACATCCCGTTCCCCTGTCCCCCCCGACGCACGGCGCAGAGTGCTTCGCCAGAGGGTATGGGAGGAAAATCTCCCTGCTGCGAGCAGTGGCTATCGTTCAAGCTTCCGGCTTTTCTAGTCCTTGCGCCTCACGCCGGTCTCGAATCACCGTCGTTAGCAAACGAACGCATCACATCCTCATCGCGTTCAGGCAGACACTTATTTTTGTGATCCCTGTCACACCGCACTCCTGATTCCTTAGCGCACAATTAGTCGTGAGAAAGAATGTCTTGCTTTGCCCTCTGGGGGTGTTGTATGAACCAAGTCAATCTTTTCTTACTCGCACTTGTTTGCGTCTACGGATTCTTTGGCATGTGGGCTTTCGTGGTTCACGAGTTCCCAGTAGAAGGACCCAAGCCCCACTGCCCACGCTCGGCTCATAGTTGACAAGCTCTTGCTTTGGTTTGTTCTTGTTCCGTTGTTGCTTGGCCTCCTCTATATCGTGCTCCGCTGATTGCTCTCAAGAGCGCGAGCAGAACACGCCTGTGGTATTGAGAATTATGGGCAGACCGAGAGCACGGAGGAGAGCAGCCCTTAGAGGGAAACGGTGGCGCGAAATAGACTTGAGCCATCCCACGGCCCGGCGCCAATTACCTGGGATTGGTCACAATAATTCCATATATCCCCAGCCGCGCTCAGACATCAGCGCAACGATAAACTCGTCCGCTGCTTTGTAGGAACGAGAAGGCTAATCATTGATCTCCTCCTGAATCATTGATCTGCTCCTGAAAAATAGAGAAATTTGAGCCATCCTTCCCAACGGGTCCGGTGACGGCTCGTTTTTTCTCGCGAAGTTCGAATCCTGCCCATTAATACATCGAACACCTTATTGCTTCCCGCTAGGGAGTATTTTGGCCGATGGTTAGGCTTCCGCCCGATATCGTACATACCTTTGTTCTACTAAATTGAGCTCATTATGGAACCCATTAATGACGACGAAAATACGGTTCGAAAGCTATGCGCGGAAGCCAACGCAGAACGCAACCGAACAAGACTGAAGGACGTGCGAAGCCGACTAAAGGCGTTCTTGCGCGAACACGCATCTCTGCTGATTTCCATGTCGGAAGAGACCTACGAAGCATTGCGACAACGCCGCGGGGCTGTTCGTTACGGGTCCCATGTAGCGCCCGGCCAATAGCCGCGCTAGGCAGCAAAGCCGGCGTCAATCTTCTTCATGCACTCTTCGAGTGCTGCCTTGGCCGCGGCCTCGTGCGTGGGAAATTCTTGCTCCGACATAGGAAACGGTTCCTGTGGGATGGGCGCGTCTGCTTTTCTGATACCGGCCATCGTTGGTAAGCGTCCGGTTGTGACCGTCTCGACAACCCCTAAAAGAGAGCCATTCTTGCGAAGAGGACACTTGGGGATAGGTGTCCACTTGGAGCAGAGATGGACACTTGGCGGCAGGTGCCAGAAGCGATCAGCGGTTTTTCCCCATGATTGGCCCTCACCTCTTCGACTTCCTGCGAGGCTTGCCAGAAAAACAAATAAGGGCTGATGGCGGTGCCGAGCACGGCAACAACGGCCGTCAGGTACTCTCTGGATAGTTCAACATGCGGCGGCAACGTGGCACGAAGGCATGGCCGGCCATGAGATGTGATCAAAAAAGACGACGCCCACACATGCAAAAAAAGAAATCGTGAGCCATTTTAGGTATTTCGCATAGGTCGAATAGGGAACCAACAGCACAGCGGCCAGTGATCCGATGCCGAAGATCGCAATGAAGAGGCCGGCATTCCCGCGCAACACTAACTGCGTCGCCGATCCCATCGCGCCGATATCGGCTCCGAGATTGAAGACATTGGCTACCGACACCACAAACAGCACGGCGTAAAGAAGAGGTTTGGGATAATTCTTGCGGAGGTTGGCAGCAATACCGATACCCCCGGTCACTCTTCCAATACGCGCACTGATCTCCTGAATGCGTTGGTCGCACTGAAGGTCTGACTCGAGAGTCCATTCTGGCCGCGTCTGATGCTGAACAGCCCTTCGCCGCAGGTGCCGAGCCGGAGCGATGCTGTGAAGCATGCTGTCTTAAAAGGGGCAGAACTCCGTGCGGGTGTGGGACGCAGTCCGCTCGTTACGATCGTAATCAGAAAGTCGAATTTCCCCTGGCTCGCATTGCTGACTGGGTGAACTGATTACCACTGAGACGGAGCCGCCCTAAACGATAAAGTGCGTGCTTGTCATCGTAGAGAGGAATAGTTGATGTGAAAGCCGTAATCAATCGCTATACCCCAGGGCTTCAACAAGCCGAACACGTTCGCGGCATACCTCAGGACCTCCTCGTCGTCTGTGCCCGCCCACGAAAATTCCTGGACTTCTGAGGTCAATGCCGTATTGTTAATGCCCCCGAACACTTAAATATTCAAGCCAGCATCGCTGCCGTGCGAGCCTAGTTTATCTTCGAGTCTCTCTCGCAGCACTACGCTTGTTTGTCTTAGGCCGTGGAAAAGGGGGCAGTATGAAAAAGAAGTGGATCGTAGTCGCCTTGTTGATCGGGGTTGCACTTCCAGTTATAGGCCAAAAAAAGGAAGAGGAACGGGTTGAAGAGGCGGGTAAGGTCATGAAGGAGATCTTAAACGTACCGGACGGCATACCGCGGAACGTGCTGGACAAAGCGGACTGCGTCGTGGTGCTGCCATCAGTAAAGAAATTTGCCTTGGGAGTCGGCGGCAGCTATGGAAGAGGTGTGATGACCTGCCGTAGCGGCCAGGATTTTAAGGGAAAATGGGGCACGCCTACGATGATGGCGCTCGAGGGTGGCAGTTTCGGCCTGCAATTGGGAGGAGAAGCAACCGATTTCGTGCTACTGCTCATGACCTCACGCTCTGC
>Ga0210405_10006083_pt1 | contig 10875 bp, 9 predicted proteins | sample IncBWH11MmetaG_FD_155492 | JGI IMG/M metagenome (GOLD analysis project Ga0210405, IMG submission 155492) | Forest soil microbial communities from Barre Woods Harvard Forest LTER site, Petersham, Massachusetts, United States - Inc-BW-H-11-M | ecosystem: Environmental > Terrestrial > Soil >... | reverse complement strand
GGATTCAACACCGGTGCGAGCGAGACGCCCATTACGCCGGTGATCGTGGGCGAGGCCAAGACCGCGCATCAGCTCTCTGCCGCGTTGTTCGAAGAAGGCGTACTGGCGACAGGCATCGGCTTCCCGACCGTTCCTGAGGGGAAGGCCCGGGTTCGCACCATCGTGACTGCCACGCACACACACCCACAGCTCGACCGCGCTCTCGACATCTTTACGAGCGTCGGCAGACGCATGGGCATTGTGCGGTCTTAAAGGACAAAAAAAGCGCCGGTATCTCTACCGGCGCTGGGGAGGTGCTGACTCAGAAGAATTTTGGGCTAACGGTCGATTCCCCGCATGTTCCTGACCCCACGATTCGAAGGATAGGTCGGCGCCACGGATGCAGATTGTGGCGCCGGTGGTGTGGTGGGATTTAAGGCGGGGCGGCTGTGGATTGTGCCGCATCTTTGGGTAATTTGGGCGTAGATTAGCCCAGCTGAGGAATCGGTGTCGTGACTGCCGGAATCGCCGGCAGGTTTCGCAAACTGCTCCAACAGAATAATGGCATTCGCGGCGGAAACGAGTGCAACCATTTCCGGCACCAGCAGGAGGGTCATCGTGACCGCGGCCAGCGCGATTCCAGCACGCAACAGACCTTTGCCGACGGGTCGTACCTGCTTCATAGAAGATTGAAACTGCACAGAATTACGAGCATTTTTCAAGAAAATTACCCTGTAAATGTAGCATTATTGTATGGAAAAGCAATAGCAAAAAAGGGTAGTAGAGTTCACTCTACTTGCGTTAATATCCGCCTGATGCGAAAAGTCGAATAAGTATTCGGGCCCCATCACGCCAAGGAAATATTTGCAGTTGAGTGCAAAAGAAACGGTCGACAATTGAACAGGATTTAATACCGACTCGGCTCGATCTTCAGCTCAGATGATCCGGCGGCACAGCCAGGATGAATTCGACCCGAACCGGACGGCCGTCACGAACGGCTGGCCGGAACTCCCAATAACCGAGATAGTCGAGCAAAGCGCTGGTGGTCGGAGAAGCGGGCGACTCGCCGGGCAGGATCCTCAGGTCGCGAAAACGGCCTGATTCGTCCAGGAATCCGTGGACTAATAAATAATCCGAACCATGCTGCCAATCTTCCGGTGGGCGCACGGTGACCATGGGGTAGGGGGCGCCGATGGGCGCAGGTTTTCCCAATTGCACCAGACCGCCGGTCTGTATCGGGCCGGATCCATCGGGAACGCAGAACTGGAGAACCCATTCTTTGGCTGCTCCCACCTGCAGGTAGACCGTGTAAATCGGCCTTCCGGACAAGACCGTTGCGGCGTCGGGGAACGTTTCTGACGTGGAGGTTTGTACCACGACGATGTCAAATACGCCGTTATTCGGATGAATGATCCTTAAGGGGGTGCCGTTCAGACCGGGCGGGTTCAGAATTCCGAAGAGTTTGCCATTGCCAGTGCCATCCGGGCTTCCGGCGCCATTGCCATTTGACTTCCCGGATAAGCCGGAGCCGCCCGAACCGTCACCGGAACTCGGGTAACCGGAAAACGGGTAGGCACCGGGCAGTCGCGCCACCTGGCTGCCGGCCGGAATAAACAAGGCTTTGAGGGCATCCGCGAGCGGAGCGGGGTCGGCGGAAAGAGCGATCACGTGAACGGGCTCGCCGGTGAAAGGATCAATGGAGGTCGGACCCATAGCATCCTTTCCCGGATCGACCATTCGAACGGGCATGGTAGTTGCTGGGGGCAGAGGCAGGGCCGCATATGCAGGCACGGGCGCCGATGCCATCTTAAGGTCGGACGTCTTTAGTTCGAGATTTGGCGCGTCCAGTAATGGGGTCGAAGCCAGCTTCGGAGTCTCGACGCGAAGCTTGCGATTGCCGGGCACGACAGGCCGGTCGGGCGGTTTGGAGGCTTCCGCGTCCCAGAATGCAAGCTGCGGCAGCTTCTTGTCGATGTGCGTGGGGATCACCGGCGGCATTTCGGCCTGCAGGATGGTTTGCTTAGCTATCTTTTTTACCGGAATATCCGGCAATTCAAATTTCCTGGGCTGCACTTTAGGCGGCTCGGGAAGGGGCGTGATCACTGAAAACAGACTCGGTTCCGGGCGGGTTTCGTGAATCGCAGGCGGTGCTAGCAATTTTGCCTGGGCACCCTCTTCAGTATATTTACGGAGATCTTTGCGCCGAATCGCAACTTGGGGAGCTGGTTTCTGGATTTCCGCAGTGACCGGGGTGTCCGGGAGAGGGGCTGCAAGATCCAGGTGGCTAGGCAGCCGGATGACCAGTGCGTGCTTGGTGGCTTCCTGCGGTCGGAAATCATCGTCGGCAGTGCCAAACAGATCTGAGGAAAGGAAAAGGAGAGTGATACAAACGGAGTGGACCGCTATAGACCAAAAGAACGAGTTCCAGCGGCGCCGGGGGCGGACCTCCAGCGCGGTGAAAATCGGAAGCGCGTCCGTATTCGAGCGGGCAGTTCCCGACCCGAAGAGCCAGGAAATAACCGCAAGTATGAGTAATGCCGGCATGACTTCTCACTCTCCCGTGCGAAGCCGTGAACCGGAGCTAGCTCGCGTTCCTCAGCCGGGTGGGTGGAGGCACGGACATGCGCAGAGAAGATTTCTCGAGAAAGAGCGCGCGCAGGTCCTGCATCGGCAAGGATTCCGGAATTGACGAGCGCTCCGACGGCATAGTTGGAGATTTCTCCAGCGTGCCGTGCCCTGTGGTCAGGTTCTTGAGACCGTACAGAGCGAGCTCGAAACGGTCTTTCACGCCGACCTTCTGGAAAAGCCGCGACAAATAAACCTTCACGGTCCCTTCCGAGATCAGCAACATAGAGGCAATTTCTTTGTTCTTGAGTCCCTGGCTGAGCAGGCTGACCAACTGGCCTTCGCGTTTGGTGAGGGCGATCCGCTTGGCCGAAAGGAAGCTGTCCGTCAGCGCCTTTTCAAACCAGAATTCGCCTTCATTTACGCGCTGCAGGCATTTAATCAGCAGGTCGGAGGGAAGCGTCTTGCGCAGAATTCCCCGGACCCCGAGCGCCATCGCTTGCAGGGCAAGTTCGGTTGAAATGGAATGCACCCAGAGCACGATTTTTGCATTAACCGAAGCTTTTTTAAGCTCGCTTAAGATGCTGAAGGTGACATCCGAGGTTAAGTCGATCAATAGGATGTCGGGCTCGCCGGCATCCAGGATCTCTTTTAGTTTTCCAGTAGTCGAGCAGACGCCCGTTAACTGAAAGCCGTCTACGCTGGCCAAAACCGATTCTAGACCCTTGGCCAAAATGGGTTCATCGCTGAAGAGAAGCGTGCGTGTCATTTCGTACGCCAGAATATCATCGCTGTTATCCACAAAGCTAGCACTTTTTTGCAATTTTTTATAATTTGTTGATAATTACAAAACAATAGGCGATAAATGCAGCCGTCGCGGCCCGGAGCGCCTCCTTCAGCCGGCCGGAATACCGCCCCCAGATAACTTTGGTGCATAGAACGGTATCCACTATTTTCGGTATTGCTAGCGGGCTCTCTAAGTATTTAAATTGCTGGAGTATCTGAATTTTATTGCATGAATAGGCGAGAAAGCCCACGTATGGATGTCCAGCTCAAATGCCATGTGGCCCCGATGAAGAAGTGGCCGCAGGGTTTAACGGGCGTTACGGAGAATATCAGCCGGAACGGAGTGCTTGTTTCGTGCGCCGACGGCTATACAGGCGAACCGCTGCAGGTGGGTGAAGTAGTCACAGTAGAGATCGAGTTACCGGAAAATCCGGTTTTCGGACGAAAGTGCATCCACTGCCAGGCGACCGTGGTCCGAGTTTCTCGCGAAGAGGGTCAACCTTTTCACGTTGCGTTCAGCGTGAATCAAATGAAATTCGCAGAATATGCGAATCCACTGACGCAGTTTCAGGAAATAGAAGCTGGAGTAGCAAATCATTAGGTTTAACCGATGGCCTAGGCCGATTAAAATGGACGCACCCAAGCCACATTTCGCTGCTCGCCTGTTGCCATCGCTGACCGATGCGGCGTTTCTGATGCCCATCGCGTTTCTGTTCCTCCGCATGGGCGGCGCCACCGGCATGCTAGGCGACGGGGACACCGGCTGGCACGTGCGCACCGGCGAATGGATTTTGGCCAATGGCCGGGTACCTCACGAGGACATATTCTCTTACACGCGCGCCGGGCAGCCGTGGTTTGCGTGGGAGTGGCTCTGGGACGTTGTGTTCGGGTGGTTGCATCAACGCGCGGGCATGGAGGCGGTAATCCTCGCGAGTGTCGCGGTGGTGTGCCTCACCTCGGTTCTGCTGTTCCGGCTCATCTGCCGCAAATGCGGCAATCCGCTGCTGGCCATCGCTCTCATGGTTCTGGTTACAGGCGGCACGGCGATTCACTGGCTGGCCAGGCCGCACCTGTTCACCATGCTGTTCACAGTGATTTTCTATTCCATCCTTGAACGCGTGAAAGACGGAAACGTCCGCCTGCTATGGTGTCTTCCCGCGTTGACTTTGCTTTGGACGAACCTGCACGGCGGATTTTTCCTGGGAATCGCCATGTTGGGCGCGTACGCAGCGGGCGAAATGGCCGACGCCCTGTTTACGTCCGATTCCAGCCGCCGGCAGCCGGCCCTCCGCAGGAGCGTGCCCTATCTAATGACGGCCGCGGCCTGCTTTGCAGTGACGTTTATCAATCCGTACTTTTATCACCTCCACCAGCACATCATCGCGTTCCTGGGCGACGGCTATCAGTACCGAAACATCGTTGAATTCCAGTCGTTCGATTTTCATAATCCGGTGGCCTCGTACTTCGAGCCGATGCTGATTCTGGGGCTGGGCGCCGCGGCATGGAACCTGTACCGCCGCCAATTTACCTACAGTATTCTGCTGGCGGGCTGGGCTCATCTGGCGCTAGTGGTGGTTCGGAACCTGCCCATCTTCATGATCGTGGCCGCACCCCTGGTCGCCGAGATGCTGCAGAGCCTGCTGGCCGAGCTGCCAGTGAAAGACCTGGCGGCCTGGATCCGCCGGAGCGCGGTGAAATTCCAGGAATACGCCGAGGATTTTGGTGCAACAGATTCTATGGCACGGGTGCATTTGACCAGCGTGGCCGGTATGGGACTGCTGGCTGCACTATTCTATGCGCCGAATGCGCCTGTCAAGTGCCGGGCCGAGTACGATGCCAAGCGCTATCCCGCCAAGGCGGTGGACGTTTTGCGCCAGGCCGGGTCCCCCGAAGTTATTTTCACCGATGACGAGTGGGGTGGCTATCTGATTTACCGCCTCTATCCGTCCAACCGAGTTTTCATCGACGGCAGGAGTGATTTCTACGGCACTCCGTTCAACGAGAAGTATCAGAGCGTGATGAACGTGAGATACGACTGGGAGAAGAGCCTGGGGCAATATCACGTCAATACCATTCTCCTGTCGCCGAAGGCCGCGCTCGCCGGCACCTTGAAGGAATCCCGGCACTGGCGCCCCGTCTATGACGACGGGGTCGCGATTGTGTTCCGGGCAACCGAGGACCGCGATAGCGGCGCCGCACAAGTTTCCGTTGCCACCAACGACGGAAAAGATCGTGATCGGAAGATCACGAAATCCCAAACGAGTGATCTGACGATCACAAAACCACACCCAAGGAGTGAACCATCATGAAAACGTTTCTGTACAACTTCATCCAGGACGAACAAGGTCAGGATTTGATCGAATATACGCTGCTTTTGGCTTTCGTGTGCCTCGCTTCTGCCGCGCTGTTCATTAGCGCCGGCGGCAGCGTGGGTGGCATTTGGAGCGCCACCAACTCGCGTTTGGCTGCTGCTAACACGTCCGCCAGCTAGTTTCTTGGACGGAGGGACGTGAACCACACGTCCCTCCGCTCGATTTCAAGAGACTGTACTGTGTTCGGAGAGCGTCCGCCAGCCTGTCACGAGCCGGACGACAAGAAAGTCAATTTTAGGGGTATGGAGAAGATCCCGAGAAGGAGAAAGATCCAATGCTGAAAGCTTTCTTAAAAGACGAGCAGGGACAGGACCTGATTGAATACACCTTATTGGTGGCGTTTGTATGCCTTGCCACCGCCGCGCTATTTGTCAACTCCGGTGGCAGCCTTTCAGGGATCTGGATTTCGGCGAATAGCCAGCTCGGCGCCGCGAATACATCTGCGAGTTAACGTTACATAACCGCAACCGCGAGGCAGCCAATCGGTCTTGGGCCGGGAGATCCAAGATCTGTCAGCCGTCAGAGCTGAAGCGCCGGTCGAAACCGGCTGATGAGTTTTTGCTTATTGAAAGGTGAAAAATGAACCAGCGTTTGTTTTCAGTACTTATTTTTGCGTTCGTGGTATCCGCGGGAGCGAGTTTGTTGCTCTACCGGCTCATAGCCTCGCGGGTAACGGCCAACGCCAAGCAACCGACGACTCAGGTCATTGTCGCCGCCCGCACGATGGAGCTCGGAACTCTGATCCGGGATTCCGATCTCAAGCTCGGTGACTGGCCCGGCACACTGCCGAAGGGCTCTGTGCTGCGCAAAGAGGATGTGGTGGGGCGCGGCGTGATGGCGTCAATTTATGAAGGGGAACCGGTCCTCGAGAACCGTCGGGCCCCCAAGGGCGCAGGCGCCGGCCTGGCAGCAACCATCCCCGCCGGGATGCGCGCCGTGGCCGTGCGCGTCAACGAAGTGGTGGGCGTGGCCGGATTTGTCGTGCCGGGAATGCGCGTCGATATTCTAATTTCGGGAACTCCTCCGGGCGCGGCTGTGTCAATAGGTACCGTATCCAGGACGCTTCTGCAGAACATCGAGGTTCTGTCGGCCGGACAAAATTTTCAGAAGGACGCCGAGGGGAAGCCCGTTCAAGTGCAAGTGGTGAACCTGCTGGTCACGCCGGAGCAGGCGGAAATCCTGAGCCTGGCGAGCAACGAGACAAGGATACAGCTGATATTGCGTAATCCCCTCGATACTGAGACCTCCAAGACACCTGGAATCGCGCTGGCCAGCCTTTACGGTGGGACGATCAAGCCGCCTGAGGCGCCCGCTCCAAAGCCACGTCCAGTGATGGCTCACGTGAAGCTTCCAGCAGCGGTGGTCGAGCCGCCCAAGGCCGCTCCCCCCGTCATGGTGGAAGTCATTAACGGCGCGAAGCGCGTCGAATCGAAATTCGCCGCCGGCTCGGAGGCCAACCAACAATGATCTCGTCAAGATTAGTTCGAACCGTGGCGGGTTACGCGCTGGGCGCGTGCTTTACCCCACTGGCAATGGCGCCGGTCTCCGCGGCTGAAGCGGCGTTACCCGCCGCAGTCACCGCGGTGCAGACGGCCGCGGCACAAGAAGTGCACTCGCAGGCTGCGCGCGATCTGTTTGTCACGGTGGGAAAATCTTTAGTCGTCGATAGCCCGGTGAACATTCAGCGCGTTTCGGTGGGCAACGGCGAGATGGCCGAAGCGCTGGCCGTCAATCCCCGCGAAGTTCTGGTGAATGGAAAGGCGGTGGGAGAGACCAGTATCATCATCTGGCAGCAGGGCGGCAATCGCTTGTTCTTCGATCTCACCGTCCGTCCCAGCGGGTCCAAAGTCAGCGCCATTCAGCAGCAGCTCGATCGCGAGTTGAGCGGCCAGGATATCAAAGTCTCGTTTGAGAACGATACGCCGTTCTTGCACGGCACAGCCAAGGATGTAACCAGCGCCGAGCGCGCGGTAGCCATCGCCAACACCCTGGGGAAGACGGTGAATTTGTTAAACGTGATGGTACCGCCGACCGAGGCGCAGATTCTGCTCAAAGTTCGTTTCGCGGATGTCGACCGTTCCTACACACAGGATTTGGGTATAAACATCCTCAGCACCGGCGCGACGAACACAATCGGACGCCTGACCACCGGGCAGTTCAGCCCGCCCGGCCTGACCTCGAGCCCCGGACAGCCGACGCAGGTCACATACAGCGATCTGCTCAACATTTTTCTGTTCCGGCCCGAACTCAATCTGGGGGCTACCATCAAGGCGCTGGAATCCAAGAGCGTTCTGCAGATACTGGCCGAGCCCAATGTTCTGGCCATTAATGGAAGAACCGCCAGCTTTCTGGCGGGTGGTGAATTTCCGTATCCCACTCTCCAGGGCGGCGGCGGCGGCTTGGGCGCCGTAACCATTCAGTTCCGAGAGTTCGGCGTGCGCATCAACTTCACGCCGGTGATTACACCGCGCGGAACCATCCGCCTGCAAGTAGCGCCGGAAGTGAGCTCGCTGGATTTTGCCAACGGCCTGGTGTTCCAGGGTTTCAACATTCCAGCGCTCGCGACGCGGCGCGTAACGACCGAGATCGAGTTGGAGAGCGGACAGAGCTTCGCCATCGGCGGTCTGCTGGATAATCGCACCACGGAAGCGTTGAGCAAGGTTCCCGGCCTGGGGAACATTCCGCTGCTGGGTAAGCTGTTTCAGTCGCGCGCTATCCAGAAGCAAAATTCGGAGCTGCTGGTCCTGGTGACGCCGGAGTTGGTGCGGCCCGTACCTAAGGGACAGGCACGGCCCGAAGTCAAATTTCCGACGCCTTTCATGAAGGGTACGCGGACGGACATCCCGGCCACTCCCGGAATGGATATAACGGGTCCGGTACCGACGAAACCGACCCACGAGTCGGTTCCAGTGGAAGACCTGATTCAGAGCCAAAAGGCACTACCTGGAGCGCAGCAACAGACTGCGCCGCAGATTCAATTTGTGCCGATGTTAACGCAGCCGGGACAAGCGCCACAACCGATGACGCAGCCCACGACACCCGCCGCGCCGCCCGCCCCAGCCCCACCGGCGGCGCCGCCTAACGGAGGAGGAACTGGAGCGAGCCAGTAGATGTCGCTCGCTGTAGAGGTTGTGAAGTGTATCCGCTGACGATTGGCTTAGTCATAGAAACGAAGGAACTGTGGGACGAAGTCCACGCCACATTGCAGGAGCTACCGGTACGTCTTCTGGTGGAACAGCACGAGCTGGGCGACCTGCCGGAGTTTTTGGAGAAAATCGAGCGGCTTCGGCCGGAGGTCATGATCCTCGAGGTCATGAAGCTTCGCGAGCCAATGGAGCACGTAGTCGGCCGGATCAAGGCGGGCTCCGGGGACCCCATGGTAATCGCGCTCCACAATACTGCGGAGCCGGAGCTGATCCTGAGCGCTTTGCGGGCGGGGGCGCACGAGTTCCTGCACCCCCCGCTGAAGAACAACCTGCAGCAGGCGCTCGAGCGCAAATCCCTCGAGCGCAACAAGACTAAGGAACGGCTGCGCCAAAAAGGCAAAGTGATCGGGTTCCTTTCGGCCAAAGGGGGTTGCGGCGCAACCACCATCGCATGCCACACGGCAGCCGAACTGGGGCGGCAGGGCAAGCACGTCCTGCTCGCCGATCTCGACCTGGATGTGGGGATGATTCGCTTCCTGATGAAAACCAAATCCCCGTACTCGGTGCTGGACGCCATGAATAATCTGCACCGGCTGGATCAGAGCTATTGGAATGCATTAATCTCCAACGGACTGCCGGGGTTGGAAGTCATCGCCGCGCCGCCTGCGCTTCCTTCCAAGCAGCAGCCCAACCAGGACCAGGTGCAGAACATGCTCACGTTCGTGAGGGGCCAATATGATTTCTCGATTGTGGACCTGGGCCGCAGCCTCAACCTGACGGCGATGAATGCGCTGGATGAAATTGACGAGACTTACCTGGTGACCACTTTGGATGTTCCGGCGCTGCACCAATCCAAGCAGATCATTCAAACGCTCTCTAACGTCGGATATGGGCGCGAACGGCTGCGCCTGGTGCTCAACCGGATGCCACAGCGGCTGGACGTGACTCCGGATGAGCTGGAGAAAATGATGTCGCTGCCGGTGTTTGCCACACTGCCCAACGATTATCCGTCGCTTTACGAATCCTATTCCGAAGGCTCGCTGCTGCCCGCCAACAGCAGACTGGGTAAGGAGCTGAATCGCATGGCTGTTAAAGTGGCGGGAATTCAGCCTGATGAAAAGAGCGGCAAGAAGAAGTTTTCACTTTTTGGTTAAGAGATCAAGCCAATGCTAACAGACACAGTACAACGAGCAGGCGGCCGGGAGGCAGGCTGGGTAAATCGCCTCTTCAGCAATGAAGGCTATACTCCCGAGCACCAGGAACTAAAGTTTGCGCTCCACCGCAAGCTGCTGGACCGCATCAATCTTGAAGCTCTTTCGGCCATGGCCGGAGAACGGGCGCGTGCCGAGATCCGGGCCGCCGTCGCACGGCTGGTCGAAGAGGAGAAGACGCCTCTCAGCCTGATGGAGAAGGACCGCGTCATCGAAGAGGTGCTGGACGAAGTGTTCGGCCTGGGACCCCTCGAGCCTCTGTTGCGCGATCCGACGATCTCGGACATTTTGGTCACTACGCCACGGCTGGTGTACGTAGAACGCGCCGGAAAACTTCACCGTACCCCGGTGGAGTTCAAGGACGACGCGCACTTGCTGCGCATCATCGAAAAAGTGGTTTCGCGCGTAGGCCGCCGCGTGGACGAGTCGTCGCCGCTGGTGGACGCCCGCCTGCCCGATGGATCGCGTGTCAATGCCGCTATTCCGCCTGTGGCGGTGGACGGACCCCTGCTCTCCATCCGCCGTTTTGGCAGAGATGCCTTGCAGGGCGAAGACCTGGTTAAGAAACTGGCTCTCACCGAAGGCATGCTGCAGCTGCTGCAATGCTGCGTCAAGGCGCGCCTGAACATCGTTATCTCGGGTGGAACGGGCGCCGGTAAGACCACGCTGCTTAACGTGATGTCTTCCTACATTCCAGAGGACGAACGCATTGTGACCATCGAAGACGCCGCCGAATTGCGTTTGCGGCAGACACATGTGGCGCGCATGGAGACGCGGCCCGCCAACGTGGAAGGCCACGGCGCCATCCGCATCCGC
>Ga0210405_10006081_pt1 | contig 10876 bp, 8 predicted proteins | sample IncBWH11MmetaG_FD_155492 | JGI IMG/M metagenome (GOLD analysis project Ga0210405, IMG submission 155492) | Forest soil microbial communities from Barre Woods Harvard Forest LTER site, Petersham, Massachusetts, United States - Inc-BW-H-11-M | ecosystem: Environmental > Terrestrial > Soil >... | reverse complement strand
GCCCGACGACGCTTCCAGTGAATCGGACCGACGGCGCAGGTCGACATTTCAGATGCTAAGCCCCCCGTCGATGGGAAATGCTACTCCGGTTACGAATTCCGAGTCCGGCGAAACAAGATAAAGCGCAGCCTGAGCGATCTCAGCCGCGGTTCCAAATCGTCCCATGGGCTGACGAGCGATAAAAGTCTGGCGGGCTTCTGCGGGATCAGGAAAGGCGGCGAGGCGATCTGCCAGTGAGGGTGTATCGACTGTGCCTGGGCAGAGGCAATTCACTCGAATGTTATCGCGGACATAGTCCACTGCCATCGATTTTGTAAGACCAATCACGGCGGCTTTCGTCGTTGTATAGCAGGCGCGATCGACGACCGCACGCAAAGCGGTTGCGGAAGCTGTGTTCAGGATCACGCCTCCACCCCGCGCCTTCATACCTGGAATAACGGCATGGCAAAACAGATACATGCTCTTGACGTTGATCGCCATGGCACGATCCCATTGCTCTTCGCTCGTTGCCTCAAGCTTTCCCGTTGGAACGATTCCCGCATTGTTGAAGAGGATGTCAATCCGCCCGAATTTCTGCGTCGCCGAGCGAAGCACGGTTTCTACGTCACTTCGCTGACTCACATCGGCAGGCACGGCAAGACTATTGGCACCCGCCTTTTCAAGCTGACTTGAAACGTGCCTCAGTAGTTCGCGATCGATATCAACTGCGACTATCCGCGCTCCTTCGCTTGCGAAGAGTGCAGCCGACGCGGCGCCGATTCCGGCTGCAGCGCCGGTGATGATTGCTGTCTTGTTCTGAAGCTTCATTTGCGGGTTCCCGCCCCTGTCCCGCCCTCTTGAAAGCCCATTCCGCCGGCAGGCACGAGCATGCCACCATCCACAATTAAAGCCGCTCCAGTGATAAACGAGGCCATTGGCGATGCCAGATAGGCAATGGCGTCGGCAACTTCCTCCGCCTTGCCGATACGCCCGATCGGGTGCATGCGATTACAGGTTTGTATGACTTTCTCAGGATCTTCTGACAGATTGGCGGCCCAACGCAGCATGGGAGTATCGATAGTACCTGGGCACACGCAATTTACTCGAATTCCCTTGCTGGCATGATCAAGTGACATAGCGCGGGTAAGTCCCAAAAGTCCGTGCTTCGACGCGACGTAGGCGATAGAGTTGCTTATCGCCGTCATGCTTTGTACCGAAGCCACGATTACGATGGCGCCACCTTGATTGACCATGTGCGGTACGACAAACTTCGAGACCAGGAAGCATCCTTTCAGATTGATCCCCATCAACCTGTCCCACTCTTCTTCCGTTGTCGTCACCGCATCGCCGTAGAGCTGGATGCCCGCATTACTAACTAATATGTCGACAGTGCCGTACTTACTAACAACGGTGTCAACCGCCTGTGATACTTCCGCGCCTTCGCTAACATTGCAGGAACAAAAGTCACAGGTTGCTCCGCTTCTCGCAATAGCGGCAGCAGTTTCCCGCCCGACATTACGGTCGATATCAAAAATGGCAACCGTCGCTCCGAGTGCGGCGAGCTTTTTCGCCGTGGCTTCCCCAATGCCCATGGCCCCGCCGGTCACAATGGCAACCTTGCCTGTGAGATCAATGTTCATTTGGACTCGCTTTGCTTAGTGCGTGGCTCCGTACGAACCCTAAGCGTGAGCACCTGAAACGGCTTGACAGGGAAGCTGAGATCTTCACCTTCGATTTTGATCCCGGCCTGGTTGTCTTCGAGCAAATCGCAAAGCCACGCTTGGTCGAATCGCAGAAACTGGCTGCGGACCTGGATTTGCGAAGTCTGTCCCGCTGTCTCCTGCAGACGCAGGATCGTTCCATCGCCATCTTCTGCGCGTTTCCAAGTCAACAACGTCACATTGGGCGACGCAACTTCGAGCAAGCTCGCTTCTCCGTCTGGCAACGGAGAGGGAGCTTCCGAAGCTGCGACGTCATCCCGTTCCAGAGGAGCTAAAGCCTCCAATCCGAAGCGAGTTAGGGCCTGAGGGTTAAAGTGCGCGTCGCTTGTAATCGCGTAACGAAACGTGAAGTCACCGCCTTGCCAAGCAGGGAAATTCGTTCCCCAATAGTTGTTCATCAGCCAGGAAAAGACGGTGCTGCTCTTGGGCTTAAACTCCTCGGGCCAGTTGCCGCGGACGACGTCCCCGAAGGCGACAAGGGGAGCATCGAGTGGAACAACCGCCGTAGTAACTTGCGGGTTGTACACCGCAGCCCAGGTCGTAGGCAGATACCATTCGCGACTCCCTCCGGGGAGCTCATCTTTCGACGGACTTACCCAGCCCGCCTGAGAGCCGTAAGTGAACTCCGGTGTTGTTATAGCAAACGGAAACGCGACATATGCCGACTCCCTCGTAAGGATGCGATCTTTATGTATGCGGTATGTAATTGAGATGCCTTTTGCAAAGTTCGGCAAGGAGATCTCCGTTTGAATGGACGGAGTGTTGGTTGCCGCGGAGCTCAGCGTCGCGACGATACCGATCGGCGTCTCCTTCGCGGATATCAATCTCCCCGTCTGTGCCTCATGGATAGTCAGAGCTGGTGGTTGCAGTCCAGCACCAAACCGGTAGAGCGAGTTCTCTGGGTAGCTGTCTCCACCAGTTACGTAAAGATATTGGCCAAACTTGTATGGGGTCGATTGATCGACGAGTTCACGTCCTAGATGTTTATCGAAAATGCTCGCGATCGAGCCTGAGTCTGGATCCAGCGTAACTCGATAAAACTCGTTTTCAAGAATGTTCCCGTGAATTTCGGCCGACTCGGGCGGCTCTTTGCTGATTGGCTTGATAGCGTACAGTTTGTATCCCACTGCAGGCACTGCCGCCGCCAGGAATCGAACACGAACACTCCCCGGGCCAAATCCCGGAAGCGAAATGCCCTTACCCTTCCACAGTATCTCCAGTGGAACCTCGGCACCGGCAGGATCGAAGAGCGCACTCCCGTCTGGCAAGTCGGTCTCAACGATGGCGGAACGCGTCCAGTTCAAGGAGTTGAAGACCGCAATGGAATTGTCCTTGGGTCGCACAAGCGCCTCAAGCTGGGCCCATTCGCGCTGAACCGACTCATTGATATCGTCTCGGGCCCGCGCGACACGAGAACCCTTCAGAGCGATCTGGTCTTCACTCTGGTGATGCTCCGGCTGGGTAGTGGCGCTAACGTACGTCCAAGTGTGCTCATCATAGAGGAGTTCGTTGTGCCAGGCATCGTCGAGCAGGGCCTTATCGGGACGCACTCGGGTATCGATCGAAGAAACGGCGGAAACCATGATTTCGGCCGTGGCAATACGATGTTGGTTCTCCCGGTGAATGGCGGTGTGCGTAGCATCAGAGCCGTATCCGTCCTCCCAGTAGGGACCGAAGTCGCCGCGAAACATAGGGAAATCACCCTTCCACTCCTGCTCGATTTGTCTCATCGCGGACTGCACGGTAGAGAATTCAAGTTTTGGCCAAGCGTATTCATGGCTGAAACCAGAAACGATTTCACTCTGCTCCGGAGCAAGCGGCGTGTTCTCGAGTTGCGTGCCAAAGATGATCACGGTGCTCGCCGTATAGTCAGGACGCGTATATGCCTGCAGAAAGACCGGTAGCGAATCGCGGATCGATTCCATTCGCCAAGGGCCGCCGAACAGTGTATGCGCTTGCAGGTAAGCGCGCGAGTACCACATGAGCACGCGGCCGCCGTCCGGCCCTTCCCAGTAAAACGGAGACTTTTCGTTCCATCGTCCCAGCAGCATCACGGGCGCCCGCCAACTGTTACTGGCCGCTACCAGATACTTGATGCCTGCGTCATGGAGAACTGAAGCGTAAGCCCAGGTGTAGGAAGGAACATCGACAATCTGTGCAGCCTCGGCCGTCGGCAATTTGTATTCGCGCGCCAGATTGCGCTGACCATAGAGAGAGCGAGCCAGACCTTCCCACGACGCGTTCCCGGTATGTTGATTCGCGAATTCCGGCGGGATGACGATACTGCCTTCGCGAACATGGCCAAGAAACTGTTCCCGCGCCTCTGTGCTGCGTCCGTTTAGATACTGATCGGCAACCCAGCTGCCGTCGAGCGTCCAACGGAAGTCCGGCGTTTTCTTGATCAGTTCCATCGCCTGGTCGACCGATTGGGAATGAAGCTCCGCAACTTTCGCGGGGTAATCGGTGAATCCAACATCGAGATGTTCGTGCGGTATGAGTGCAACGGTCCATTTTCTCGCCGGCTCAACTTTCGCCGACGCTGAGAGTTCACCCGCGCGAACGATGGCTTCGGCTGAACCCCTCCACTCTGGCACTTCAAATACGAATCGAGCCTCGCCGAATTCGTTGGCAGTTGAAAATGACTTGCTAAAGCGATGTCCGGCGATCCGAACGTCCAGCGACTCATGGTTACGGAAGCTAGACGCGCCGACGAAAACATCCACCACTTCCAGCGTTACCGCTTTTATTTCGCGATAGAAGATCGTTGGCTCAACTTGAGCGGTAAAGGCCTGTTGGTTGTAGCGCTCCGCGTCATCCTGCGTCAGTTCAATCGCGTCGTAAATCAAGCCGGTGTGCCCAGGCGCAATGGCGCCCAGAGAAGTTTGTGCGTCAGGGGGATCATCCATCGCGGTGAGAACGAAAGTGTTTTCACCCTTCCGAAGCCACGCGGCCGGAATAGAAATTGTCTTTTCGTCGATCGAGGTCTGCGGAACAAATGTCCCTTCCCAGTCACCGGCTCGGAAATCGAGCTTAGGATGGAAGTAGAAAAAACCAGAGTGCCCGTTCACGTCGAGCTTCAAGAATGAGAGACGCGGCGTCTCATACAAGATTGCCAGTTTTAGGCTATAAACGCCGCGTGGAGCATCGTTCAACACAAACTTCACTGTGAACGGGTGAAGACGCCCACCGGCGATCCCGTTCGCCGGTCCAGGCTGAAAGCGATACCATTCCTTATCACTGCTTTGTCCCACGACGAACACCGGATCGCTCTTGGGATCGGAATAGTTGATGTCTTGACTCCTAAATTCTCCTGATGATCCGTCGAAAGTTCCGATCTTCCAGAGTGTTTTGTCGGTTGCGTGCGCGGATTTCAAGGTGACCGCCATGAAGAGAACGGTGATGACGGTCTTGCGAAGTTTTTTAGCCATTACCATTTCGGCTGCGTGATCACGGTGCCCCGCCGGCGCGGATCGTCTGTCCAGGACCCCATCTCGTGTCGCTTTGACTGTTCGTGGTAGCGCGCTAACTTATCGCGGTCGAGTTCCACGCCGAGACCCGGTCCGGTTGGCACCGCCATCGCCCCGTTCTTATATTGCATCTTGCCACCAACGATGATGTCGTCAGTCAAGTGGTGATAGTGCGAGTCGGGCGCAAGAGTTAGATTGGGAAGACAGGCGGCGAGGTGAAGCATGGCAGCTTGCGAGATGCCAAATTCGGCGCCGCTGTGCATGCCCGCGTCGACCCCCATCGCTTCGCAAATCTGGCCCGCGAGCTTAGCGCGATGAATTCCTCCGTACCAGTGCGGGTCAAGCAGCACCACGTCGACCACATCCGCCATGATGGCGGGCGCAAGGTCTTCGAACGCGAAAACCGACATATTCGAGGCTAAGGTGACCCACGGCGCCTTTGCATTCACCCGCTTCATAGCGCGCATCCCCCATACCGGATCTTCAAGGTACTCCATATTGAAGTCGTGTAAACGACGGGCCACATCAATGGCCGTGCTCACCGTCCAGACCGCGTTCGGGTCGAGCCGGATGCGATGCTTCGGGAATGCCTCGCGCAGCGCGACAAATGTCTCGACTTCTTCGTCCGGGGGAAGAACGCCGTTCTTGTACTTCAATGTCTTAAATCCGTACTTGCCGACGACTACTTTCGCAAAGTCGACCATTTGTTCAACATTCGATATTTCGCCAATGCCTTCGTCATTCGCATAGCGATAAAAGAGATAGGCGGCGAACGGAACCTCGTCACGAATGCGGCCTCCCAGTAAATCGCACACCGACCGCTTCAACGCCTTTCCTTGGATATCGAGGATTGCAAATTCAAGTCCGGCAAACCCAAGGACAAAACCAAAAAGTTTTTCTGAGCTCGGCGCCGCCACCTTCCAGCGAATTCGCTCAAGGTTCATAGGATCTTCACCGATCAGCAGCGGCTTCAAATCCGCCAGCTGTCCGGCGCGGCTAGCGCCGCTGTAGCATTCGCCAAGTCCGGTAATACCTTCATCGGTTTCAACCTCTATGATGATCCGCGAAAACCCGGGATGTGATCCCACGGAGTACCGCAACGGGGCTTCAATTGGGATGAAGGCGGGAGTCCAGCGAATGTCGGTAATCTTCATTGTCTCTCCGGCGCGCTAGCGCTGATTCGCAAGCAGCTGTCCGCGAATTCCGACCCGCGCTCTGCAAATATGCCAGCGGCTAAGGTTGGCAAAATACATCTCGTCAAAATTTGTGCCGCCGAACGCCGCATTTGTAGGACTGGCAAGCACGGTCCCGTCCGGGTCCGACGCGAACAGCGAAACTTTCCCGTCCCGCGTCACGCGGTAAACGTTGTGCGAGGCGTAGCAAGTCACATACAGGTTCCCCTCAGCGTCGAGCGCCGCACCGTCTGGCACATTATTCAAGCCGGCAGCATGGATCCGCGGCTTTCCGATTGCTCCGGTGTCCAGAAGCGGCACCGCGAGCACATTGTTTCTTGTGCTCTGCACGACGTAGAGCGTACGCTCGTCCGCGCTGAGCGAGAGTCCATTCGGAAACGACAGGTTACCAAGGAGTTCGTCGATCTTTCCGTCCGGCCTTAAGACAAAGAGAAAGCCGTCATCTTTTTTGAACTCGCCGGAATCGCTGAAGTAGAGGTTGCCTTCGCGATCGAACACGGAAAAATTCGGATTCCGAAGGCGATATCGCCCTGCTTTTTCCCATGAACGAATTATTTTGCCGGACTGGTTCAGCTGTATTAGTGCACCCAGTTTGAAATTGCACACGAACAGATCCTGACGTGCAGAAAAAGTGAGGCCGAGATTGAAGCCTCCAAGTGTGGCTACTGTTCGGACCTTACGTTTTTGGTTGATTTTGTAGATCTGCCCGAGTTCGCCGCCTGCCCAAAGGTTTCCCTCGGCATCGAACGCCAATCCTTCGGGATGGTCGAGCCCTTCCGCAAAAACTTCGAATTCTTGTAATGAAATTCGAGGCTTCATCTGAAGCGTACCGACAAAAATCGTGATTCCACTTGTTTGTCCGACATTTGAACATATATAGTGATTTTGCTCTTGGGTCAAGCATCGGAGGCATCAGGATTGCGGCTTGTTCAATATACTGTGCAGGGCGAAAGTCACCTCGGCGTCGTGATCGGAGATCGAATTGTCGACGTCAAGAAGGCGGCTGATTCTGCGGGCCTAAACTCGAAAGCATTCGCCTCGACTCTTTCCTTGCTGGAGGCGGGCGACGAGGCGTTCGCATTTGTTAAGTCGTTAAGCGGCGAAAGCAATGCGGTTCCCATTTCCGACGTGCGTCTCGAGTGCCCGGTTGTTTCTCGAAAAATCGTTGCTGTCGGTTTGAACTATAAGGACCATGCGATCGAAACTGGACTGAAGATTCCGACTGCCCCTTTGTGTTTTGCGAAGTTTACGTCCAGCCTGTCGGGCCCCTTCGATGCAATTCAACTGCCCGCTGACGATGCGGAGGCGGACTTTGAAGGCGAATTGGGCGTCATCATTGGCCGGAAAGCTCGGCGAGTAGCGGAAAGCGATGCCATGAAGCACGTTGCCGGCTACGTAGTCTTCAACGACGTTTCCGCCAGGAAATGGCAGTTTGAGGACGGCCAGTGGACGCGCGGCAAGTCTTGCGACACGTTTGCGCCGAACGGTCCGTTTCTCGTGACGGCCGACGAAGTTCCTGATCCCGGAGCGCTTCGAATCACAACCCGCGTGAACGGCAAAATCATGCAGGATTCCAATACGAAGCAGTTCATCTTCAGTATTCCGAAAATCGTGTCCTATTTTTCCCATAGCTTCACGCTCGATCCGGGGGACCTTATTGCAACGGGTACGCCGCCGGGAGTCGGTTTCTCACGGAAGCCACCTGTCTACCTGAAGCACGGCGACGTTGTTGATGTCGAGATTGAACGGATCGGCCGAATTTCCAGTCAAGTGCAGAGGGCGCAGTGAGAGCGAAACCAATGGCGTCATACCGCGATATCGCAATCACTGCCGATCAGCTTGAGCCGATTCGTCGTGAGACCGTAATAGACATGGTCGCGCGCAGGATCGAGCAACTCGTGCGCAGCGGCGATCTGAAGCCGGGAGACCGATTGCCTCCAGAGCCCGATCTCGCGCAGATGCTGCGGGTGAGCCGCGGGTCGCTGCGCGAGGCTCTGAAGGGCCTGATGTATCTCGGCCTCATCAAGTCCCGGGCTGGAGACGGGACCTATATTCAGTCTTCCTTAAGCCGGGTGCTCAATCAGCATTTCCAGTGGATGATCTTGCTCGATGAAGTGAAGCACCTCGAAATCTACGAACTGCGGAAGATCATCGAACCCGATGCAGCTGCCCTCGCCGCCAAGCGAGCCACCCGGGCTGACATTGAACGCCTGGAGGCCGCGCTCGAAGGTTTGGCGGAAGGCCGTGGGAATCCGGAATTATTTCACGCGTTTGATATTCAGTTTCACGATGCATTCGCCCAAGCGTCGGGCAACGTCGCGCTACAAACCACCATGCGGATGCTCTATCACGCAACCTCCGAGGCTCGCAAAGCGGCTTTGCCCTTCATCGACGACTGGGATCGGCACTGGCGCCGGCATGAACGCGTGTTTCTTTGTATTCGTGATCACAAGCCGGCGCTCGCCAGTAAGGCCGTACTAGAAGATCTGCGTTATGCCGAGAGTTTGATTCGCGAACACGCCGCTTCGCTGAGCAAGGGCGGATTGGGTAGTAAGTCCAAGCGAAAAGGCTCAGGCTTCCGTCGAACGCGGAAATCAAAACGACCTTCAGCAGCCAGCCGAAATTCTGGGAGTAGCTCATGAGACGAATGTTGTTTTGCGCTTCATACTTCTTCGTTCTTTTTTCTGCCAGTACGACGCTCGCAGAAAACGCGCACTTTAATTGCGTTCCTTCTTTCCCTTTTCAACAACAGTGGCAAGGAGCAGACGCCGCCTATTCGGTTCCCCTGCAGGATGGCCGCGTCATCTGGATTTTCGGCGACACACTCTATGGCGATCAACGCCTGGTGACCGGCGAAGAACCTCGCATGGTACATAACACCATTGGCATTTCCTCGTGCAAGGACGGGAAGTGGAAGATCGACTATTCGATCAAGAAAGACGCCAAGGGCAACCCGGATAGCTTTTTCAAGCCCCAGCAGAACAACGGTACTTACTATTGGGCGCTCGATGGAGTCGAGCACAACCATGAACTGTGGATCACGCTGGTCTGCGTGCGCAATGTGCCGAACTCAAACGCTTTTGCGCTCGGCTTCGAGGTCTGCGGAACCGACCTCGCACACGTGACCGGAGTTGACGGTGATCCCCAGAACTGGAAGGTTGCATACTTCCCGCTCGTGGCGGAGGGTGTGCACGCGAATCCATCGGCGTCTGCGTTAATCGAGGACGATAATCTTTACATCTACACGCTGTACGAAGCAGGAAGCCGGCCACAGATTCTGACGCGAATTCCGCTGCAGGGCCTTGGCGACCCCAAAAAGAGCCTGCAATACCTCGGTAGCGATGACAAGTGGCGCGATGGGCTTGAGCCCGCCAAGGCAAAAGTCATCATGAAGACGGGCGCCTCAGAAATGTCGGTGCGCTATCACCCGGAACTCAAGAAGTGGATCGCTGTGATGGTCGATCCGCAGATCTTTTCTGACAAAGTGGTCCTTCGAACTTCTCCGACCATGATCGGCCCCTGGACTGATGGCGAAGTGATCTATCGCATCCCAATCCTGCAGAAGAACGATCCGAAATACGATGCGGACACTTTTTGCTACGCGGGCAAAGAACATCCTGAGTTCGAGCAACCGGGCGAGCTGCTGTTTACATACGTCTGCAACACGATGAAGCCGAAGAAACTCTCGGCGGAGACCAATATTTACTTTCCTCAGATTGTGCGGATGCCAATGCCGGATGCGGCGAAGAAATAATTAGTCCGCGAGAACGCGTTTGCAGAAGGCTAGAGTGCGCCGGACATGCTGTGTCCAATATGGCCAGTCATGGCCGCCGGGAAATTCTTCGTAGACGTGAGGCACGCGCATTTCGGTGAGAGCCTCGTGCAGTTCACGATTCGCCTGGATGAGCGGATCCTCTGTGCCGCAGTCGAAGCGGATTGGAGGAAGCGTGTCGCGGTTCACCTTCGCCCAGTGCAATAAATCCGTGTCGACTTCGCCCGCATACTGAAATGCCTCTGGTGCGACCGGAATAAACTGCGACAACTGCGCGGCCTTTGTGATCGAGGAATGCGCTGAAATTCCCTGCACCTGTGGCGCATATTTCATGCCCAGGCGCAAAGCTCCGTACCCGCCCATCGAGAGCCCGGCGATAAGAAATTTGTGCGGATCTAGTTTCGGAAACAACTCACGCAGGCAGCACGGAATGTCATCGACAATCCACTTTTCATAGTCGGCATGAGCGTGGGGGACATACCCGCTCCCATCGCCCCAGAGCCCATCCGATGGCGTGGCAATCATCATCGGAACGCTCGTTCCGTTCCGCAGCATCTCCGTCGCAGTGCTGTCGAGCTCGCCATTCAGCCACCAGTTCCATTGGCACCCGTAAACGCCGTGCAGCAGAATAAGAAGCGGCACGCGATGCAACGATTCCTGTCCCGGCGGGGTGAACAATACGACGTCGCCGCGAAAGCCTAACGCCTCACCGCGAAAGTTTAGAAAACGCAGACTCTCATTTCC
>Ga0210405_10006079_pt1 | contig 10877 bp, 10 predicted proteins | sample IncBWH11MmetaG_FD_155492 | JGI IMG/M metagenome (GOLD analysis project Ga0210405, IMG submission 155492) | Forest soil microbial communities from Barre Woods Harvard Forest LTER site, Petersham, Massachusetts, United States - Inc-BW-H-11-M | ecosystem: Environmental > Terrestrial > Soil >... | reverse complement strand
GATTAGCCGGTGCCGCCAGGACGGTCGTCGCTGTGCCATATGCCAGCGCATTCAGGCTTGCGCCGATGTTGTTCCAGTTCACTTCATCGCTGGAGTTATACAGGACACCGCCGCGCCAGCTACCGTTGCTCCATGGGTCCATGCCCACGTAATAGCCGATGTTGCCAGCCGCGTCTGCATCGATGTCGCGCAGGTATGGAATGTCCAGAAGGAACAGCAGCGTCTGCGCCAATCCTTGGATGGTCTGGCCCACAAAGCCGGTGCCTGTGCTGCCTGAAGCCAGCGACGTGTAGTTCGCGGAATCCTCACTCTTCAGTTGCATGGCTGTGACGAAGTTCTGGCCCAGGGCCGCGTCGGTGATGCGAGCGGTCAGCACGCTGCCGTTGTAATTGAGCTGCACGACGTCGCAAGGATCGAACAGCATCCAATAGGCTTTCCAAAGGTTGGTCTTGTACGCACGCCGCTCCGCCTCGGCACTCCACATGATTCTGTCCGCCAGTTGCAGCGCATCGTTGGCCGTCATGACGATGGGCAGTGAGAGCGATGTCAGGTTGACCGTCTTCTTGGTGCGGGAGTGGCGGATGCGCTTCTGGTGATTCTGCTGATAGTCGATGTTGGGATCGATGAAGATCACGTCAACGTCCTTCGGGATGTCCTGCTCCTGCCCGATGGTTTCCTCCAGCTTGGCCTTGTCAGCCTCCAGTCCTAGCTCATCCTCCGGCAAGGTAGCGATCGGAGACTGCCCGCGTGGGACAAACTGTAGCTTGAAGTCGATCTCGCGGGCGTCAAAGAACAAGAATTGCGCGAGTGCGCTGATCTGGTCCTTGCCGTTCTGTAGTTGAGCTACCGGGTAGCCAAGCACACTGAGTGGCTGGAGCAGCGACACGTCGATGTTTGCGTCTGCAATGCCCGCCGTCTCGCAAATCGTCTTGACGATCTGGTCCGCCCCGTAACCTCCAGTGCTCACGCGGTCAAAGTAGTAGCGATGGAAAGCACTGGTCGTGGAGTAAGTTCCCACCGCATAGTTGAACGACAGCAGGGAGTTGGCCCGGCTCTCGTAGATGTTTCCGCGAGTGGGTGGCGTCGTAGGATGGAGAGGACCAAATGCAGCGAGATCATACGTTGCGAACACACTGAAGTCACTGACGTTGTACACGGTCGCAATGTTGTTGTCTGCCACCGATGGAGCCCAAATGAGACCGTTCTGCACCCGACCTTTCATGTCAGCAATCACGCTATCGTTGGAGCCGTCAAATGGATCACTGAAGGCGAGCCAGTTGTTTGCTCCGATGCTCTGACCAAAGTTCCAACCTGCGCTGCTGACGTTGAACTTCGGATCACTCGCACCGCCGATGGTCTCAAGAATGTCCCCCGTGTCAGCATCAATGCGAAGGAACGCGCCTGTGTTCGTGTAGACGATTAGGGTATTGTCGTTAGCGTTGTACAGCATCGACTGCCCGATACCCACGCTGGAGTCGCCCTGATATGCAAAACGAGTGACGCCCACATACTGCGGGGCGAGTGCGACGAAGTGTGACGTGCCGCCCTGAAGGTTGACACGCCAGATGTACCAGTCGCCATAGTACCCAGTTGGATGGCTATCGTGGACGCCAGTCCCGATGAAGTACACATTGGCGTTGTTGTCGCAGACCGGATAGTTCTGCCAGAACAGCCCGATGGTGGTCGTGTCTGCTGGTAAGAACGGAATCCTGAAGTCTGTGCTCACACCGACCAGCGACGCATCGCGAGTGCGGATGGCGAACATCTCGTTGGAGTAGCCGCTGTTGCCTGTCAACAGGAGTGAGCTGCCATCCGGGTTGACTAACATGTGGGCATAGGTCGGCGATGCGTAGGAATAAAACCCGTCTGAACTGTATCCACTCAGGTTCACCGCAGCGACTGCCTGAAAAGACCAGCCATCATACTTGATGTAGTGCGGCTGGCTGGCGAGGTTTCCATACGCCCAGATGTAACCATCGTTGTCCACAGCGAGAGTAGATTTCACGCCGATTGGCGAGTCGCCTCCGGTGTACCCAGGCATGTGTGTGATGTCCAGAACTCCACTCGCGACTGGCAAGTTGGTGCCAAGATCGTAGCGGACGATGTGACCAGTATCACCGACGACGAACGCGGTTGTTTCGTTTGGATCGGTGACGCAGTATTGCGGGACGTTCGAGTTGAACTCCCATTCAGCGCGAACCAGCGGGTGAGACGATTGAGCATTGGCCGTCACTTCAGCGCGGATGTTAGGTAGCCGGTTGCCGAAGTCAGCCAACGGGAACTGATCCCAAACTGCATAGCAGGTATCGCGGTAGCCGGGCGTCGAGTTCGCTGGGTCTTGCGACGTCACGAACGGATCGGCTGTCTGTGTGTTGGTGCCCTGATACAGAGTCGGCACCACGGTGAGGTCTTTCGCGATCTGGCCAGTGCCGGTCTTGTCGAAGATGAGTTTCGCGTCGCCCCAGATGCGAGTGATGGTCGCTGGCCCTTGACAGAAGGCAGCCGCGAACGAGGAGAAGTAGGTGTAGCTCGTCTGTGAGACCGACGGCCCGCCCTTGGCGGACTGGTTGGTCGTGGTGGTCACTTCCTTAATACCTTTGCCCCAGATGATCTGTCCACCGAGACGCATGGTTCCCCACAGCCGAGGAATGACTGTTCCGGGAGCAGAGGAGGAGATCTGGAGGTCATTGACCCTAGGTCCAAAGGTCTTTGTCCCCTTAGCTGGAAAGGCGATGGTGCCAATGATGCCACCAGCGAGCGCACCAAGCTGCATCCCGAGTCCGACGGATAGTCCGCCAGTCTCGAAGGCCAATGCTGCTCCGAGGATTGCTCCAGCTACAGTAAGTGCGAGTCTTGCCATTTAGTCCTCAACTCCTGGAAATGCGAAACACCCGGCTATGCGACGACGCCACTTCACGTCAAGCGGTTGCTCCACTACTTTGTTCGACGCGCCTGAGTAGGCATGGATGATGGTCAAACCGTTTGCGTCCTCACCCAAGACGCCGACGTGGCAAGGTGCACTTACGACGTTCATCGTGATCACGTCACCCGGCTTCATTTGATTTACAGGCTTCTGCACCAAGTGCTTCTGACACATGCGGTGCACGTAGTTGCCTTCTGGCTGAGACGAGTAGCTTGCATACATCTTGCCCGTCATCGGCTGGCCTTCTTTGTCCTTCGCGCTTAGCTCCTCAGCAACACACAGCGGAATGCCCACACAATCCACACCGAGACTCTTGACCCGGCCCTGGTGTACAAAGTTCGTGCCGACCCACGTGCGTGCTGTCGCGACGATGGCTGCTCTCTTCATTGAACGTTCACCGTGCCCGCCTGATATTGCGCGAACGGAATCACAGTGCCGTTCTTGAAATGCACCATCGGCTCTACCGGGTGCTGGAGACAGCCGCGACGCGGGCCGCGCTCCTCCCACTTTCCGTCAGGTAGCTCCCAAGCATCGGAGCATTCGGTGGCCGCCAACTCGGTCCGGCAGGTTCCGCACCACTTGGCATCGCTTCCGTCTTTCTTCAAAGTTCTCTCGCTCATGGTTTAGCCTGTCGCGTTCGGATACTGTAGGATCGAATCCTGCCCCGGAATCTTCTCGAAGCCTCGGAAGTTCACGAGGTTGTTGAACTTGTTGAAGCAATCGGCTGATGTGTGATCGCAGCCAGGCGAAATGTGAAACGTGTCGCCAGCGGTCGGTGCCACAAACAGCGCATTGTCCAGCGTCAGCGTGACGCCATCCCAGATTCTGATCTGGTAGGACAGGCCGGAGTTCACTCCGCTGGTGAACGTCATGATGCCGTCGTCGTAGTAGCCAGCGTGCCAAACGGCTGCGGAAGTCCCGGTGATCGACGCGATGGTGAACGTACCGTTGTTGCCGGGAGACGCCATGAGCGTGATCACGACGGACTGGCCTACCTGCGGTGGCGGTCCCGAGGTCAGAGTCCACGTGTACGTCGTGTTGGTGCCATCGGTGTTTGCCGCTGAGATAGCGAGGACCGTTGGTCCAGCCGAGATAGTTCCAACACCCGACTGCCCCGTGTTCGTGACGCCAGAAGCATTCGGCACAGTGAAGGTACCGGAGGTCAGGTCCGTGAAGAAACCTGCCGCGCCTGTCAACGCGGCTGTCGGCCTGAAGTTGTGCGCGTCTACCGGAGTGCCCACCGAACCGCTTTCCACACCGACAGTGATTCCACAGCGCGAATCGCCTAGTTCAGCATCGCAGCGCGGGCCAAACGTGCGACCTTGCAGGATCTGAAGTTTGTTCGTGAGACCGAGTAGCTCAAAGGTCACAAGACCGTTCTTCATGGTCGTGTTTCCGAGCGTGCCGTACCGCACCCGAATCTCGCCCATGCTTAGGTCAGCCCAGTTGCAGACGCGAATCTCTACCGCCGTGGCATCCCACACACCGAAGCGAATGTCCTCTTCCTTGATGGTCTCCGAGTCGATGAACGCGGTCGCCTCTTGGTTGTCCACGCTGAGATCGGACTTGTTCTCGGTAGCCGTCGGCAGGAATCCCACCGCAGCCTCGTAGATGTATCCAACCAGCGGGGACGCCGAACCATCCGTGAAGACATCCTGGTGAGGATTGGTGTCGATGTCCGTGTCGTGATCCGTGAACGTAAAAATGGTTCCATCCTTGCGCGTCATCTTGTACAGACGGCAAAGAGTGGTGACGTCACCCGCAAGGTGCGTCTTCATTGCTGTGGTTGCTGATTTCATTTAGCCTGCGCTCTGTCCGAGGACGATGCGAATCTCTTTCAAGGTGATGCCCGTGACCGTGAGGACCAACCCGGCTGCCTCCGGTGTTTCAATCTGCCGCTGCATGTTGTCCAGGTCGAAGCGAACCGGGTAGTGAAAGTCGAAATCCGCCGTGATGATGGGAGCCGGGCTGCCGTTAGGAGCCGTCACGAAGGTGATGACGCCGGTCGTCTCGTCCAGCGAGTAGTCCTTGGTGCCGTCTACTGTGTTAGCCGCGTGATGTGTCTGTAGTGTGCCGTCCACATAGACGTTGACCGAGTCCGCCAGCGCGTTGCCCGCGAAGTCTTTCACCTTGGATGTGACAGGCTTCTGGATGGGCCGGATCAACTCGAATTGGCTGATGGGGAATGTGTAGATCTTCTGTAGTTGGAATTTCTTCGTCACGCCATCGCCCACTGCGATGAATCCACCCGTGACCCGAAAGTCCGAGTGATCCTTCAAGCGGAACCCGTTGGCCATACCGCGAGCCGCATGGAACATCGCGAGCAGTTCGTTGTACTCCGTTGCGGTCTTATGCTCGAAGGACACTGCCCAGCTACCACGAGACGCAGCCCAGTTCTGATTGCGTTGCTCGAAGCCAGAGAAAGCCGGGTTGATGTTGGTGGAGTAGCTCGGGCCACCCTGGGCCATCAGAGCTAACTTCGTCGGAAATTGAACCTCTAGAAAAGCCATTATGCCCTCGTCCTTGTGAACGCTGCACCCGCCTGACGGTGCATCTCAGCAGCGACCTGACTCTTGCTGCGCATGAAGCTGTCCGCGTCCTGGGCCGCGATGTTGATGGTCTGGTGAATCGTGTTGCCCGCCTTTGTCAGTACCTGCGGAACAATGGTTCCCCCTTGTTTCGGGAGGAAAAGTTCGGGACGTTTCTCACCGACGACATAGGCTTTGCCCGGTGTCACGTCACCACCCGCCTCACGTCCGCCTCCGAAGAGACTGCCGAGCGAGGAGAGTAGTCCGCCGCCTCCGCCGCCACTGTCGTCGCTGCTACCGAAGAGGTTGCCGAGCAGGTTCTTCATCAATCCCTTGATGGCCGCGTTCAGGATGGTTGACTCCATGCTGTCGAATAGGGATTGCCAGTCCGCCTTGCCCTTCACGACCATGTCGGTGAAGTTCTGAGCGATGCCGTCTAGTCCTTGGTTGACGACCTTCTCCATCGTTGCGCTGATGGTTGGTACCGAGGCAGCGAAGTCAGCGAAGCCTGCCTTCATGCCATCAGAGGCAGTACCCGCCTTGGCTTTCAGATCGTCGTAATCCTTTTGCAACGTCAGGTTAGTCTGGTGGTACTGCTCCGCCGTCAGACCAAGAGTCTGCCAGTTGTCGTTCAGGAACTTGATTTCATCGTTGAGCGTCGATAGCTGGGCCGGGTCAAAGCCAGAACCGGCCGCTGACTTGAGCACGTCGGACTTGATCTGCTCGCCCTTGAGAGCGTCAACCTGATCCTTGAGGAGCTTGGCCTGATCCGCCGATAGGTGTAGCTGCTCGGTGAGAGTGGCGACCTCCGCATCCAGCTTGCCGAACGGGTTGCCGCTGACCAGCGCATCGTTCTCAATCCGCAGTGCGGTAGTCTGCTGGACGAGCTTGGTCATCTCGTCGCCGACAGCCTTGTTCTGAAGAGCAACGTTGTAACGCTGAACCGCAGCGGTAGCCGCGTCATACTGACCTTGTAGCTTGTTGATGAGGAGCAGAGTCTGAGTCTTGGTGCCGTCGTCCGCCGTCTGCGACGTTTGCATGTCGGCATAGACGGTCTTCAACTCATCCAGCTTGGTCTTCAGCGGGCCAAGGGAGGCGAGAGCTTTCTGCTGCGCCTGCTCTACCTTGCTTTGCACCTGTGACTCATGTTCCAGCGCATCGGACTGCTCGTTGACCCGGCTGGTGAAGGACCTGAACTCCTTCTCATCCGCAGCTGCTGCCTTGAAGGTCTCGGTGGCCAGGGCCGCTGCCTCGATCTTCGGGATGGCGTCTGCCATCGCATCCTTGAATGCCTTGGTGTTCTGTATCTGCTTCTCTTTGGCCTTGGCTTCCAGTTCCTCGATCTGACCTTGGGCCAGTTGCTGTGCCTGCTGCTCAAGACCTGCCGCCGTGGCATCCGCCATCGCAGCCGCGAGAGCCTTGTTAGCCTCCGCCTGAGCTTTGATGACTGCCGCATTGACGAACCCGACGTCTACCGGCTTGCCCGGTACCGCGCCTTGTCCCGTTGGTTTCTTCTGGTCCTTGGGGAGTGAGGCTTCCCAAACTCCGGCGATAGAGTGGATGCTGTCCTTGATGCCGTCTACAGCCTGGCCAAACTCGTACTTGATATTGCTGGCTGCGTCCTTGCCGCCCGCCTTGGCGTCAGCCCAGATGCTGCCGAAGTTGCCACTCTTCACATCGGCATAGATCTTGCCCACGGTACCGCCGAAGATTTGTAGCTCTTCGACAGCCGTCATGAAGATGCGACCGATGAGCGAGAGGACTTCGCCCACAATCTGGAAGAGATTGAGGACTACTTTGCCCGCATTGGCGAGACCATCAACAAATGGCTTGATGCTGCTCTGGTTGTCCTCGAAGAAGGAGATGAACTCCTTGGCCGCAACATTCATGGCCGGGACTAGGTCGGAGACCAGTTCGTTCTCGACGCCCGTGAATGCCGCCGAGACCAGCGACATGTTCTCTTTCAGATCGGCGGATGCCTTGGCCGTCGGGCCGGAGACCACCGCGTTCAGTGCTGTGAAATGTGCCTCTAACTCCGCGATGTGTGCGCCACCCTCGTTAAGCAGCGGAATCATCTCCGCGCCTGCCTTGCCGAAGATCTTCATTGCTTCAGCAGTCTTCAGAGTGCCGTCAGGCATCGCCGCGATCTTGGCGGAGACGTCATTGAAGATGTCTTGTGTGTTACGCAGAGTGCCGTCTGTGTTGGTGACGGCTGCACCTAGCTCCTTGAATGCGTTGGTGGACTTGGGACCGGACTGCGCAGCTGCGAGTGCCGCCTTGTCCATCTTCTCCAAAGCCTTGGCCATCTGATCAACGGAGATGCCCTTGGTGGAAGCGATGTCTCCGAGCAGGGAGAGTTGTTCTACGGAGACGCCCGTAACCTCGGATAGTTCCTGGAGCCGGGCTGCCGCCTCGGATGCGTGAAGTGCGATACCGAGTACCGCCGTGCCAACCGCGAGACCGACAGCTGCGACACCCGCCGCTCCCAGAGCTACTGCGCCGAAACCTCCCGCCAGGGGACCGAGTGTAGTGAGGATAGAGTTGGCTGCGGTGCCGATGCCTGCGAAAGCATTGCCCACCTCACCAGCGACTCCGCCGATGGGTTCGAGTAGACGCTGCGCCGCCTCGCCTAGCTCACCGAAGACTCCCTGAATATCCTTGCCAGCTGCCTTGGCTTGCTTGACGGACTTGTTCATTCCGTCTTCAAAACTGGCCGTATTAGCCAGAAGACGAACGATGATGTCTCCCAAGATATTAGACATTGGTCACTCCCCGTTTGTAACCGAACTTTCCCTTGTTCCAGGGTGCTCGTCCCTTAGCTGCTGCACTCATCTTTTGTCTGGATGCCGCTGAGAATGTCTTGCCTTTATTCCACGCGAACTGCACTCCCGTCAGACCCTTATTCCAGGCAACCATTACGCCCTTAGTCCCTTTGTTCCAAGGGATAAGTCCGCTCACGCCGTCCCCGCCCGCTGTCAAGTTGTAGCCAAACTCTCGTTGGTTCGAAAGATTCAGCGCGATGTAGAACCGCTCCAGATTGTTGAGTTGCTCCTCGCTGTCTGCCGTGGCGAGAATTGTTACCTCAAAGGCAGCCGGGCCGTGCTTTCGGATGGCGTTTTGAAGGTATCCAGGAATGCCAATCCGAGCGTCACTCTTGTGCACGGACCAGCGGTCTGCAAGGGTCTGCACCGTCTTGCCGACGTAGACCTTGCCATTGACCCGGTTGTGTAGGAGATAAACGACCATGGGATTACCTGGAAACCTGGGTGACCTGACCGGTTTGAGTGCCGGTGAAGGTTGTCGTCATCCGTTGGTTGAGCTTCCTGATGCTTTCTTTTTCAGACTCTGTAGTAGGTTCCGAAAGCTTGCCTGCCTCCATTGCAAGCACCCAGTCCTTCATGGATAGCTGACCCGGCTCGCGCTCCGCACCAGGCATGAAGTCCATAACGTTGTAGCCGTCCGGATGGCCCGCCTCCTGCCTAGACTCCTCTGTGGAGTTGCAGTTGGCGAGCATCGCGAGGAGTTGAGCCGTTTGAAACTGCGCCTTGTCTTCCTTCATTTGCAGTCGGTCGACGTGGGCCGCAAACTCGACCGGAGCCATGTCCAAGAATTCCTGCCGAGAGAGACCTAGGTCAACTCGTGCAATCGCCCAGAGGTCGAGAATACTTACTTCGACTCCGGGACCGAGACGTTTGGGTCCGCATCTCCGGTAGCAGGTTTGGGCTTCGGGAGATAGGAGCGCAGAAGCTCGATGACGGCCTTGGTGATAATCTGCGATGTTCCGATGTTGACCAACGGCTCGATGACTTCGAGCTTGGTACCCGGCTGGTGCTCCTGAACCGCGACCCACAAGAGAGCAATGAGCTTCTCCGGATCTTCGTCAATGCGTCCCCAGTGGGATACATTGAAGAGGTTGTCGCCAGTTTTCTGCTTGTAGCGGATGACGGCGGAGGTAGGGAGCGAGAGCTTCCACTCTTTGTTTTCGAGCGTGAGCAGGACGGGACTAGCAATTTCTTTCTGGAGAACGTCTGTCATGGGATTGCCTCTAAAGGAGAGATACTGCGAAAGGAGGGAAAGGAGGGACTATCCGCGAACGAATAGTCCCATGCCTGGACGCGCCCCCAGAAACTTCTTAGCTGGCTGGTGTGATTGTCACTGCACCAGTGATCGTGATCTTGCCGCTAAACGTGATGGCCTTCGAGTAGTCCACGGAAGCCGGGACGAACTCAGTGACGTAGCCTGCGAAGGCATACGTGGTACCGTCGGTCAGGGTGATCAGCCAGTTGGATAGGGTACGAGCCGCCTGCAGAGTGTTGAGCTCCGAGTAAGTCGCGTTGGCCGGGTCCAGCACGCCATCAAAGGTCACGTCGCCCGGGTCAATGACCGTTGCGATACGTTCCATGTAGGCTGTGGGTGAATCCAGGTTGGTTACATCATCGAGGGTGGTTTTTGCGCCACCGAAGGCGAACTTGCGAAGCTGTGCGATCTTTTCAGCGGGTGAGGTCTCCAGGAAGAGTGTGGAACCACGACCCTGATATGCGACTGTGGACATGCTGTGTTCTCCTTAGTAGTGTCTGCGTTCGTGTTCGTGTTGCACGGAGCGAAGCTCTACTTAAGGGGTGAGAAGTTGCGTCTTTTTTAGGTCATCGTGTACCAGATGGTGATGTCCACGAGAGATCGGAACGTCACGTCCTTCGCGCCTAGCTCGTAGGGCATGTCGAAAATGTTCTCTGCAACGCAACCCTGGATGAATACATCGGGAGGCGAACCAACACTGCCGTTGAAATCTCGGAGCAGGTGGTAGACGGCATTGGCGAGTCCACTAGCCCCCAGCGCATCGCCCGCGTAACAGTCAAACTGGAACCGGGCCGGGAGTAGATCAGCCGTGGAGTCTAGTGTGACGATGGGGACAGCCGCGATGCGATGAATGACCACGCAAGGCAGCTTGGCACCGCGTGGCACGAAATTGAAATGCACCTGGTCGGATGCACCGAGCCGACTGCGGACGCCCGTGTCTTGTGTCAACAGCTGATATAGTGCGTTCTCAATCATTAGAGTCCTAGAATGTCTCGCATCTTGTTAGTGAAAACTTCGAGCATTTTCTGCCCGTACTTCTCAAAGCTGCGACGGATGAACGGATTCGGTGGCCGGTTGTGGATACTGCCAAACTCCACAAACTGGTCCCAGTAAGTCTGCTTGGAGGGTCCCACAGCGACAATGCCTTCGTCGTTCTTCCCGCTGAGCGTCACCTTGCTCTGCATCTCACGAGCCGTCTGGCCGGTAGCACTGGGAGCTTCCAACGCCATGCTTACTCGCATGAACTCTCCCGCGTCTCCTAGTCCCTCTCGCATCCCCGCACGTGCCTTCTTGGTGGTTAGCTCCAGCAGACAGTTTTCGATCTCATCGAGTCCCTCTACACGGCATTC
>Ga0210405_10006078_pt1 | contig 10878 bp, 11 predicted proteins | sample IncBWH11MmetaG_FD_155492 | JGI IMG/M metagenome (GOLD analysis project Ga0210405, IMG submission 155492) | Forest soil microbial communities from Barre Woods Harvard Forest LTER site, Petersham, Massachusetts, United States - Inc-BW-H-11-M | ecosystem: Environmental > Terrestrial > Soil >... | reverse complement strand
GAGCGAAGATGGCCACCCAGCGCCAAGACTATAAAGATCGGTGAAACCAACATGGCAGCCCGTACTTCCGCCGTTCGCAACGAATATCGCTGCAGCATGGAACGCAACCAGTCTGGAAAGTACTGCATTCGCGTCCAGGTGCACTATCCGCGGCATGCCTGGACGCTGGGCGTCTTCTTTCTGGCCTCCTCTTTCGATCGCTCGATGAAAAAACTGGAAGAAGCCCTGGATTTTATGCAGCGTCAAGAAGATAAATTGTGGTTCTGGGGCGTGGATCGCGCCGAAGACATGGGCTTCTCGGCCGAGTTTCTCAAGGACGCCGGGCTGAAGCTGGACCGCCGCATGGAATTCCCCCGAAAAGCCACGAACGTCTCCCTCACCCCGGAGCGGCAAGTACCGGCTTTTGTCCTCGGGCCCATGCGTAGGGGGCTAGCCGAATCGGTGGAACTCACCCGGAGCGTCCCTGCGGGAGACTAGGCAGTGAGAGTCTTCAGATACTCGTGTATCACCTTGCTTGCAGCAATGCTCCTGGTGGCTGTCAGCGCGGCTTATCCTCAGAGTGCGCAGCAATCTCCTCTTCCCTCGGACCCTCAGCCCAAGACCGACTCAAGCACCGCCAAAAATGAAGGTACGAAAAGCGCTGATTCCCCAGGCAAAGCACCTGCTCCAGCCACGGCCCCCCGCGCTTCCGCAGCCGCTCCCAAGCCGGCCGCAACCTCGCAGCCGCGTCCCGCCAATAGTGGGGGCATGGTCTGGGTCAACACGGAGACTGGCGTCTACCACAAACCGGGGAGCAGGTATTACGGCAAGACCAAAGTAGGGAAGTACATGACGGAAGCCGACGCAAAGAAAGGCGGTTACCGCGCGGCGAAAAAGCAGTAATCAAGCTTCTCGAAACCCGCCCCAGCACATCTTTCTCGTGACTTATTTCTCTCGCAGGATCACTTCGCCGTGTCCCACGAGCTGGTCGTTCAGCCACAGGCGGTATTTATACGAGGCCGCCTTGCTGCCCGGCCGCGGCGGGCCGCTGAGCAAGCGCATTCCGGCCGGCGCCTGAAAAACATTTGACGAGAAAGGACAGCGGTTCACATCGAATTCAACGCGCAAATTGCCCGCGTCGGAAATCCAGGAAACCTGGTCGCCTTCCTCGAGCACCACGACTTGCGGGACGAGTCCAACGAGTACGGGACGTTCAGCCATTTTCGATGTAGCCCTCACGAACGCACAAGGCCGTTGCACCTAAGTTGATGAGTGCAAAGGGACGATAGCATATTTGCGGTAAAGAGTTCCTGTGACGCGCCTCACAAGTTCTTTGAATTCTCTCAGGGCACGATTTTCGCGCGAACCCACACAACGGACCCGTCCTTTAGTACATCTAATCATCTGTCACCTGTACTTCACTGCGCTTGACCGCTCCTCAACGCAACCGTACACTGAACTCGTAGGCTTGTATGTTCGTGGCGCGAAGCTCCGGCTGGACCTCTTGCGCTCGCGGAGAAAAGTAATGATTAGCGTCCGCACCTGGACGCGGAGGATTTTGCCGGATGGCTTCTGCTTCTCGCTATTTATCAATACCGCTGCCGAATGGCTCGCGCATTTCGCTTCTGCTGTCTCTGCCGTTCGCGCTCATTCACATCGCATCGTTGCTGATTTTCTTCATACCCTTTCATTGGTATTACCTGGTGACCTGCCTGGCCCTGCTGGTCGTGCGCATGTTCTTCGTCACCGCGGGCTACCACCGCTATTTTTCGCACCGCTCGTTCAAGACCAGCCGCGTGTTCCAGTTTGTGATCGCGTTCATGGCCATGACCTCTTCGCAGAAGGGCGTGCTGTGGTGGGCGGCGCATCACCGCCATCATCACCGGCACTCGGACCAGGAGCTCGACCTGCATTCGCCGACGCTTTTCGGATTTTTCTGGTCGCACGTCGGTTGGATCGTTTCCGACAAGTACAACGACACGCGCTTCGATTACATCGGCGACTTTGCGAAATTTCCGGAGCTGCGCTGGCTGAACAAATATCACCTGGTGCCGCCAGTCACGCTAGCCGCAGTGCTGTGGCTGATCGGCGGATGGCATCTGTTTATCTGGGGATTCTGCCTGAGCACCGTGCTCCTGTGGCACGACACCTTCACTATCAATTCGCTCTCGCATCTTTTCGGTTCGCGCCGCTATGAAACGACCGATACCAGCCGCAACAACTGGCTGCTGGCGCTGCTCACCCTGGGGGAGGGCTGGCACAACAATCATCACCACTTCATGGCTTCCGCGCGCCAAGGCTTCTACTGGTGGGAAATTGATATCACTTACTACACGCTGAAGGTCATGTCTTGGCTCGGCATTGTTTGGGATCTACGCAAAGTGCCCGCGCATCTACTCACCCAAGACCGCCTCGCGGCTTAACCCAAAATCCGTGGAATTCACCGGGACAGACAGGAATGTCTGTCCCGTTTCTTTTTTGAAGCGGCGATCTTGGTCGCGTTGGTTTCACCTTGAACCAGATTCGCCGTTCCGCGCGTTCACCTCACACTCGCTCTCACCTTTCTAACGAAACCCTCGCCACCACGATCCAAAAGTAGCAATCCGCTGTTCCATAGTAAATCTTGGGCGTGTTCCATATTGAACAGACATTTATTCCAATGGGTAGGCATATGGATGACGTCAGTGGTGGACTGTGTTCTTACCTAAACAGCGAGTGAAACCGGGAGCTTCGCAGTTCTCCGGGCCGGCTGTCGGCAGTTTCGGACGCCTCGTAACAGGGTGAAGAGGAGAAACTAATGCGCAATTCGAATCTCAGAAAATTTTGGATTCCGGCGTTCCTGCTGGCGGCCGTGGTGGCGGGGTGCAGCGACGCAGACAAGAATGCAGGGGCGGGGAACCCCGGCGACCCCCTAACTCCGCCTACCGTGACAATTGTAACTCCGCCGGACGGCTCCACACTCGTTTGCCCAAACACCGCGGTTATCACCGCAACGTTTAGCAAGGACATGAACCCTGCGACGATCAATTCTCCCGCAACTACGTTTACTTTGACCGGGCCAAGTGGCAGCGTTCCCGGGACAGTTAACTACGTTGTAGCGACCAGGGTTGCCACCTTTACGCCCACGACTCTGCCTCTTGGACCGCCCAACGCTTCGTTTACGGCCACGGTTTCCACCGGGGCGAAAGACAATTTTGGAAATGCGCTGGCAAGCAGTAAGGTCTGGACGTTCACTGTCTCGCCTCCGTGTGCTGCGCCCGGCGGGGTTGCATTGGGAGGGGCCTGCGGCTACGGAGTTCTGGCCGGCGCCACGGTCACGAATACGGGCCCCACACATATTGTTAACGGAGATCTGGGACTCAGTCCCGGAAGCTCCGTGACCGGCTTTGCTGATCCGCCAGCGAACACTTACGTGGGGACAGGGACCCACACAGCGGGGCTAGGTCTCGTCAGCGGAACGATACACATAACGGATACGCCTCCGTCGCCCAACGACGCCCAAACCGCCCAAACCGCCTTGACCACCGCGTATAACGACCTGGCGGGACGAACTGCGCCTGCTCCGACTACTGTGGCTGGCGATTTAGGCGGGTTAACCCTCGCCCCGGGGATTTATAAGTCCACGTCCACGTTGGGGATAACCGGGACCGTAACTCTTGACGGACAGGGCAATGCGAATGCAGTCTGGATCTTCCAGATAGCTTCGTCACTCACCACCTTAAGCGGTAGCAACGTCAAGCTTACTAACTCGGCCTCCGCTCACAACATATTCTGGCAGGTGGGCAGTTCTGCGACTCTGGGAACCACCTCTGTCTTCAACGGAAGCATCCTGTCGCTTGCTTCTATCACGCTTGCGACCGGTGCAACGATGAATGGCAGAGCTCTGGCACGAACCGCCGGCGCGGTCACGCTGGACTCAAATATGGTCACCGTCCCTGCTTGTCCATGAGGCATTCGGCAGTGAGACCGGCTTGCGGCTGGTCCACTACTGGGCAGGCTCGAATTACAGGATCTCAGGTCATTGAAGTTCGGAGGAATATTCGCATGTCATCTCAATCAAAGAGCCATCCTGGCCGGGTCTTAGCAATGCTGACGGCGGTAATAGCCGCGCTGTGCATGGTTGCTGCCCCCGCCGCAGCCCAGGACCAGCCTACTCCCAAGTGGGAGTTTTACGGCGGATACTCCTACTTTTATCCTCACGCGGATATACACGGCCAGCTTCCAGGAGCACCCCTCCCGTTCCCGGGGACCAATCTCGAATCGAATCCGCGAGGCGCCGGCGCCAGCGCGACGTATAATTTCAATAATTGGTTTGGATTGACTCTGGATACCAGCATCCACTGGGGCAGCGGGGAAGCTACCTTTGCGAAGAAAATTGACGACGCGGCTTTCTCCACTCTCTCCTTCGGCCCAAAGATCACTTTCCGCCACAATCGTTTCGCCCCATTTTTTGAGGTGTTGGTGGGTGACCATCGCCTTATGCCGGATGCCTTCCATGATGTCGATAAACTGGGTGTCATGATCGGGGGCGGCCTTGATGTCAACGTTACCCGCCACATCGCCCTGCGCCTCATCAGGGCCGACTACGTTGTCTCGAATTACCGTTACGGTCCTCCTTCGATAGCCTCCACCGATATTCGAGGCTTCAGAGCGCAGACCGGGCTCGTTTTTAAGTTTGGTGGCGGAGAGGCTCCACCTCCGCCCACTGCGGCTTGCTCCATTCAGCCGGCTGAAGTCTTCGCAGGCGAGACCGTAACCGCGACGGCCACTGGCTCCAATTTCGATCCCAAGCATACCGTCAAGTACACCTGGAATGGCACCGGAGTGAAAGTCTCTTCAAGCGATGCCTCCGCACAGATCGACACGACCGGCCTGCAGCCCGGTGCGTATGAAGTCACAGCCAACTTGAACGAAGGCGGCAAGCACGGTTTTGCATCCTGCAGCGCCAGGTTTAGCGTGAAAACGCCCCATCCGCCTGTAATTTCGTGTTCGGCGAACCCCTCGAGCGTCCGGATTGGCGCATCGTCCACCATCCGCTCCGACGCCAGCAGTCCCGATGGCCGCAGGCTCATTTACAGCTATTCGGCAAGCTCCGGAGACATCGGCGGTAGCGACGCCACTGCCACCTTGAATACGCAAGGCGCGCAACCAGGCCGCATCACCGTCACCTGCAACGTAAACGATGATCGCGTCCCGGCGCTCACCGCTTCGTCCACTGCCATGGTGGATGTGCAAGCTCCGCCGCCACCGCCTCCTCCCGCCCCGGCTCCTGAAATTAAGCGACTCGAAGCCAAACTCGCTCTCCATAGCATTTATTTCCAAACCGCCCGGCCCACCGCTGAGCATCCCGAGGGTGGCCTGCTCGACAGTCAGGCAGGGATCTTGATAAGCCTCGCTGACGATTACAAAAATTACTTGAAATACATGCCTGATGCCCACTTAATCCTCAGTGGCCATGCAGACCCGCGCGGCACGGAGGAATACAACAAGCATCTTACCGAGCGGCGCGTGGACCGCACGAAAACCTTCCTGGTGGAACACGGCGTCCCTGCGGACCACTTCGAGTTGAAGGCGTTTGGCACACAGGACCAACTCTCCGCCGACCAAATTAAGGAGCAGATGGCCGACAATCCCGACCTGAGTGCGCCGGAACGGCAAAAAATGTTGCGCAACCTGCCGCTCCTGGTCCTCGCCAACAATCGCCGAGTCGACGTCACTTTAAGCACCACCGGACAACAGTCCGTTCGTCGCTACCCCTTCAACGCCAAGGATTTCTTGGCGCTGATCAGCCCCAAGGGCGGCGAAAAAAAGACACCAGTCAAGCCATCCGTCAAGAAAAAGCCCTGAAGGTAACGTTGTAGCAGGGCCTTCCATCGCTAATGCATCAGCCTGGACGCCTGGTATTCCGAGGGCGCCCGGCAAAGGCCGGCCAAAAGCAACACGTAGCGATGACTTCGAATTCTTAGAAATTACGAGATGCAAATGAAAATAATCCGCTATTCCATTCTTTGCTTTGCCAGCTTCTTTCTGATGGCTTCGACGCTCCGCGCGCAAGATTATTCCAACTATCGCGGTTTTTCCTTAGGAACAGACCTGGCTACCGTCCTGAAACTCACCGACAAGAAGTTAGCAGATGTAAATGTCACTCACGGTGGCCCATCGCTGTTTCAAGAAGTGACGTGGTGGCCGCCGAACCATCCCGGAACTTCGTACCGGTCGGACAGCGTTGAACAGATTCTCTTCTCGTTCCACGACGGCACGCTTTATAAAATGTCAGTGACGTATGATCAAGGCTCCACCGAAGGTCTCACTGCGGGAGACATGGTGAACTCCATTTGCACGAAGTACGGACCTACTACCAGCGTAGCGCCGGTGACCGATCCCGCGTCGAAAGACAATTATGACGCGAAGGGAAGACTCGTCGCGTCTTGGGAGGATGCGCAGTATTCTTTTAATCTCGTCCGGTCTTCTTTTACCGACCGTTTTGGGCTCATCATCTACTCCAAACAAGCAAATGCTCAAGCGGAACTCGCCATCGTGGAAGCCCTTATCCTAGAGAAACAAAACGGCCCCCAAAAAGCGGCCGAGCGTGAGAAAAAGCAAACAGACGATCTTGAAGTCGCTCGACAGAAGAACCAGAAGACTTTTCGTCCCTAGGGTTGACCGAAAGTAGCAAGCCTTAGCGATTTGGGTTTTGGACCGAGTTCGACGCCAAGCAACTCCAAGAAAAAAGCGCTCGGTGAGTAGTTTGACTAGATCCTCGCGCGGCTACATTGCTGATTTTTAATATTCCACCGCTAAATCCCAAGTGAACCAGAAACTCTAACTCTCGAACGCTGCCGGATATGCTTGGCTGCCTGAATTTCTTTTACAAAGATGTGCACTTGCGGACAGTATTCGCGCGCGGGAAGAGGCACACTCGGGGTCTCGCAGTTTTTCGAAGGAGACTCATGCAGAATATTTCGAAGATTACGTTAGCACTGGCGATTACGCTAAGCGTTTCCATGTATGGCAAGGCGCAACAGCACGAGCCCGCGCATCCGGGCGATCCTATACCAACATACCGGGTCACCGTCGTCAGCCGCACGGCGCAGGCAGTGAACTATAGACACCGCAGCGGCGCGACAAAGATTGATTTCCAAGGCACCGACCTCATGCGCGGCGCAAGAGGCCAGGCCTCGGTAAACAGTAAGCGCGGTAGGCTGACAGTCGAAGTTGAATTTTCCGACCTTAACAAGCCCACCGCATTCGGCAACGAATACCTCACCTACGTCCTATGGGCTATTTCTCCCGAGGGGCGTTCCATGAATCTTGGCGAAGTTCTGGTAGGCGATAACCATCGCAGCAAGCTCGACGTGACCACCGATCTTCAGGCTTTTGCGATGATCGTGACCGCTGAACCCTATTACGCGGTGCGCCGCCCGAGCAATGTCGTGATCATGGAAAACGTGATTCGCCAGGATACGCGAGGAACCTCGGAACCCATGGACGCCAAGTACGAACTGATCGATCGCGGCGGCTATATTCCGACCGGCTACAACTTCGATCCTGTCGTCTTGAATGCCAACTTGCCGCTGGAATTCTTTGAAGCCCGCAATGCGCTGCGCATCGCCAAGTCCGCGGGAGCCGAGAGATATGCCGGCCCGAGCTACGAAAATGCGGTTCGCCAGATGAACGAAGCCGATGCGATCGCCACCGGCAGACACGAAAGCAAGAAGTCACTGATTTCCATCTCGCGCGAAACGGTGCAGACCGCCGAAGATGCGCGCGAAATCGCCATGAAGCGCATTGATTCGGAACGTGCGGAGCAGGAGCGCAACGAGTCAGCAGGCCGTGAAGCCCATGCCAACGCCGCCACTGCGGATGCCGTTCGCGACCGCGACGATGCCGACCGTAAGAAGCACGAAGCGGAAGCCAGCACAGCAGGCGCCGTTCGCGACCGCGATGATTCCGACCGTAAGAAGCACGAAGCGGAAGAAGCCACCAGACGGGCTCAGGGCGCCCAGGCCAACGCCGAGGCTGACTCCGACCGTAATCGAGCAGCCGCAGCCGCTTCCGACCAGCAAACACAGAATGCCAGGAGTGCTCAGGCATCCGCCGAAGCTGATTCCGACCGCAACCGGGCCGCAGCCGCCTCAGCTGATTTGAGGACGCAAGATGCGGTGCGCGACCGCGAAGAGCTTCGCGCAAAGCTGCTACAGCAGTTCAACCTGATTCTCGAAACACGCGACACGGCCCGCGGCCTCGTCGTAAACATGTCAGACGTACTCTTCGACAGCGGACAATATACGTTGCGTCCGATGGCTCGAGAGAAGCTGGCGAAAATATCAGGGATCGTGTTGGCGTATCCGACCCTCATGTTGGCCGTTGAAGGCAACACGGATAGCGTGGGAACCGAGGAGTTCAACCAGACGCTCTCGGAGAAGCGAGCCGAAAGTGTCCGCACCTACCTCACCAGGCAAGGAGTACCGGAAGGGTCGACAACTGCTGCAGGATTTGGCAAGTCTCGGCCCATCGCTTCCAACGATACGTCGGACGGCCGCCAGCAAAACAGGCGCGTCGAGCTGATCGTTTCTGGCGAAGTGATCGGTACGAAGATCGTTTCGATCGTTGTATTGCCAGTTAGCGCGTCGTCAACGCCTCGCTAATCGAACCGCACACAGAAAAGCCGGCTCCTCGTGAGCCGGCTTTTTCTTTGGCCTTGATACTTTAATTTGATGTCTAAATCCGCTCGGGTTTTCCAGCTCCTTGAAGGAAATGGCCGCCAAGGCTCCCCGCCAACGGCAGTTAGGCCGCTGAATCCCTCTGTCGCGTTGCTTTAACGCCCGACAGAATACCAAGCCCCAAGAGTACGATCGCGCCTACGACAATCCAGTGTGCAGGCACATGAAGCAGGAATGCTCCGTAGATGAGGCCAATCGTAAGGATCGCAAATCCAATTGCGTAGAGTCCGAAAGACAAAGGTATTTCCTCTCCTGGCGGTGACGAGCCAATTAAAATAGACAAGCGAGTCTCGAAGAAGAAGCGCGAAAAGCCGAAGCCTTCCTGCACGCTGCCCTGCGTGTAGGAAGGCAATTGGTCAGCCGACTCACTAAAGAGCTAGTCGCGATCTGGGTGGCTATGGCGCCAATTCCAGTAATGACTCTGCTCGCGGCGGTTATTCCGTTGAAACTCACGATAGTCCCTGTGCCGTTCGCCAAGGTAGATTCGATAGGAACGGTCTTCGCGGTCATTCCATTCATGATAGTCACGGTGATTGCGATCGTAGTACCGTGTGTGATCACCGCCAGTAGTGACAACCACTTCCTGCGCCGCGCCCGCCTTCGGAGCTGCCGAGGCTGTGAGTGCCGCAGTGAGAAAAATAAAACTCAGATATCTAGTTGTTAGGTGCATGTCGTCCTCCGTAAATCGCGAACTCCTATGTAGGTGTTCTAGCTTGTAGCAAGTATGCGCGGAGGAACCTCAGGAAGCTGTCGCATATAGGACACAATGAGCGTCGTCTGCCGACTTGAGGACAGGAGACCCCCAGTTCGTGAGGTTCTAGCGCTGATGCACCAGGAAGAGTACATTGAAAATATAAAGCAGTAATTGGTCGGGGCGCCGAGATTTGAACTCGGGACCTCCTGCGCCCAAGTCAGGCGTACGATTTCTTGGAAGTCCTTCTTTTTCAATCTTTATTTTGAAAACAAACGAGTTAGAAAAAAATTTGGTAGTGGCACGATGTACCGAAATGTGGCTCCGCATGCGTAGAGTCCCCTGACTTTTCACCATAGCGAAGGAGAGGCGAAAGCGACACCTGAGCCTCGATTCAGTGCCAATCTCGGCGCACTTGCGTGCCTTAAACCGTACGGTTGACAGAGTATCTTACTCGGCGTAAGATCAACGTATGATGCCACGTCATACGAAGGCCAAGAACGTAGCAAGTGCGATAAGACCGGAACGCAAAGAAAGGGTCACGATCACTCTTTCCAGGGAGTCTGTGGAATACGTGAGGACGATCAGCGCCAAAGAGCGATCTCACGTGAGCACCGTCATGGAACGCCTGATTGAGTCTGCCCGTCGTGCTGAGGAACTGAAGCAACTGAACTCCGGCATTTCGGCCTATTACGACGCACTGCCCGACGCAGGTGTGACAGAAGATGCGGCTTGGGGGCAACTCGGTGCGGCAGGGCTCGCTGCATTTGTCGAGTCCGAGGGAGACGAAACCATCTCCGATGCTGCGCCAGAAGTTGGCGCACGATAGATGGCGTCCACCGTAATTCCGACTCTTCCAAAACCCAGTCAGGGCGAAATCTGGGTGATTAAATTGCCGACGGAGCCCCCCGATAAGGGCCTGCGGTACGTTGTCGTTGTTTCTTCAAACGCACAAAACCATCACCCACGTGCTTCTACCGTTGCTGTCGTTCCAATCGGGACGACGCTCCGCCAGAACTCGTGTTTGCAATTGACGCCCGGACAAACCGGATTGGCCGAGACATCCGAAGTCTGGGCAAACGCCATTACAACGGTTTCCAAGGAAGATCTCAGACAACCGCGAAATCCTCTGCGCACGCTCAGTCGCGGGATTGTGGTCAAAATCCTGCGGTGTGTCGTACGAGCAATGGGCGTGCTTCCTTCGGAGATCGCAGAATGATAAAACTTACGAACAGCAGTCGAGACGTCACTTGCCATCGGCCCAGCATTTAGAACTGCCACGAACTGATTAAGGTTGAGGCCGTGGCGGTCGGCAAAATGCACGGCTTCGGCGAGGCCGGTAACGAGCGAGATCAGAGACAGATTGACCGAGAGCTTCATTAGAAGAGCGTTCGGTACCAGCCCGCAGATCATTGTTTCCCGGCACATTGGGGTTAGCAGCGGGCGAACGTCAGCGATGGCGTCTGCGTCGCCTGCGAGCATGGC
>Ga0210405_10006077_pt1 | contig 10880 bp, 8 predicted proteins | sample IncBWH11MmetaG_FD_155492 | JGI IMG/M metagenome (GOLD analysis project Ga0210405, IMG submission 155492) | Forest soil microbial communities from Barre Woods Harvard Forest LTER site, Petersham, Massachusetts, United States - Inc-BW-H-11-M | ecosystem: Environmental > Terrestrial > Soil >... | reverse complement strand
GATTCTGGATGATCTGCGGCAGGGCCTGGGCATCATTCGCTCGCGCACGGAAGCGCTGGGGCGGTTTATGGCAGCGTACGCGCAATTGGCGAGACTTCCGCAACCTAAATTGCTGCCTGTTAATGTCACGGAATGGATTTGCCGGACGGTGAAACTCGAGACGCGAGTGAAAGTCAGCGTTGAAAAAGGGCCGGAGGTGGTCATATCGGCCGATCCGGACCAGCTGGAGCAGTTGCTGATCAACCTGATCCGCAACGCGGCGGATGCGTCGTTGGAAGCGGGAGGGGGTGTAAAGGTGGGTTGGTCGCGACAGGGCGCGCAACTCGATGTGTGGGTAGTCGACGAAGGTCTGGGACTGCCCAATACGACGAATCTATTCGTTCCTTTTTTCACGACCAAGCCGGGCGGTTCCGGTATTGGCCTGGTGCTCAGCCGCCAGATTGCCGAAGGTCACGGTGGCGAGCTAACTTTAAAGAACCGTTCGGATGCGCGCGGCTGCAAGGCCTTGCTGCGACTTCCGGTTTAGGCTATCGCGCTGCTTCGTGCACCATCCAGAAACATCGTTCCCTTCACAAAATCCTTAGGTACAATTCATCACTTCTTAAGCCCGCGGTCGTAATATGGGTGAGGAGAGTCTCGTGAGCGACGTCATTTTTGTCATTCTGACGGTCATTTTTTTCGGGCTGGCGATCCTGTACCTCAGGGGTTGCGAGCGGTTGAAATAAGGCGGAGACGAGCAATGGTGGCGAATCTACTTCTCATCCTCATCGCATTCCTGCTCTTTGGCTATCTCCTGGTGGCGCTGCTCAAACCGGAGAAATTCTAGAGATGACCGCCAATGGCTGGTTCCAAATAGGCTTGTATCTCCTGGCGATTTTCCTGGTCACCAAGCCGCTGGGGATTTACATGGCTCGCGTTTTCGCGGGCGAGAAGACTTTTCTTGATCCCCTGTTGCGGCCCATCGAGCGGCTGATTTACCGGCTCTGTGGTGTCGACCACACTCACGAAATGCGCTGGACGGAATATGGGGCGACTATGCTGCTCTTCAGCGGCGTTTCGCTGATTTTGCTGTACCTGATCGAACGCTTCCAGCAGTGGCTCCCTCTGAATCCACAGCATTTCGTGAATGTGGCGCCCGATCTGGCGTGGAATACGGCGGTTTCCTTTACCACGAATACCAATTGGCAAGCGTACGTCCCTGAAACGACGATGAGCTACCTGACGCAGATGGCGGGGCTCGCTTACCACAATTTCGCGTCCGCCGCCGTCGGGATTGCGCTGGCCATCGCCCTGATTCGTGGAATTGCGCGGCGCGAATCTAATACTCTTGGTAATTTCTGGGTGGATCTGACGCGCTGCTTCTTGTGGGTGCTGCTTCCTGTTTGCCTGGCCGTATCACTCGGGCTGATTTCGCAGGGGGTGGTGCAGAACCTGAGGCCTTATGCCGCCGCGCAACTGCTGGAGCCGCAGACGGTGCAAACTCAGGCGGCTGATGGGAAGACCGTCACACAGACGGTCACGCGACAGGTGATTCCCGTCGGGCCGGTTGCTTCGCAGGAAGCCATTAAGATGTTTGGGACGAATGGCGGGGGCTTCTTCTATGGAAATAGTTCACATCCTTTTGAGAATCCGACTCCGCTGTCAAACTTTCTGCAGATGTTCCTGATTTTTGCAATTCCTTCTGCGCTGACGTATACGCTGGGGCGCATGACCGGCTCACCGCGTCACGGCTGGGCTGTATGGGGCGCAATGACCACATTGTTTCTAGTGGGGGTCACCGCAGTGTATTGGGCGGAGGCCCGGGGAAATTCACAATTCTCCGGTGTCAATCAGGCTGCCAGCGAACTGCAATCCGGTGGAAACATGGAGGGAAAAGAAGTTCGCTTTGGAATCGCCAATTCCGCGCTCTTCGCCACAGTCACAACCGATGCGAGCTGCGGGGCGGTGAACGGCATGCATGATTCCTTCACTCCGCTCGGCGGGATGATTCCCTTGGTCAACATCATGCTGGGGGAAATCATCTTTGGTGGGGTGGGCTCGGGTCTTTACGGAATGCTGGTCTTCGTCATTCTGGCGGTATTCATCGCCGGACTTATGGTTGGGAGGACTCCCGAGTATCTGGGCAAAAGGGTGGAAGCCTTCGATGTGAAAATGGCCATGCTTTCGGTGCTGGTGTCATCACTGACGATCCTGATTTTTGCGGCCATCGCGGTGATCGCCAAGTTCGGGACCTCGAGCATTTCGAATCCCGGCCCACATGGCCTCTCGCAGATTCTCTATGCGTACACGTCAGCGACCGGGAACAATGGATCGGCGTTCGGCGGATTGAATGCCAACACGCTCTGGTACAACGCGAGCACGGCGTTCGCCATGCTGCTCGGGAGGTTCTTCGGCGTCATTCCCATTCTGGCGATCGCCGGGAACCTGGCAAGAAAGAAATCGGCGCCGCCTTCTCTCGGCACTTTCCCGGTGACTGGCCCGTTATTCAGCGTGCTGCTGGTTTCCACGGTAGTAATCGTGGGGGCGTTGACTTTTTTCCCGGCGTTGAGCCTCGGCCCGATTCTGGAGCACCTATTGATGGCCGCTGGAAAGTCGTTCTAAGGAAGACATGGACCACGCCTCCCAGACAAGAGCATCGTCGCTGACGGACCCGAAGATCTTCAAGTCCGCGGCCATCGATTCGTTTCGCAAATTGCATCCTCGGACGATGATCAAGAATCCGGTCATGTTCGTCGTGGAAGTCGGCGCGTTGCTGACATCGATCCAGCTCGTTCGGGACAGCCTGCACCACGTGGGCGCGTTCGGATTTGGCTTGCAGATTACCCTTTGGCTGTGGTTCACGGTGGTATTTGCGAACTTCGCCGAAGCCATGGCCGAAGGACGTGGCAAGGCCCAGGCTGAAACTTTGCGCAAGGCGCGCGCGGAGACGACCGCTCGTCGTACGCGGGCAGATGGTTGCTTTGAGATCGTTCCCAGTTCCATGTTGCGTTCCGGGGACGAGGTGTTGATCAGCGCGGGAGAGTTGATTCCCGGAGATGGAGAAGTCATCGAAGGTGTGGCTTCGGTGGATGAATCCGCCATTACCGGCGAATCGGCTCCGGTGATTCGGGAGTCCGGCGGAGACCGCTCGGCGGTCACGGGGGGCACGCGCGTGCTCTCCGACGAAATCCGGGTGCGCATTACCTCGAATCCGGGCGAGACGTTTCTGGACCGCATGATCCGGCTGGTTGAGGGCGCGTCGAGACAGAAGACGCCGAATGAGATTGCGCTCAACATTCTGCTGGCAGGCTTGACGATAATTTTCTTGCTTGCGGTCGTTGCCCTGCAGCCATTTGCCGTCTATTCGGGTGCGCCGCAAAGCATCTTCGTCCTCGTATCGCTGCTGGTGTGCCTGATTCCTACGACGATTGGAGGACTTTTGTCCGCCATCGGCATCGCCGGGATGGACCGGCTCATTCAGCGAAATGTGATTGCCATGTCGGGCCGTGCGGTTGAAGCGTCAGGAGATGTGGACGTGCTCCTGCTGGACAAGACGGGCACAATCACGCTGGGGAACCGGCAGGCCACTTCGTTCTACTGTTGTATCAACGGGACGGAGACGGAGCTGGCCAGCGCGGCGCAGCTCGCGTCGTTTGCCGATGAAACTCCGGAAGGGCGCTCCATCGTTGTTCTTGCCAAAGAAAAGTATGGGCTTCGCGGGCGTGAACTAGCGCCGCACAATCCGACTTTTATTCCGTTTTCGGCGCAGACGCGCATGTCCGGCGTGGACCTGGATGGGCACGAAATCCGCAAGGGTGCGCCGGAAGCCATCGAGAAATACATTGCTGAGAGAGGCCAAGTCGTGCCACCCGAAATCAAACAGATCACGCGGGACATTGCGAACGGCGGCGGCACGCCATTGCTGGTAACTCAGAACCGCGTGGTGCTGGGCGCCGTGGCCCTGACGGATGTGGTGAAGGGCGGCATGCGAGAGAGGTTCGATCATCTGCGGGCCATGGGGATTCGCACGATGATGATCACCGGCGATAACCCGCTGACCGCCGCGGCCATCGCCCGGCAGGCGGGCGTCGACGATTTTCTCGCCGAAGCCAAGCCGGAAGATAAGATGGCGCTCATCAAGCGGGAGCAAGCCAAGGGCAAACTCGTGGCCATGACCGGCGACGGGACGAACGATGCGCCGGCGCTGGCGCAGGCGGACGTTGGGGTCGCCATGAACACGGGCACGCAGGCGGCTAAAGAAGCTGGCAATATGGTGGACCTCGATTCGAATCCGACGAAGCTCATTGAAATCGTGGAAATTGGAAAACAGTTGCTGATCACGCGCGGGGCGCTGACGACGTTCTCCGTTGCCAACGATGTGGCCAAGTACTTCGCCATCATTCCGGCGATGTTTGTCGCCGCATTTCCGCAATTGCACGTGCTGAACGTAATGGGGCTGCGAACGCGCGAGTCGGCCATTCTTTCGGCAGTCATCTTCAACGCGCTCATCATTGTCGCGCTTATCCCCCTTGCGCTAAGGGGAGTGCGCTATCGGCCGGTGGGCGCCGCAGCGCTGCTCCGGCAGAATCTGCTGATCTACGGGCTCGGGGGCGTGGTCGCGCCATTCATCGGGATTAAATTGATCGACGTGGTGATCACTTACTTGCATTTGGCTTGAGGAAGGCTATGAAACAGAATTTGCGAATCGCACTTCTGATGACACTTGTGACCACCGTTCTGTTTGGTTTGCTCTATCCGCTGGCGGTGACAAGCCTGGGACAATTGCTTTTCCCCGCGCAAGCCAATGGTGGATTGCTAATGAAAAACGGCCAGATGGCGGGGTCTCGCCTGATCGGCCAGCCCTTTTCATCGGATGGCTATTTTCACGGCCGGCCCTCGGCGGCCGGCAATGGCTACGACCCTGTCGCCACAGGAGGCGGCGCTTCCAACCTTGGGCCCACCAACCGACAGCTTCTAGACCGCGTGAAAGGCGACGTTGAGAAGCTGCATGCGGAGAATCCTGGTTCGCCGATTCCCGTTGAACTTGTCACGACTTCGGGCTCTGGGGTGGACCCAGACATTTCCCCGGCTGGCGCTGAATTCCAGATTTCCCGAGTCGCGCGGGCGCGTCACATCAGCGAGGCGGGGCTGCGCTCACTGGTCGCCAAGCACACTTTAGGAAGACAGCTTGGCGTTTTAGGCGAGCCGCGTATAAATGTTTTGGAGCTGAATCTGGATCTCGACACACAATTCCCAACTGCAAAATAATCGGCCGTCTCTCAGGCGATGCCGCCATCTGCCGACCGCCGGCGGAAACTTACTATTTTCGCGAAGGTGGCTTCGAAAGGTTTGTCCGCGGCGGTTGGAAACGGTATCCCACCCAGGGCTCCGTGCGGATGTACTTCGGCTGTGCCGGATCGGTTTCGATCTTCTTGCGCAACTGATTGATGACCACGCGAAGATTTTCCGTTTCTTCCCCATATTCCGGCCCCCAAACGGACTGCAGAAGCCTGCGATGGGTCAGCGGCTTCCCCTGATTGGCAATCAGATGCTTGAGGACGTCGAATTCCTTCGGCGTCAGATGCACTTCCTGGCCGCGCACCGTCAACTGGCGGGATTCGAAATCCAGCGTGAGATCTTTCGAAATAAAGGGAGGCAATGCGTCACCCGGAGCGTAGCGCCGCAAGGCGGCACGAATGCGCGCCAGGAGTTCTTCGATGCCAAACGGTTTGACCACATAATCGTCCGCTCCGGCGTCGAGCGCGAGCACTTTGTCCCGCTCCGCGTTTCGAACCGTGAGCATAATGATGGGAGCATCGGAGGATTCGCGAATTTCGCGGCATGCGGCGATCCCGCCGATACCCGGCATGTTCACGTCGAGAAGCACTAGGTCGGGCTTTTCCTTGCGAACGGCTTCCACCGCCTCCTCTCCTGTCTTGGCCTCGATGATTACGTACCCGTGGCTTGAGAGAGTGGAACGCAGCACTCGCCTGATCTGCGGCTCATCATCAGCGACGAGGATTGAGGCGTCATTCATGTTGGTCGCTCCGTTCTGCGCGCGACAGGAAGAGAAAAGGAGAAAACCGAGCCATGGCCGAGCTGGCTGGTCACTCCAATGGTTCCCTTATGAGCGGCCGCAATCGCCCTTGCGATAGGTAAACCCATTCCGGTGCCGCGCACGAGATAGCGCTGATCTTTACCGCGATAGAATTTGTCGAAGATCATGCCCTGTTCGAGGTCGTCAATGCCCGGGCCGCGGTCAGCCACGCTCGTCGTCACGAAGTCTCCACTAAGTTCCGCCGTGATGATGATGGGCAGATCCTTTGGCGAATATAGATTGGCGTTGTCGATGAGTTTCACCAAAATGTCCTGGGCGCGGTCCATATCCGCCTGGACCGGCGGCAGGCCCGGGGATACTTTCAACTGAATCTCCCGCGCTCCCAGTGAAGACTTGGAAAGCGCCAGCGCTCCCTGAACGATGTCTTCCATTGATGTTGGCGCAAAATGCAGCTCGACTTCACCGGCTTCCAGGCGCGCCATTTCGGCGGCTTCTTCGACGAGATGGTTCAAGCGGTCGCATTCTTCATTGATGATAGTGAGCAATTCGTGAGCCTGGGGAACGGCCAACTTTTCGCTGGCGAGCAAGCTGGTTACCGCCGCTTTCATGGAGGTCAGCGGCGTGCGGAAATCGTGCGTGACGGAGTCGAGCAAGGCAGACTTCAGGCGCTCTCCTTGCCTTTCCGCTTCGGTTTCGCCGAGCTGTTCCACGGCGCGCGCTCTTTCGACGGCGATCGCCACCATGCTGCCAACGGCGTCGAGCGTTTGGCGCGAGAGCCTTGCGCCGGAAATGCCGAGGCTTCCAATCGCCTTCACGCCGAGATGCACGGGAACAAAGTAAACACTGTGTTGAGGATCAATGGTCATTTCATCGCGGAGGAACGCGGTCTTCATTTTCTCTTCGTCGAGGTGCGCGGCACCATACCCCGAACGATAGAACTTATCTTTCTGAGGGAGAAAAAGTTCAGCGGCGCCTGCCTCAAAGCTCTCCACGATGTAGTTGGGTATGGCGTTCATCAACTGGATGACGTTGCCTTCCCCAAGCAGCTTCTGGCTGAATTTGTAGAGCCGTTCGATCTCGCGGCGGCGGCTGTGCGCCTCGTCGGCTTGCCTGCGGATGCGCGCCGACAACTGGCTGCCTACGAGGGAAGTAACCAGGAAAGCGCCGAGCGCCACCCAATTCTGCGGGTCGGCAATGGTAAATTTCCCTATCGGAGGGAGGAATTCATAGTTGAATACCAGCATCGCCACCGCGGACATGAAGACCGACACCGCCATTCCCCAGACCGCCGAAACTGCTAGAATTGCGAGCAGCAGCGACAGCGCGACGGTGGTCTGATTAACAACAAGGACGTGGCGGTAAAGAACGGCGATGCCGGCGACGGTGACAATGGAGATCGCGAAACCAACCGTCCGGCCGGCGAGAAATCTTTGCATTTTCCTATTCTATCGCAGGCCCGCGATTTGCTGAGGAGAAGATAGTCCTTTGCCCAAGAAGCCGGAAGAGTGGTTGGAAATTGTCTCCCCCTCGCAAAAGGCGCGCGGCATCTTCAAGCTATTCCTCGGCTACGCTCCGGGCGTCGGCAAGACCTTCAGCATGCTGAGCGAGGCGCATCGGCGCATCAGCCGCGGCGAGGACGTGGTCATCGGAGTCGTGGAAACCCACGGCCGAAAAGGCATCGAAGAACTGCTGGCAAAGATCGAGACCGTTCCGCGAAAAATAATTGAATATAAGGGGACGATATTCGAAGAGATGGACGTCGACGCCATTCTCGCGCGCCGCCCTCACGTGGTTTTGATCGACGAGTTGGCTCATACAAATATCCCCGGGAGCAAGCACCGCAAGCGCTACGAGGACGTGCAAGAAATTCTGGCCGCGAAAATCGACGTAGTGTCCACGCTCAACATTCAGCACATCGAGAGCATTGCGCCCATCGTACGCTCGATCACCGGCATTACCGTGCGCGAGACGGTTCCGGACTGGGTTCCGCTCACGGCGTCGGAGACCGTCATGGTGGACCTCACTCCGGAAGCCCTGCAAAACCGCATGAAACGGGGAGACGTCTACAGCTCAGAAAAAGTGGAACGCTCCCTGAAGAATTTTTTCCGCCGCGGCAATCTCATCGCACTCCGCGAGCTGGCTTTGCGCCAGGTGGCAGAACAAGTTGACCGCAGCCTCGAGTCCTACATGGAAGCGGAGGACATCCGGAAAAACTGGGCGGTGCGGGAGCGCATTGCCGTGTGCCTCTCGTCGAACCCTTCGGGACAGTACCTGATCGCTCGAGCAGCTCGCATGGCGCGACGCATGGACGCCGAACTCTACGTGGTTCACGTGGATCGCGAGTTCGGCGTAAAAGAACCAAACCAGAACGCTCTCAACGCCAACCTGCGCTTTGCGGAAAGTCTCGGAGCCCGGGTAGTCCGTCTAAAGGGCCGCAGCGTTGCCGATAGCGTGGCGGAATTTGTCCGCACCAAACATATCACTCAAGTGATTTTTGGCCGGGCTGCGATACGCGATTGGCGCAAATATCTATACCTATCTGCGGTGCACCGCTTTTTGCGCGAATCGCCCGCCGTGGACGTTCATATCGTCACTCAAGAATCAGAAGAGCCGGTTTGAGCTACGGAGTGGCCCCGCCTTGCAAGCTGCCCTTCATTTCAAGTTCGATCTCTACCGCATGGTTCACCTTGAGGAAGAAGTTGCTCGGATTTTTGAGGCCCCAATCGATGAAAGGCACGTTGAACTTCGCCCTGCCAGTCCAGTGATCGCCAGCAAATTCCGCCTGGACGGGCACGGTCAGTTCGTGTTGGCTGCCATGCAAAGCAAGAAGTCCGTGTACCTGGACCGTGAATTTTCCCTGCGGCGCAATTTTCCCTTCCACGCGGTCCGGACGAAAAATGACTTCCGCGTATCGCCCGCTTTCCAGAACCTCATTGTGCATTTTCTTGTCGCGCCCATCGTTACCGCTGTTCCCGCTCGCCGCGTCAACGATGATTTCGCCGCTGGCTTTTCCCGTCGACGTATCCAGCTGCAGAGTTCCCTTCTTGAACGTGAATGATCCGTGGACGGTGTGAACGGTGCTATCAAGGGTCCAATGAACCTTGCTCTGTGCAGGATCGAGTCCGAGAACGATTTCACCGGTTGAGGGCCGCGGCGCTGCATGCTGCGGCAGAGCGCTCAACACCACCAGCGTCACGGGCGCTGCCACCAGGAAATACAAGACTGCCGCCAGCCGGCTTGAGAACCGATTCATTCTTCACCTTCTTTAATCATGCGGTCAGAAATTGCCAACCGAGGCGCAAACCCGTAGCCGCCAGAAATTTTGGAGAATCCTGTCCCAGGTGAGCTTCGAGAAGCCGCGCGAACAGCTCGGGCTCTCGGGCCAAACCTCGAAACGCGCGCCTTCTCAAGGACGGATAGCGATCGAGCAAGAGCAAAAGGCGGCCCATGATATTCGGCCGCTTTGCAAGCCGGCGGTGGGCTCGCTGGTAACGCTCCAGCTTCCCCTCGTGTAGCGCGGCGGCGAGGGCTATCGCCTGGCGGAAGCTAAGGCGAAGTCCTTCCCCAGTGATAGCGTCGACACTTCCGGACGCGTCCCCTGTCAATGCCACATTTCCCCGATAGACCTTGCCCATTCGGCGCGTCACCGTAAGGGCGCCTCGTTCCACGCTGCTTGGGGTGGAACCGAGCAAATGGCCGGCCAGCCTGGGAAACTGCCGCCAGGCGTCCTCAAGGCGCATTCGGGGATTGCGCGAAACGAGCGATACACAGGTTTCGTCGTTGCTGAGTGGCGTGACGTACGCTTGCGCCTCTCGACTCCAATAGACCTCCACGCGATCGGACCACGGCTTCACCTGAAAGTGCCGTCTTTGCGCAAAGCGCCTTTCGTGCCGCGGATTTGCATTCAAGCCTATCCAACTCCTAACGCGCGAGTGGATTCCATCGGCTCCGATGATCCATCTTGCCTTTACGACAGCACCACCGATGAACGCGCCGTTGCTGGTCAGCCCAGTGACAGGTGTGTTCCAAAGAAGTGTGATCCCGCACTCTCGCGCTCGTTCCACCATCCTCTGATGGAGCACGGTGCGACGAATGCCAAAACCGCTGGGGCCAGAAAAGTCCGCTTCCACGGAGCTTGCGGCGTCCATAAAGCAGACTCCCCGCAAGACCTGCCCATCGGCCGGACAAATTGCTACGCCCAATTCGCGAAGCGCTTCCGAAGCCCCTGGCATCAAGCCTTCGCCGCAAGCTTTGTCGATGGGAGGTTTCGCACCATCTGCAACCGTGACATCAAAACCCTTCTTCCGCACGGCGATGGCCGCCGCTAAACCTGCTGGCCCCCCGCCTATGACCAGCACACCAGCCCCATCCTTCACGTAATCTCCTCGAAACGCCTCCACGGCGAAACCGAACCGTATGTAAGTTAGATGTAGAGACGCTTGGGAAGATGCCCGCCCTCTCACGATCTTGACTGCTCGGGCGAGGGCCGAGCCTAGAGAGGCCTTTGCATAAGCCATTTTTATTTGATTCAGCATAACTATTAATTTGACTCATTTATTTCCCCGTTGCATGCTGTTACTTTGATGGCGAACATCAATGTCAAGCCTCGTCATCGCGGTTGATCAGACTCTCGCGAAGGACAAAACTGCCCGAATTGGATGCTCTATGGTTGTGCAAATTATTCCCGTTCCTGTAGGGAGAACGACAGGCGGATGATGGCGGCCTAGTACAGCATCAGCGGAAACTTTCCGGCCATCATCCAAACCTGGATGATGGCCTTGTTTTTTAGCGGTTGCGTTTTTCAGGAGCGGATGTGCCCTGGCCATCCAAGGAACTCTGCAGT
>Ga0210405_10006075_pt1 | contig 10882 bp, 9 predicted proteins | sample IncBWH11MmetaG_FD_155492 | JGI IMG/M metagenome (GOLD analysis project Ga0210405, IMG submission 155492) | Forest soil microbial communities from Barre Woods Harvard Forest LTER site, Petersham, Massachusetts, United States - Inc-BW-H-11-M | ecosystem: Environmental > Terrestrial > Soil >... | reverse complement strand
AAAGAGAATTTGAGGAGCTCCCCATGGCCTGGACCCGCGAACAGATGGCCGCCCGCGCCGCCAAGGAATTGCGCGACGGCTTTTACGTCAATCTCGGCATCGGCATTCCGACGCTGGTCTCCAACTACATTCCCGATGGCATCGACGTCTCGCTGCAAAGCGAGAACGGCATGCTCGGCATGGGGCCGTTTCCGTACGAAGGCGAAGAAGACCCCGACCTGATCAATGCCGGCAAGCAGACGGTGAGCGAACTGCCCTCGACCAGCTATTTTTCGTCGGCCGAATCCTTCGGCATGGTGCGCGGCGGGCACATCGATTTATCGATTCTGGGCGCGATGCAGGTCGCCGAGAACGGCGATCTCGCCAACTGGATGATCCCCGGCAAGATGGTGAAGGGGATGGGTGGCGCGATGGACCTCGTCGCCGGCGTCAAGCGCGTCGTGGTGGTGATGGAACACTCCGCCAAGGACGGCGCGAAGCTTCTGAAGAAGTGCACCCTGCCGCTGACCGGCGAGCGGGTGGTCGACATGGTGGTGACGGATCTCGCCGTCTTCACCATCGACAAGCACGGCAAGGACGGTATGGCGCTGATCGAGCTCGCCGACGGCGTTACGCTCGACGAAGTGAAGTCCAAGACCGAAGCCGAATTCCGGGTCGCGCTGAAGAACGCGTAATCGCGTAGAAGCGCAATATCACCGCGGCGGCGGTGAGCTCCCTCTCCCCTTGTGGGAGAGGGTTGGGGAGAGGGGTTTCACGGCGCAATCCCGATGCCGTCACCCCCCTCCCTAGCCCTCCCCCACAAGGGGGGAGGGGACACCACTATATCTCACACGCTCGCTTTGGCGGCGACATCCTCAAGCCCGCGATTGCGCGGCTCGACGCCCCAGGCCCACACCACCAGAATTTGCACGACGACAAGGGCGATCATCAGCCAGACCACGCCCGGCAGCTTGTAGGATTCCATCAGCGCGCGGACGATGAAGGGCGACACCACGGTGGCGCCGCGTCCGAAGAAATTGCAGATGCCGTTGGCGCGAAGTCTGATCTCGGTCGGAAACAGCTCCGGCGTATAGACGCCATAGAGGATCGCGGTCTGCACGTAGATCGCAACCACCAGGACGAAGCCGACGGAGAGCACGATCGCCGGATCGGCCGTCGCGTCGAAACGGGCATAGATGTAGCCGCTGATAATCGTGACGATCGAGGCGCCGATGATGCTCATGCGCCGTCCGATCCCGTCCGACAGATACGCCCCCAGCGCGCAGCCGACCAGCGACCCCGCTGAGAGCACCAGCGTATAGGCGAGCGAATTCGTGATTGTCAGGCCCTGGCGCAGGAAGAATTGCGGCAGGAAGATCACGAAGCCGAAGATCAGCGTGTTGATGGTGATCAGCACCCAGGAGCCGACAATCATCCGCTGCAACAGCGGCGGCTTGATCATGTCGATCGCAGCCGCCGGCTTGACGGCTGGCGGAATGACCACCGGCGGCAGCGGCTTGCCGCCGGAGGCTTCCTTTTCGATGGCCTGCATCAGCGCTTCAGCTTCTTCGTCGCGGCCTTCCGATTCAAGCCAGCGCGGAGACTCCGGCAAGTTCTTGCGCAGGTACCAGACAACGAGCGAGCCGAGACCGGCGATCACGAACATCGGCCGCCAGCCGAAATTGGGGATCACGAGATAGCCGAGCAGCGAGGTCGCCGGAAAGCCCGCGACCACGATGAAGGCCATCATCGACAGCCATCGCCCGCGCGTCTTGGGCGGTACGAACTCGGTGAGCGTCGAATAGCCGACCACGATTTCGGCGCCCAGGCCTAAGCCCTGCACGAAACGGCAGATGATCAACTGGTCCATATTCTGGACGAAAGCGGCTGCGAGCGAAGCCAACCCGAAGATCAACAGGTTGATCTGATAGGTGAAGCGGCGGCCGAACCTGTCGCCAACAAAGCCCGTGATCAGCGCGCCGGCCGTCATGCCGACGAATGTCAGCGAGATGAATTGCGGGATCTGCGCCAGCGTCGAGAACTGGGACTGGGCGACAGAGGCCAGCACGCCGCCCGCGACATAGAGGTCGTAGCCGTCGAAGAACATGCCGGCGCCGACCAACCAGAAGATGCGGTAGTGAAACGGCGAGATCGGCAGCCGGTCAAGGCGCGCGCCGGCGTTTACTGCAAGAGCCATGAAATTCCCCCCTTTGAAACAAACCGAGGCCGCCGCGTTTTCGGTCGGCCTCAAACATTCAGTTGAGCCGCCGCTGTCCCGCCGTGTCGCGATACCAGTCAAACGGTGCGTCGCCGGTCGCGACCATCACGCTCTTGACGTTGAAATGATCGTCAAAACTTTCGGTGCCGCATTCGCGTCCGACACCGGAATCGCCGACGCCGCCCCAGGGCGAAGCCGGATCGAGCCGGTGGTGATCGTTGATCCAGACGATGCCGCATTTCACACCGGAAGCGACCCGATGGGCGCGCGCGACGTCGCGGGTGCGGATCGCCGCCGCCAATCCAAACGGTGAGTCGTTCGCGAGCCGCAAGGCATCGGCCTCGTCCTTGAACGGCGTGACCGAGGTGAAGGGGCCGAACACTTCTTCCTGGAAAATGCGCATGTCGGCTTTCACGTCCGCAAACACCGTCGGTTCGACGAAATAGCCGTTCTCGAGCCCTGCGATCTTTGCCGGCACGCCGCCGGTGACGAGCCGCGCGCCGTCTTCATGGCCGAACTTGCAATAGGACAGCACGCGGTCGCGCTGGCGCGCCGAGATCACAGGTCCAAGCTGCGTGGCGGGATCGGAGGGATCGCCGATCTTGATGGTCTCGGTCTTGGCTTTCAGTTTCTCGACGAATTCATCGTAGATCGAGGCCTGAACGAGATGGCGCGAGGCGCAGATGCAGGTTTGCCCCGCGCCGATGAAGGCGCCGAAGGCGGCGTAATTGACGGCGCGGTCGACGTCGAAATCATCGAACACCATCACCGGTGTCTTGCCGCCAAGCTCCATGGTCTGATGTGCGAATACCTTCGCCGCCGCACTTCCGGCGATGCGGCCGGCTTCCGTGCCGCCGGTCAGCACCAGCTTGTCGATGTCGCCATGTTCGGCGAGCATCTTGCCGGCGCTCTGGCCAAGTCCGAGCACGACGTTGAACACGCCCGGCGGCAGGCCGGCTTCGGTGAAGATTTTGGCGAGCCGCAAGGTCGTCAGCGGCGTATATTCCGAGGGCTTCACCACGGTAACGCAGCCGGACGCCAGCACCGCGGCGAGCGACTTGCACAGGATCATCAGCGGATGATTGAACGGCGTGCAGTTGGCGACGATGCCGATCGGCGTGCGCAGCGTATAATTGAGGTAAGAGCCTTCGACGGGGATCACCGCATCGCGCCGCGCCAGCGCCACTCCGGCAAAATAGCGGAAGAAGTCCGGCAGCCGCGACAACTGCGCGCGGGTCTCGTTGACCGGGCGGCCGTTGTTCAACGTCTCAAGCTTGTAGAGCTGGTCGAGGTTGGCTTCGAACGCATCCGCAAGCTTGTTGACGAGCCGCGCACGGGCGCGAATGTCCATGCCGCCCCATGCTTTGCCTTCGAAAGCCGCCCGCGCGCTCTTCATCGCGCGGTCGATATCTTCAGCGGTTGAGTTCGGGATTTGCGCGATCACCTCGCCGGTGGCGGGATTGCGCACGTCGAGCATCGCGCCGTGGCCCGCTTCGATCTCGCGGCCGTCGACGAAATTGCCGTGAATTTCGATGGAGGATGAGCCCGGCTTGGTTGGAATATTCATGTGTTTCGCTCCTCGACGATGACGGCATTGCGCTTGAGTGCCGGCAGCACGCGCTTTTCGGTTTGATGGATATGGGTTTTGATGAGGTGCAGTGCGCGCCGCCGGTCGCGCCGCTGCATCGCCTCGATCAGTTCGCCATGTTCGGCGACCAGTTGGGCCGGATCGTGATCCCTGACATTGGCGAGACTGACGCGCACCAGCCGGTCGGCCTGTCCGATCAGATCGCACAGAGAGCCTGCCATGCGGCGGTTACCCGAAGCGTGCGCAAGCGCGCAGTGGAAGGCGCGGTTATAGGTGATGAAGTCCTCGCGATCGCCGGAAAAGCTTCGGAAGTCGTCGAGCGCGTTCAGAACCTTCTCCGGCGCGTTCTCGATCGCTTCCGCAACACAGGCCGGCTCGAGCGCGAGGCGGAACCGCAACAGATCGCGCGCATCCGACAGCGAGATCGGATTGACGCGGTAGCCCTGGCGCGGCTGCACGGTGACGAGATGCTCGCGCTCCAGCCGCAGCAGGGCTTCGCGGACCGGCTGGCGGCTGACGGCGTAGCGTTCGGCCAGCTCCTGCTCGCGCATGTCGTCGCCCGGCGCCAGCCGACAGCTCAAAATATCAGCACGCAGGTTTTCGTAGACATTATCGCGCAAAAGCATGGCAAACCCGCATGATTTCCACCCTATCTTGCATTCGTGAAATATCACGTCAAGCGGTGAGGGCTTGAAATGCCTCCGGTTTGATTTATCAATGGGTTCCATCTCACCGGTTTTCGCCTCCGTTACATCGGATCAGATAAAGAGAGACCCGCATGGATCGATTGTTTGCTCAGGGCAACGTGAATGCGGCGGTCTCGGGTGAGGGGCCGGCGCTGTTCCTGTTTCACTCCCTGCTGTCGGACCGGGCGAGTTTCGACGCCATTGCGCCGCAGCTTTCGAAGACGCATCGGGTGATCGTTCCGGAATTGCCGGGTTTCGGCGGGTCGAAGGCGGTCAGCGGTGGGCTCGCGGCAGTTGCCGACCGGATGGCGGAAGCCGTAAGCGAGGCCGGAGGCGACGCGATCGTGCTCGGCAACGGCTATGGCGGCTTTGTCGCGCTGCAAATGGCGATCCGGCATCCTGATCTCGCGAGCAAGCTCATCCTCGCCGATTGCGGCGCCGCGTTCTCCGAGCAGGGGCGCGAAGCGTTCCGCAACATGGCCGCGGCGTCAAAGGCCAAGGGATTGGCCGCGATCACGGATGTCGCCATGCGCCGGCTGTTCGCGCCGGAGTTTCAAACGGCCCAACCCGAGCTGATGCGTGACCGCCGCGAAGCTTTTTTGAAAACCGATCCGCAAGTGTTGCAGGCGGCTTGCGCCCAACTCGCCGAACTTGATCTTCGGCCTGAACTGTCTGGCGTCAAAATGCCCGTGCTGGTTCTGGTCGGCGAACACGACGAGGCGACGCCGCCGCCGATGTCGCATGAGCTGGCGGCGCTATTGCCGAATGCGCGCCTGAAAATTCTGGCCGGTTGCGCGCATGTGCCGCAATTGCAGGCGCCGCAGGCCTTTCTCGATGCGATCGCGGATTTTCTGCCCGAAGGCCATTCGGCACCCGTCTGACGACGCGAGCCCGCGTTCGGTTACAAAAATAAGACGCGTGGCAGCACAACCGAAGCTTGTAAGTTAAAGTGAGTCTTCCTAGGCTCGGCCTCGCGAATTTTAAGCTTGGGGCATTTGGTCATGGCATTTTTCCGGGCCTACAAGGCCAACGCAAACGAATTGAAAGTACCGACTTATTTCATCGAGAGCACCGCACCGGATAACGTCGACGACACCGGGTTTGTCGATCCGGTAAAGGAGATTCCGGAACGTCTGCGGAAATATCTGGATTACATCGAAAACGCCGACGATGCCGTGAAGGAGATCGCTGGCTATCTTGCGACGGGCAAGAATCCGAACCTCGTGGTGATGGTTCACGGCTACAACAATCCCGAGCCGGCCGTTCTGGAGATGTATGCGCAAGCCGCACTCGCTGTTGAGGCTGCCGGCATTCAGGGCGGGGATGGTCTGGTGTGTGTCGGCTATCGCTGGCCATCGGAGAAGATGTTCCAGCCGAGGCGCAGTTGGTGGAGCGCATTACCGCTGCTGCCGCGATGGATTGTCATTGCGGGTCTCGCCGCCTTTCTGCTTGCTGCGCTTTTCTTCCGGATCGCCGGAAGCATAGGACACATATTTTTACTACTCGGCATCGTCCTCACCGGATTGATCGGGATGGCGGTGCTGTTGCGCCTCATCGTTTATTTCCGCGACAACTATCGCGCCGCCAATTACGGCGTGCCGGATCTCATTCACATCATCCGGGCGATCCATGACGAGATCAAGGAGCAACGCAACGCCCCTGGCGTGACGGAAGATCCCGATCGGAAGGTCGATCTCTCCTTTATCGGCCACAGCATGGGCGGCTTTGTCGTCACCAATACCATCCGTACGCTCACCGACGTGTTCAAGACGAAGGTCGCCGGTCTGAGCGACTTTGGCGCCGCTGCACCAAAGCCGGTCGAAAATCTGCATCAGATCGGCGATTTTTTCGAGCTGAAACGCTTCGTGCTGGTCTCGCCTGATATTCCCGCCGAAACCCTGCTGTCGGATCGCGGCAACTTCCTTGCTTCGGCGCTGACGCGTTTCCACGAGGCCTATCTGTTCAGCAATGAAGGCGACGAGGTATTACGCCAGATTTCGACGCTGGCGAATTACTTCACGTTCCCGACCATGAGCAACAACCATGGCTTTCGGCTAGGCAATGTCGAAATCCTGTCGAGCGACTTCGGGCTGATCGAGCCGCCGCATGATCAGTTTCTCGATACCTTGCGGGTCGGAGACCTGACTCTCCGGGAGCTCGATCGCAAACTGCGGAGTTTCAGGGCTTCGCGGGAGGCGGCGAGACAACGGACGGAGGCGCATCTACTGGAGCGGACCGAGTTGCATCCGCACGAGCAGAAGAAACCGCCTCTGCCGGAGGTCTTCACTTATTTCGATTGCACCGATTATGATGATGTGGACAACACCGGCGTCAAGCGGCCGCTGCTTACCTTTGCGAAGTGCGAGAAGCGCCATGACCCGAAGGCAAAACTTTCCTTCCCAGCGCATCTCCAACTTCTCTGGGCTTACCTGACCACGCCGCTTCGGCCAAATGTGCATGGAGGTTACTTCGAAGGGGAGTTGTCCCAGCAACTGATTTATCGTCTGGCCTGCCTCGGCTTTGATGGGACGATCAGCGCCTACGGCGGTAAGGCCGCGCTCGGAAACGAGTGCAAGACCAAGCAAATCCGTGTGCTGTTGTCGCCGCAATTGAACGCGCCGCAAAGCGATCCGGCTTTGGCCGCTAAACTCTAGCGCGGTCTGGAAGAAATTTCAGGACGCTGATTTCGTGGTGGCCTCGATTATCGCCAGTTGCTCGGCGGCCACGAGATCGAAAGGCTCAAAACTGCGTTCGGCGCGGGCGAGGATCACCGCGCCCTCGCAGGCCGCCACAAGGCTCGCGGCAAGGCTGCGGGCTTTTTTCTTCGGTATTCCGTCGGCGACAAACAGCGCGACGAGCTTTTCGCGCCAGCTGCGCAGGATCTCGGCCGCCTGCGCCCTCAAGTCTCCCGATTCCGCCGCGACTGTCACCGCGACGACCGCGCAGCCGGCTGAAAAATCCGATCGCGCCAGCACTGAGCGCCACAGCGACAAAAAGCCTTCGGCCACCTCGCGCGCCGGTTTGCCGGAGAGGCGATCGAGCACGCCCAGCGCCTGGTTTGCCGCATGTTCGAGCGCGGCCAGAACCAGCTCGTCCTTGCCGCCGGGAAAATGATGATAGAGCGAGCCGCGCGGCGCGCCGGAGGCCTCGAGGATCTCGCTGAAGGAGGCGCCTTGCAGACCTTTTTCGGCGAGCAGCACCGCGGTGCGCTCGATCATCATTTGCTTGATGTTGCCGGCCAAATCGTCTCGCCTCTCGACTATAGACCTTGACTATGACGACTGTCATAGTACCCTATGACGGTCAGCATAACCCCGGGGTAGATCCAAGTTAAGGAGCGCCGTCGATGCCGATGATCGATATCTACGCCACCGCAGGCACCTTTAGCGACCCGCATGCCCTGGCAAAAGACGCCGCCGCCACCGTCAAATCGATCGAGCAGGTGCCGGACATTCCGATGTTCCGCAAGAACACCGCTGCCTTCGTGCACGAACTTAAAAGCGGCGCGCTCTCGAATGTGAACGGCGACACCAATTACGTTCGCGTTCAGGTCCTCACCAATCAAGGCGCGCTCGACAGGCCCAAGCAGATCGCCGTGGTGCGGCAGTTGACCGACCTCATCGCGAAAGCCGCGGGCGACGACAGCCTCAAGCAGCGGACCTGGGTTCTGCTCACCGAAGCGGTGGAAGGCGGCTGGGGGTTATGGGGTCACGCCCACAAGAACGACGAGATCGTCACCGCGGCCAAGAGCGAGATCGCAAGCCTTAAAGGGTGATGCTGATCATGCGAACTTCTGAGCCAAAGCCACACTAGACGCGTTGTCAGGGCGTGAATCCATAAAATCAGGGTAGTCGGCGACTTCCGCTTTGGTGGGCTATGCGTTTTGTGCCAATAGCGGAAAAGGTGCAGCCTTAACGAAATGTCCGTTCTGCACTAAACAGGGGTAAATCCTATACGGATCGTGCCTCAAAGAACCCAACATGGCGGTCTCATATTTGAAACAGATTGAACATAGCGAATAACGATCGGCGCGATCATGTCGTCGCGAACGAATGAAAACCAAAATCGACTTTCCATCTCACGACGTCGGGGTTCCCTGCGTGCCGTGATAATTCTAGTCGTTGCCGCGCTTGTCGCTGCCCTGATCTCGACGTTCGGTTTAGCACGCCAATATGGATACCTTCGAGCGTCACTGCTTTCCGGACCGTCCACGGGAGCGTACTACGACCTGGCAACGCATCTGGCCGACCGAGCAAAGAGTGATGAGGGTACACTCATTCCAGTTGCTACTTCCGGCTCCATCGAAAACGTCAACCTTCTGGCGCACGGGCATGCAAGCTGCGATGCGAAATTTGCGTTGGTACAAGACGGCACACCGATGCAGGCCGGTGCAGGACTGGAGCTGTTAGGACGTCTTCCCGAGCCGGAAACGTTGGTGCTACTTACACGGCGGGACAACAATCTCAGGACCTTCGAGGACTTGCGGAATAAGTCGATCGGAATCGGTCCGGAGGGCTCCGGGACAGCTTTTCTTGTGCGAGAGCTGTTCGCCGATTCCGATTTAGCGGATCTGAAAATCAATATGCTTGCGACGGATCTGGAGGAGCAGGCGCGGTCGGTATCTGAGGGGCGGCTTGATCTTGCGGCCTACGTGATAAAAAGCGATGCGAGGTTTCTCGGCACAATCATTCGCAAGTACAATCTGGGCATCGTTGAGTTAAACGATCTTTCGGGGCTGGTAGATCGCTATCGATGGCTCTCTCTTGGGCGGATTCCTGCCGGACGGTTCAGCTTGGTCCCGCCTATTCCGGAGACAGACAAGCTCACTCCGCAGGTCAACACACTGTTAATCGCGAGTTCATGCGCCAAGCGTGCGGACCGGATCGCGTTTCTTTCGCTCCTCAGCGCGGAAATTCCAGATTTTATAAAGAGCAATCCGCCGGCTTGGACAAGCTCAGCAGCCACTGTCCCTTTGGCGCCCGAAGCCAGGCAATTCTTTGCCACGGGAGAAATGCAATTCGCCGATCGGTATTTTCCTTGGGCAGTCAATCTGATGTCGCCCGTCTACTGGGTGTATTTGCTCATGGCGGCGACCGCGCTATTTAACGGGATGCGAGGACTGAGTAGATTTCGACTTTGGAGAATTGATGCGGCGCGAGAAAAGCTCGAAGGCGAAATTCAACGCCTTTCCAGCCAACTTGAGCCCGGTTCGTCGCGGCAGTCTCCAGGACAAAATAGTTCTGCCGACCGCCGAGCAGATATCTTGCGGCGTTTGACCGAACTGCACCGTCGCTGCCAACGCGAGGTGAGCTCGTTCGTGACGCCGATGGGCGATGAGATGTTTTATCGCTATCAGCAATCCTTGATCGATCGCGCAATTGCGGCGCTGAAGTCCTAGGAATTGGGGTCACGCGCACACCAAGGCGGCAGTCGGAAAAATCGATGCGAATGGCACAACTCTTACATGGGCTCTCGGCTACAGAAGCTATTTAAAGGCAGGTTTCTGATCTAACGTGGCTCAACGACGGCAGGTTTGCCGGTTGCGTGGCTAGTGTTGAGCATAAACCAGGTGCCTACCTCGCGTCTTATGGTTTCGCCATCGCCTGCGAAAACACCACTTCCACCAGGGTGCCGGAGCGCGTGCCGGTCTTGATATTGAATTGCGCGCGGTTGGCTTCGACCAGTGCTTTCGTCAGTGACAGGCTGACAGCGGCCTCCGGCGATTCATCCAGCGGGGCCTGTTGGCGGAACGGCTCCATCGCCGCTGCCACCTCGTTGTCATTGAGTCCGGGACCGCTATCGCGGATCCGCAGCGCCACTTCGCCGAAATCGGTCAGCGCGGTGGAAACGATCACCTGACCGCCGGCATTGGTGAGATGAATCGAGTTGCCGATCAGGTTCATGGTGATCTGGCGCAGCGCCGGGCCGTCCGCCACGACCGGCGGCAGCATCTGCGCCAGCGAGGTACGGATGATAATGCGCTCGCGGCTGGCGTGGGGCTGCATCACCGCGACGCAGCTTTCGACGAGGTCGTTGAGGTTCTGGCTGGTGAAGGCAAGGTCGAGCTTGCCGGTCTCGATGCGGCTGAGATCGGTCAGGTCGTCGAGGACCGCGATCACGCGCTGGCCAGAGGTGCGGACATCTTTCATGTATTCGACATAGCGTTCGTTGCCGAGTGCGCCAAAACGTTCGCTAATCATCACGTCGGCAAAGCCGATGATGGCGTTCAGCGGCGTGCGGATTTCATGGCTGATCCGTGCCAGCAGATCGGCTTTGGCGTTGGCGGTGCGGTCGGCCAGTCGCCGCGCTTCGCGCAATTCGTTTTCGCTGTTCTTGAACTGTGACTGATCGCGTAACACCGCAAAGAAATTTGGACCGTCGGCTCGCGTCCGTCCCATGGTCATCGACAGC
>Ga0210405_10006074_pt1 | contig 10882 bp, 5 predicted proteins | sample IncBWH11MmetaG_FD_155492 | JGI IMG/M metagenome (GOLD analysis project Ga0210405, IMG submission 155492) | Forest soil microbial communities from Barre Woods Harvard Forest LTER site, Petersham, Massachusetts, United States - Inc-BW-H-11-M | ecosystem: Environmental > Terrestrial > Soil >... | reverse complement strand
CCATTAACTTACACCTTTTGCAAGTTCACGCGTTCCATGAACGTGCCACGCCTATAGAACATGAACAAAACGCACAAAAGGGCGGGAATTAAGGATAAAGGTGGCTGCGACGGCTTCCAGACGTGCAACGCCGGACGCGCGGGAGCGCATCCCTACCATGCCACGCGCACAGGCCACGCCGGATGGCGGGTCCCCCCAAGCCACCAGTCACTAGCCACTAGCCACCCTTCCCTACCGACACCGCGCAGGCTTTGTAGGAGGGTTGCCGCGAGTAGGGATCAAACGCAGGAAACGTGAGTTCGTTTGCCGCCGCATAGTGCATCGGGATGAACAGATGGCCGACTTGGACCGTATTTGTGATGAAGGCGGTCGCGCTCACCCGCCCGCGGCGCGATGCGACGCGCACTTTCTCATTAGGGCCAATGGCGAGTCTTTCCGCATCCATCGGATTTATCTCGACATAAATTTGATCGGGATAGAGCTTTCTCAGCACGGCGGATTTTCCGGTACGCGTCTGCGTGTGCCACTGCGAGGAGGTGCCGCGTCCGGTGAGCAAAACGAAGGGATAGTCGAAGTCCGTCGGTTCCGGCACCTCGCGAGGAATTTCAAAAAGAAATTTTGCCTTCCCGTCCGCGTGGTAGAAAGCGCCGTCTTCGAATAGACGCCGTTCCTGCGCGAAGGAAACCGTCATTGCGCCATTAGACCGGTCTTCGGGCATGGCACCGAGCGCGCCGCCGTCCGGCAACGGCCACTGGATGCCGCCTGCCTCGTCGATCATCTGGTAGTCGCGGATGCCCGTGATGTCGCACGGTTGGCCGCGCGAAAGTTTTTTCAGAATTTGAAACGCCGCTTCCGGAGAAGACCACTCCTTGAACATCTCCCCACAGCCCCAGTATTGCGCCACCAACTTGAAGATATTGAAATCTGACAGTGCATGGCCCGGTGGACGCGAAACTTTTTTTACAAGCCCGATTCGGCGCTCGGAATTGATGAATGTGCCGGTCTTCTCACCCCACCCCGCTGCCGGCAAAACGAGATGCGCACGCTGCGCGGTCTCAGTGGTGTGGTACATATCCTGCACGACGAGAAGATCGAGCTTCTGCACGATTTCATTGAAATCACGTTGATTGATCCAGGAGTGCGAGGAGTTAGTGGCAATGATCCAGAGCCCCTTTATTTTGCCGCTGGAAATTCCCGCTACAATCTGATCGTAGGCTAAACTGTTCTGGTCTGGAATCCGGTCGATGTCGATGCGAAGAATCTTAGCGATTTTCGCGCGATGTTGGGTGATTAAAAAATCGTGGCCGCCGAGCATGTTCGTGGTGTTTGAAAAGAGCCTGGAGCCCATCGCGTTGCACTGGCCAGTGATGGAGTTGGCTCCGGTGCCGGGCCGGCCAATATTGCCGGTCATAATCGCGAGGTTGATGATCGCCTGCGCGGTGCGGGTAGCCTCGTGGCCCTGATTCACACCCATAGTCCACCAAAATGACACGCTCCTGCCGCGATGGATTGTTTCTGCGAAGTGCCAGAGCTGCACAGGGCTCAGACCAGTGGCGGCACTCACCGCATCCGAAGTGAAAGGTCTCACAAAATCTGCGAACTCTTCAAAGCCGGTGGTATGTTTATTGATGTAGTCGCGATTCAGCCAGCCGCTCGCGATGAGGATGTTCGCCAGCCCGTAGAGCAGGACGAGATCGGACTTCGGCTTAATGGCGTAATGTTGCGTCGCGGCCATGGCAGTCTCCGTTTTCCGGGGATCGACCACGATGATTTCCGGATGATTTCTGTTCTGGCAAACGCGCTGCCACATGATTGGATGCGCGATGCAAAGATTCGAACCGACGAAGACGAGCACATCGGATTCCTCGAAATCCTTGTAGGTGTAAGGTGGCGCATCGAAACCGAATGATTGTTTGTAAGCCGTGGCGGCGGTTGCCATGCACTGACGTGTATTGCCGTCGCCGTGAAGCATCCCCATGCCGAACTTCGCCAGCGCGCCGAGAAACGCCAGTTCCTCGGTGCAGATCTGGCCTGTACCAAGCCACGCAATCGCCTCGTTGCCGTATTTGTCCTGGATGGCTTTGAAGCGCAACGTGAAGATCTGTAGCGCCGTGTCCCAGTCCACCGGTTCAAGTTGACCGTCCGCATTGCGCAGGTAAGGCGTTGTTGCGCGGTCAGGCGAACGTAGCGGCGTGAGCGCCTCCCAGCCTTTCGGGCAAGCCATTCCGAGATTGACAGGATAGTTAGTGGCCGGACTCAGGTTGATTGCCTGGCCGTCTTTGAGATGAATAGTCAGACTGCAGCCCGTTGAGCAAAAGCCGCACACCATGTCGGTGGCGTCGTCCGGCTCGAGGCGCGCCGGCACTTTCCCAAGGCCGAACTGGCCGGGATTCAATACCAGATCCTGCGTTAGCTTGCCGTCCCACTTGCGGACGAATGAGTCGGCTTTTTTGACGAGCGGATGTTGCCGCAATTTCGCGATGGCCTTTTTCATGACGCAATCCCTCCAGGCATTTTGGGCGGAATCACCGCCGTGAAAAACAGGTAGCGCTCGAGGAGTTCGCCGAGCAGGGCAAAAGGGAGGATTCCAGTGGCGATGACCGGAGGGAGTGCGCCGAACGCCACAAGGACCGGGATTACGACGCCACCGAGAGCGCCGCAAACGAACCGCGGAACGGTAGCTCGTTTCAATACCCCTGACATCAGGAGCGCAGTGCGTTTCATGTCTGTCCACTCGCGATCCTTCAAATGGGCAAATACTGTCAGCTCCCAGAGCAATTTGGCCGTCATCGTAACCGCTAGAAATCCGCACAGCAGAACAACTAGATGGCGAAACGTCGGCTGCGTGGCGATGGCTGGCGCGAACACCGATTGCAGTGTCATCGTAAACAGGATCGTTGCCGGACCCAGCAGCAGCATCGTCCCGGTAAATTTCAGTGTTGTGATCGTCGTCCGCCAAAACGTCCGCCGGGTGTCTCGATAAATCATCATCGAGCAAAACACTCCGGCCAACCCGGTCACCGCCACACCGATTCCGAACGCATTCTGCAACGGCGAAGAGGACAATTCCCGCCAAAACGGGATATTGACAAAACGGCTCACGGCGGGCAACCAGAACGACGCGGCGTAAATCAGGGCGAGCATCGCGAACAAGCCAAACACGATGATCTCCCGGCTCAGCCACGATGTTCTCAGCCCGACAAAAGAGCGCCACGCTTCAAGCGGTCGTCCGAGGTGCATGGTGCTCGCGCCGAGCGCCAGGAAGCCGAGCAGCAGAGCGACAAGCGAATGAAATGGTGTCAGTTCACGGAGGGGCCCGGACGGGAAGAGCAGCCGCAAAATCGTTGCCGTACAAAACGCGCCCACAGAGAGTTGAGTAAGCACGAGCATCACCACCAGCGGCAGATGGGCATGCTCAGGTTTGTTCTTGAAGAAATCGCCTGGCCGCATATTGGCGGGCAGAGTTTTGCTGGTGCGGTATTGTGTTGTCGGCAGCGTGTAGTCTGGATCGGGCGAGCCGGGCAGGAAGCTATCTTTCTTCTTCCACTGATGCGCAATCTGTTGCTTGTTGACGAGGGTAATGGTGATCGCTTCGTTGGGGCAGGCTTGCACGCACGCAGGCGCTTCTCCCACCGCGAGCCGACTCGAACACATGTCGCACTTGCGGACGATGCCTCGTTTCTTTGAATACTTCGGCACGTCGTAGGGGCATTTCCAAATGCAATATTGGCAACCAATACATTGGTCATCGAGATGGCGCACGATACCGGTCACCGGGTCTTTGTCGTACGCGTTGACTGGGCAACCGTTCATACATGCCGGATCCACGCAGTGATGACACGCCGTGGTGATGGTCTGCTGCACCGGCTCAAGGACCGTTCCGCCAAACAGCACGCCGACATCGCGCCAGGTTTCGTCGTCATCTAGCCCGTTCAGATTATGGCACGCGGTAACACACGCCTTGCAACCCGTGCAGGCGTCGAGATCGACGGCAAACGCATACTGCTCGCCTGCCGCCGGAGACGAGAGTGGAATCAGATCTTTGTAATACTTCGCCTGCGCCGGCAGAGTGTGGCGCTCGTGCTTCCGGGAGAATGTGGCGACCGGGGTCAGAAGTTGCTGCTCGGCGAGCAAATCGTCGATCAGCGTGCGGCCTTCGTCCAGGTGCCAATCCTGCAGCAAATCAGTAGACATCGCGTTGGTAGCGCTTGTCCGCTTTCAGTTTCTGGATGTATTCCGCGGTCGCATCTTCGGAGCGCGCTCCGGCCGTTTTCACAATTTCGTGCAGAGCTTTGTCGACATCTTTAGCCATCCGGCTTGCGTCCCCGCAGACGTAAAAGTGCGCGCCCTGCTCGAGCCAGTTCCAAAGCTCCTTGGCGTTCTCGAGCATCCGATGCTGGACATATATTTTGAACTCCTGATCCCGCGAAAAGGCTGTATCAAACCGCGTTAAAACACCCTCGCTCTGCAACGATTCCAGCTCCTCTTGGTAAAAGAAATCGCAGCTCGATTTTTGCGCTCCAAAAAACAGCCAGTTTCCGCCCTTCGCGCCGATCATTTTCCGCTCCTCCAGAAATGCGCGAAATGGTGCAATGCCCGTACCGGGACCGACCATGATTATCGGCACGTCGCCGCCCTGCGGCAGCCGGAAATGTTTCGAGGTCTGAATGAAGACCGGAACAGGCGTGTCGTGGCCGACACGTTCGGCCAGGAAATTTGAACAAACACCCTTACGCTTCCGACCGTAAATTTCGTAGCGCACGGTGTCGACCGTGAGATGTACCTGTTCCGGATGTGCCTTCAGGCTCGACGCGATCGAGTAAAGCCGTGGCTGAAGCTTTTTCAGCAGCGAAACAAATTCTTCAGGGGAAAATTTAACGAGTGGCGATTCGATCAGAAAATCGATGACTTCGCGTCCCCACAGGAACTTGTCCAATTCGGTGCGCACTTCCCCGCTGATCAGCTCTTTAAGATATTGATCAGCGGCGTCATGTTCGGCCATGGCATTTAAAAAAGCGCGGTGCGGTTGGCGGATCTGATACTCCTGCAACAGGGCAAGCCGAATCGGCATTTTGCCGCCTTCCGGCCCGGTCACTTCCTCTTCGCCGTCGAAGTGCAAGGCCTTCAGGATTTCGTCCACGAGATCCGGTGAATTTGCCGGCATGATCCCGAGAGCGTCGCCGACTTCGTAAGTCAAACCAGACCCTTTGAGGCAAATCTCATAATGACGCGTATCCTTTTCGGAAGTGTCCGCGGTTAGTTTGCGTTTTGTGAGCAAACGGGCAGGAAACGGGTTTTTACGCGAGTAGCCGGCGAGCTTTTCCGCCACCGGCATTGATGGCGGCGTCGAAGTGCCATTAGTCGAACCAGACCCATTCAGTTGCGGCGCGTCGCCCAAGGGAGCGATGTTTTTCAAAGCTTCAAAAACGCCGTGCTGCCAGCGCGCAGCTCCCTCCTCGAAGTCAACATTGCAATCGACTCGCTCGAAAATTCGCTTTGCGCCAAGTTCCCCAAGCCGGTGATCGATACTCTTGCCGAAGCCACAGAAATTCTCATAGTTCGTATCGCCCAGGGCAAGGACCGAATAGCTCAGATTCGCCAGGCTGAGATCATTTCCTTCCTTCAACTGTTCCCAGAATGCGACGGCATTGTCCGGCGGATCTCCTTCACCCCAGGTGCTGGTGATCACCAGCACGCATTTTTCCTGCGCCAGCATTGCAGGCGTAGCCTTGTCGAGCCCCGCGAGAGCCGCATCGTAGCCAAGTTTCTTCGCCTCTTTGACGAAGCGTTTGGCGAGCGATTCTGCGTTCCCGCTCTGCGAGCCGACTAAAACGCTCAGCCTTGGCTTCGCGGCGCTGTCCTGTTCAGGGTCGGCGGGGGCCGTGGTTTGGCAGAACATGCCGGCCAGAAAGCCGTTCAGCCACGCGCGCTGGGACGGAGTAAACGGGGCGCTATCGGGGATAAAGGGCAGTGATTGGCGTTGGGTCATTTTACAAAATCAGGTCTTTGCAGTCTGCGAGAGACGCGACCTACGCCCAAGAAGGCGTTGCCAGCAACGCGCCTCCAGGAGACTTCCTGTCGTAATTGCGCTCTCATTTATTCCGAGAAGAATTCCTGCAGTTCCTTGACGCTGTGACGGCGTGTAAACTCGACGAAGCTTTCGCCGCGGTTGCGCTTCGCGAGATAGATTTTGAGCACGTGCTCCAGCAGAGTGGGCAGCTCGTTAAACGGAACACCTCTAAAAACTTCGCGTGCGACAGCCTGTTGTTCTCCAAAACCGCCTCCGAGCACGACGTGGTAACCTTCGACTGTATCGCCGCCTTGTTTGACCTTCGCGCCAAGCAGGCCGATGTCGCCCATATAGTGTTGAGCGCACGAATTCGGGCAACCCGTGAGATGAATGTTAATAGGCTGATCCAACTGTAGCTTCTTCTCAAGGTGGCGCGCCAGATGAACGGCTTGGGCCTTTGTGTTCGTCGATGACCATTGGCAGCCGGTGTTGCCCGTACAAGCGATGAGCCCGCCGGAGATCGAAGTCGCCGCGTAATGGAAACCCATCTTTGTCAGATTTTTTTTCACCGTCTCGACGAACGCGTCCGGCACGTTCGGGATAATGAGGTTCTGCCAGACGGTAAGGCGCATTTGGTCCGAGCCGTAGTTCTGTGCGACGTCGGCCAGGCGATGCATCTGCTTGGGTTTCATCCGGCCGACGGTGATGACCGCCCCGATGTAGTTAAGGCCAGGTTGAGCTTGTTTAAACACTCCGATATGACCATGCGCAATAGGCACACCACGCGGTTCACATTGGTCGGACGGTAAACGCAGCAGTTGGAACGCAAGTTTTCGTTGAACTTCTTCGATGAATTTCGGGATGCCCCACTTGTCGATGAGGTACTTGAGTCTCGCCCTTTTTCGATTCGTTCGATCTCCATGCTCGACAAACACGCGAAGGATCGCGGCGGCAACGGCCACGCATTCGCTCGGCCTCACGAGAATGCCGGAATCCTTCGCAAATTGCTGGTGGCCGGTGATGCCGGCCAGTTCAATACGGAAATAAATTCCCGGTTCAGCGCCATTGCCTTCAGCGACACGCACAGCGATGAAGCCGATGTCGTTCGTATCGGCCACAACGCTGACTGAGCCGCCGCCGTCAAACGCGATGTTGAATTTGCGCGGCAGGTCGTACATGTCGCGATTGTTGAGAATGTAATGGTGCACCCCCTTCGCCAACGGACCTGTATCGATCAACTCGTCCTTGTCGATCCCGGCCGTCGGCGTCGCAGTGACGTTACGCACGTTATCCACGCCGGAGCCGCGCGACGTGAGACCCATCTCCTGAAGTTTGAGAAGGCATTTGACGATGTGCCGTGGTGCGATTTCCCGGATCTGAATGTTGGCGCGCGTGGTGATATCGGCATACCCACCTCCCCACTGCTCAGCGATATCCGCAAGGCCGCGCATTTGCGCTGAACTCAATTCGCCGGCCGGGATTCGGCAGCGGAGCATAAAAGAGTTCTGCGCCGGTGCGACATAGAATAGACCGTGATAGCGGAATCGAAACGTGTCAGCCTTGTCGGGAAATTTATCGTCGTTCGCGTGAGAGATGAGTTTATCCCAAATGTCGAGGCCGTGTTGTTCGAGCTTCCAAAGCTCCTGCTCGCAGAGGTCCGAAACCGGCGTCCCATAAACCGTTTTTTCTGTCGAGGGTCCCGGGTTGGCTGCGCTGTTGACGAGGCCGGGCGCAGGAATATTGGTCATCCGGCCATCGGACAGATGACCCACAAAAGGCACCATTCCGCTACAGGCCAGTCCGGCAAAGTATCCCTGCAGATATTCCTTCTGCTCCCGGCTAAATCCGATATCAGGAAGAGTGGCTTCGATATTCATCTTGTTTAGCACGTGTCAGACCTGAGCCCTTTTTATGACAGGTTTTCAGCTAGATCCGCGCACCGGCGAGCGCGCCCCAGGTGCTGCGCCATCTGTTTTTCACTAGGCTGAGCCCGATGATCGCGAGGAAGCAGAGCGAAGCGAAAATAAGGAAGCCGGGCAAGTAAGACCCGGTAAGTCCTTTCGAAAATCCGAGCGAGCTGGCGAGATAAAATCCGCCGATCCCGCCGCCTGCGCCGACCAAACCGGTCATTACGCCGATTTCCCTGCGGAAGCGCTGTGGAAGGAGTTGAAAAACCGCGCCGTTAGCCATCCCGAGCGATCCCGATGCCACGACGAAGAGTGCAACATTAAGAGTTACATTGTGGACGAGCGCAGCACCGATCAGGGCAAGTCCGGCAATCAGATAGAATCGGTAGAGCGAGCGAATGCCGCCGATCTGGTCCGCAGTCGCGCCGCCGATCGGTCGCAGGAGAGCGCCAACAAACGTGCAAAGGGCCGCGATATCGCCGGCTTGTACCGGCGAGAGCCCGAATTCACCCTTGAAGTAAATCACATACGAACTGGCAAGACCGACAAATCCGCCGAAGCTGATCGTGTAGTAAAAGCAGAACCAATGCGCATCCGGGTCTTTGAGGAGCGTCCAATAATCGGAGAGTTTCTTTTTCTTTGCCTCGCCGGGCGCCTCCTTCGAGATAACCGCGTAGCAAACTAGAACTAAAAGGGCTGGGACCAGCGCGAAACCGAACACATTTTTCCAGCCGAACGCTTCGGCCAGTCGAGGAGCGAGGAGGCTATCCAGTACGACACCAATATTTCCCGCACCCGCAAGCCCCATCACGACACCCTGCATATTTGGCGGATACCAGCGTCCGGCCTGCGGCAATGCAACGGCAAAACTCGCGCCAGCAAAGCCAAGGACGATACCCATTAATAGTACCGCCGCGTAGCTGGGCAGTCCGAAAATCCAGGCCACCGCCAGCCCCGCTATGACGATTATCTGCGCCATTATCCCAGAGTTTTTCGCTCCGATGCGATCGACCAGCAGCCCAAGTAGAATTCGCAGGATTGCGCCGGACAATATCGGCACCGCGACCATCAGTCCCTTTTGTTCTGGTGAGAGTTTCAGCGTCTCTCCAATCTGCGCGCCGAGCGGGCCGAGAACGGTCCAGACCATGAAGCTGAAGTCGAAATACAAGAAGGCGGTCAGGAGCGTTGGCCAATGGCCGGAGCGTGTTAGATCCGATAACTTCATTCAGGGTATTTTTTGCGTGTATCACCAAAGTAATTCCGCGGCTTGGCCTCCTTAAAGCAGATTCCGTGCCATAAAATGAACTCAAGGACTCAAGCACTCGAGGACTCAAGAATGCAAGAATGCTGCGATGCGGACCCCGGCACGAGACTGGTGGTTCTTCGGAGTCCTTGAGTCCTTGGCTACCAATGCGGCGATCTTAGCTGTCGGCTTTTAAGCAGCGTCGCCCAAAAAATCGCCAGTCGCCCCTCAAGAATTTCGCTCCTGTTACTCGGAATAATGCGGTCACGGGGACGGAATCCAGTCTCACCGCGCTGTACAGGCGGATTGAATGGCGTATTTTCGGACGAATGGGGACCGAGATCATCAGCGGAGTGAATTTGAGCCAGGTTGCGGCCGGCTTCCTCCACCTAGCAGTACTGTGGGCCGTCCAGCATGGACTCGGTTGGCTTGCAAAAAGCCTGCGTGTCGACCGCCTTTCTCTGGTCAATGACCGGAGCACGAAAACTGCCGTGGTTCGGGCGCTGCTTACCCGGTTTGACCTTTGGATCTGGGGATGTGGTTTGTACACCCTCCTGGCCTGGCACTTCAATGGACTAGTTTCCTCCGCAATCGGACCAGGTTGGGCAACGCCTGCCCGACAGGTCGCAATCCTGCAGGCCATCACTATCCTGGCTCTCAGCTCCTTGGGCGGCAGGCTGATTTACGTCACGAATCGGCGACTGCGCGCTTTAGCAGCCGGCGACTCCTCCCATTGGGAAAGCGTCGTCGCGGTTCTATGCGCGGACGCGTTGCAGATCGGGATTCCGTTAGTTGCTACGATCTTCGCGCTTGGTCGAGTCGGTCTGCCGTCTTACCTCACGGCCAACTCGCGAGATATCATCAACGCGCTGGTGATACTGGCAACCGGTTACCTTGCGTGCCGTCAGGTTAGCTTGGCTGCAGACAAGATCATTCAATGCCACCGGGTTCGTGGAGGGGTTGACGTCCGATCCCGCGCACTTTACACAGAGGTCTCTGCGCTGCGTAAGGCAATTCTGTTTGTTCTGGCCTTCCTGACGGTCGCGACTGCGATGATTTTCTGCGCACCGTTGCGTCACGTTGGCACGAGTCTTCTCGCATCGGCGGGCCTCATTACGGTGCTGGCCGGGGTCGTGGTGCAACGCTCGCTCGGCCATCTCTTCACCGGATTTCAATTGGCGTTAACGCAACCGATCCTGTTGGATGATCTTGTGGTTGTGGAGGGGGAGTCAGGGAGGGTGGAGGAAATCACGCTTGCATACGTTGTCGTCCATCTGTGGGACCAGCGACGTCTAGTTGTTCCAATCAACTACTTCCTGGAGAAGCCTTTCGAAAACTGGACGCGCCGCTCACCCGAACTTTTCGGGACGGTATTTCTCTACTTCGATTATCATTTGCCCGTCAACGAACTCAGGGAGGAGTTTTTTCGATACGTTGAAGCGCATCCTGCGTGGGATAAGCGAACAAAGTCCCTGGTGATCACTGACGCCAAGGAAACTTCGATACAAATCCGAGCATTGGTCAGTGCGGCCGATCCAGATAAGCTGTGGACTCTGCGTTGCGATGTTCGTGAAGCGCTGATCTACTATGTGCAGGAAAAGCATCCAACCCACTTAGTCAGAACGCGCGTGACCGTCCAACCGTTGCCGGCTCAGTCGATTGCTTTGACCCAATCGTCGCTCATTTTTGGCCAAGAGGACGGAACTCATGAAAGCTGTTCTT
>Ga0210405_10006073_pt1 | contig 10882 bp, 10 predicted proteins | sample IncBWH11MmetaG_FD_155492 | JGI IMG/M metagenome (GOLD analysis project Ga0210405, IMG submission 155492) | Forest soil microbial communities from Barre Woods Harvard Forest LTER site, Petersham, Massachusetts, United States - Inc-BW-H-11-M | ecosystem: Environmental > Terrestrial > Soil >... | reverse complement strand
TGACCACACCTCAGCTGGCGGCGGCGGAAGTGGCCGAGCGCGCGGGCAGTATTGCCCTGCAGACCCGCCAACGCGTCGTGGGGGTGGTGGAAAACATGTCCTGGCTCGCGTTGCCAGACGGTTCGCGGCTGCAGGTGTTCGGCGAGGGCGGCGGCCAGCAGGTCGCCGAGCGGCTGTCCCGCACGGTCGGCGCCGACGTGCCGCTGCTTGGCCAGATCCCGTTGGACCCCGCGCTGGTCGCCGCCGGCGACGCCGGGGTGCCGATCGTGCTCAGTGCCCCCGACTCGTCGGTGGGCAAGGAACTGCTTGGCGTCGCCGACGCCCTCTCATCGCGACGCCGCGGCCTGGCCGGCATGTCGCTGGGACTGGATCCGACGCGGCGCTGAGCCGATTCAGGTGGCGTCGCTGTCGAACGGCGCGGGTCCGGCGGCGGGTGGTTCCGGCGCGGTTGACGACGGCGGGACGGCCGGCTGAGCCGAAACACTCTCCGGCACGCTAACTGACGGCCGGTCGAACTGGCCGGTGAACAGCGAGTCATCGCCGTCGAATAGATGCTTGGCCAGCGCTGCGCGTGGCGTGAGACCCCGCAGCTTCCGCAGCTCGCTCAGCGGCTCGCGCAGGTCGTCGAATTCGGGCCCGATATCCTCGCGCAGCTGGGTCGTCATCCCGCTGAGGTAATCGCGGGCCTGGCGCAATGCGGTGGAAGTCCACCGGATGGCGCCTGGAAGTCGCTCGGGGCCTAGGACAACCAGCCCGACCACCACGAGCACCAGCATTTCCCCCCAACCGACGTTGGCGAACATTTAGCTGGTGTCCGGGCCGGGTGTCACCGTCAACGTAACGTGGCGGCCGTCGCGGACCACCTCGACCGGGGCGGGCTGCCCGATCGTCAACTGGCGCACGGCGACGACGAATTCGTCGGCGTCAGCCACCCCCCGATTGCCGACCTTGATCACCACGTCGTTTTCCAGGACGCCGCCCTTTTCGGCGGGGCTACCCGCTTTGACGTTGGCGATCTGCGCCCCCTGGGCAATCGCGTTGCTCACCGACCGGGCGCTCACGCCCAACGTCGGGTGAACGATCTTGCCGTCCCTGATCAACGTCTGGGCAACCAATTTCGCTTCGTTGACCGGAATCGCGAAACCCAGCCCGCTGGCGCTGTCGGACAACGACTTACCGGCGGTGTCGATGCCGATAACCTGGGAGTCCATATTGATCAGCGGGCCGCCGGAGTTCCCGTGGTTGATCGAGGCGTCGGTCTGGACGGCGTCGATAACGGTGTCGGTGTCCGAACCCTCTCCCGACAGAGGGATCGGGCGGTGCAGTGCGCTGATGATGCCGTGCGTGACCGTGCTGCGCAGACCCAGCGGCGCACCGGCGGCGAGCACTTCGTCGCCGACGCGCACTTTGTCGGAGTCACCGAGCCGGGCCACCGCCAAGTTGTTGACGTTGTCGACTTTGATGACGGCCAAGTCGGTCCTGGGGTCACGCCCGACCAGGTTGGCGGGCACTTCTTTGCCGTCGTTGAACACCACAGTGGTCTTGAACTGGCTCGGGTTGTTGGCGGCTTCGGAGATGACGTGATTGTTGGTGACGATGTAGCCGCGGCCGTCGACCACGAATCCGGATCCCTGCATGCCCTCTTGATCGCTGACAGACTGGATCGTTACCACGGAATCAGCCACCGCGGCAGCGACTTTGGCAAATCGGCCGGCCGGCGATTCGCTGTTTCCGTTGGTCGACAACGTGACCTTGGAAGTGGTGAACGCCTCGACAACCTCAGCCGTCTTGCGTCCGATCACACCGCCGACCAGGCCGATCAACAACGCCAGGACGGCCAGCACCAGAAGCGCCGTGTAGGACACCCGCCCGCCGAACAGCACGTCGCGCACACCGAGCCGGTCGCGTTCCGCACCCGCGCCGTGTGGGCCTGAGCGTGTTAGCGCCGGCTCCCCCAGAGCGGCGGCCGCGCCCGGGTCGCGCCAAGGGTCATCGGGTTCGTCTGGCTGGTTATTGTCGCCGTCGAGCGCGCCGGCATCGGTGGGATGGCGCTGCAACGACTCGGCTCCGGGAAAGGGACGGCCGAAGGCCTCCGAAAGAACCGGGTCGGCCGGTTCATCGTGAGGGGTGAACTCTCCGGAGTTGCGGTACTTCGGCGGACGCACAGTTTCGGCGACGAACGAGCCCTGCACGCCGTCGGGACGGCTGAAGGCTTGGCGCGACGCGGCGTCGACGGGTGGCCGGGAAATGGGTCGCGGCGCCAGCCGGGGGGCGCCGTTCTTGTCTTGGTCGGGGCTCACGTCATCCTCTTCCGAGCGCTTGAAAAACGCGCGCTATGGGCTATGAGCACGGCGCTGTGCACCGGCTGGGCAACTTGACACCCACCCTACCGAGGCTTGCGCCGGTCAGGCGGGCTGCCGTCAGCTAAATGATCGGACAGCTCCGTAGGCCCGACTCGTCCCGACGAGCGGGTGGAAGTGCCGCCTTCTGCCGACGTGCCCCCGCTTCGCTCGGTGCCGGGCGACCCCCACGGGCCGCTCTGCGGGCGGCCCGCATCGTCGTCGGGGGGGCAGTGCGGAATCTGCGACAGCAATCCCAGCAGCGTGCTGGGCATCCTGATCGGACGGGAATCGCGCAGCGCGGCGCGGGCCCGGCGGTGACCGTCCACTTCTGCGGCGCATTCGGGGCAAAGCGAGATGTGATGCGCTGCGCGCAGGTGCGCGTTCATCCGCAGCTCACCGTCAACGAACGCCGCGATGGCCTCGATGGACAGATGCTCAGTAGAACCGAATTGTCGCGGCGCACCCACCGGCGCGTCGCTTTGCGAGGCGAATTGGGCGGGAAGCCAGGAGAACGCGCGGCGGAACACATGTCCCCGCTCGAACATCACCAGCTCCTCTCCGTATCAGCGTTCGGTCTGCCCTTTAATCGGTAGCACTACCTCGAATGTAGCGCGCTGCCCGATACGGAACACCTATGAACAGGGGATCAGGCGGCGCGTGTCTTAGTCCGAGAGCTCCGGAGTGACGCCGGCGGGTGAACGCTTGGCGCCCTCGGAGTGCGCCGCCAGATAGTCACGCAGGGCCTGTCGTCCCCGGTGGATGCGGCTGCGGACGGTACCGAGCTTCACTCCCAGGGTGGCCCCGATCTCCTCGTAGGACAGTCCTTCGATGTCGCACAGCACCACAGCCGCGCGGAACTCGGGGGGCAGCGAATCCAACGCCGCCTGCAGGTCAGGCCCCAGCCGCGACTCGTGGTAGATCTGCTCGGGGTTGGGCTCGTCGGCGGGCACCCGGTCGTAATCGTCGGGCAGCGCCTCCATCCGGACGCGGCCGCGGCGGCGCACCATGTCGAGGAACAGGTTCGTCGTGATGCGGTGCAGCCAGCCTTCGAAGGTTCCCGGCTGGTAGTTCTGTACCGACCGGAAAACCCGGATGAACGTCTCCTGGGTCAGGTCCTCTGCGTCGTGTTGGTTACCGGACAGCCGATAGGCCAACCGGTAGACCCGGTCGGCGTGCTGACGGACAAGCTCGTCCCACGACGGCATTGTTGCCTTGTCCCCGGTCGCGTCGAAGACCGCGGTGCCATAGGGCTCGTCGTCGGGCTCGACCCACTCGGCGTCGCGATACCGCTCAGGATGCGACATGCTGGCGGGGCTCGTCAGTGTCGTGATGTTCAGGTCCTCCGGGTTCAGGCTGCCGTCAAGGTTAGGCAATTCCTCACCGCGCGCAACACGAAGACGCCGAGATGTATTCCCGGACCAGCGGCCTCCACGCTCCATGGGGGATACCGTCGCCTATCGGCGTATGTGCGGTATGTGATCGCACTGTGCTTTCACTGAGAATGGGCGCTTAAACCGCGTTGCGCTGGTCATATTCACCAAATTGTGACCTTGACGCGCCGCGACTTTCGGGCGTGTCGCGGTCCATCGCACAACGTGCCCGATTGCCCAGCTCTCCCCCGCAAGCGGGTGGGGGTCCCCCCAGCCGCGCAGCGGCGAGGGGGCGTACACCCACCTCGGGCCGTCCCGGCCCGCGTCGTCGCCGGGCTGTGGCACCGGGCGCGCCTGTTAACACGCGGCATCGGTTGGACTTACGCTGCGCTCATGGCCACCACTGACCGCACACCGGGCCAGCCGGCTCCGCCGAGTCGGGCCGAATCGCTGTCCGCACATGCCGAGGGGTCGATCTCCGAAGACGCGGTTCTGTTGGCCGCCCGTGAGCGCGCGGTCGACATCGGCGCCGGCGCGGTCACCCCCGCGGTGGGAGCTTTACTCAGCCTGCTGGCCAAGCTCAGTGGCGGCAAAGCGGTCGTCGAGGTGGGCACCGGTGCGGGCGTTAGCAGCCTGTGGTTGTTGTCGGGGATGAGCGACGACGGCGTGCTCACCACGATCGACATTGAGCCCGAACACCAGCTGATCGCCAAGCAGGCATTTTCCGACGCCGGGATCGGGCCGTCGCGGACTCGGCTGATTAGCGGTCGGGCCCAGGAGGTGCTGACCCGGCTTGCCGATGCGTCCTATGACCTGGTCTTCATCGATGCCGACCCGTTCGATCAGCCGGATTATGTCGTCGAGGGGGTGCGGCTGCTGCGCTCGGGCGGGGCCATCGTCGTCCACGGGGCCGCGTTGGGTGGCCGGGCCGGCGACCCGGCGGCCCGTGACGCCGAGGTCGCGGCGGTGCGCGAGGCGGCGCGCCTCATCGCCGAGAACGAGCTGCTCACCCCGGCGCTGGTGCCCCTCGGCGACGGCTTGCTTGCCGCCGTCCGGGACTGACCCGGCTTTTACGGATTTCTGACGGCGTTCCTGCTTGACGTTCGACTGAACAACCGTTTAATATCTTGAACATGCGTTCAGCCGACGATTTGACCGCCGCGGCCCGGATCCGCGACGCGGCGATCGAGCAGTTCGGCGAGCACGGCTTTGGCGTCGGGCTGCGATCGATTGCCGAAGCGGCGGGAGTGAGCGCGGCTCTTGTCATCCACCATTTCGGCTCGAAGGACGGCCTGCGCAAAGCCTGCGACGACTACGCCGCCGAAGAGATCCGCAGCGGGAAGTCGGACGCTATGCGCTCCAGCGATCCGGCAACCTGGTTTGCCGCGATGGCTGAGATCGAGGAGTACGCACCCTTGATGGCCTACCTGGTGCGCTCCATGCAATCCGGCGGTGTGCTGGCGAACACGTTGTGGCGCACGATGATCGACAATGCCGAGGATTATCTCGACGAAGGGGTGCATACCGGCATCCTGAAACCCAGCCGAGATCCGGCTGCCCGGGCGAAATATCTGGCGATCACCGGCGGCGGCGGTTTCCTGCTGTATCTGCAGATGCACGACACCCCAACGGATTTACGCGCAGTACTGCGCGACTACGCCAGCGACATGGTGCTGCCCGCCCTCGAGCTCTACACCGAAGGCCTGATGACGGACCGCACCATGTATGACGCTTTCCTCGCTGAAGCCGAAGAAGGAGAAACCCATGCCAGTTGATAGCCATCGGGCCCCGATCGAAATTCACAACCTGACCAAGAATTTCGGCGCGGTTCGGGCGCTGGACGGCCTCGAGCTGACGATACGCGAGGGCGAGGTACACGGGTTCCTTGGACCCAACGGCGCCGGAAAGTCGACGACGATCCGGATACTGCTGGGCGTGGTGAAGGCCGACGGCGGAACGGCTCGGCTGCTAGGTGGTGACCCCTGGGCGGATGCGGTCGAGTTGCACCGCCAGATCGCCTACGTTCCAGGCGATGTGACCCTATGGCCTAATCTCACCGGTGGTGAGACCATCGACCTGCTGGCACGTATGCGGGGCGGCATCGACGAGAACCGACGCGCGGAGCTGATCGAGCGCTTCGAGCTGGACCCGCACAAGAAAGCACGAACCTACTCGAAGGGGAACCGACAGAAGGTCTCGTTGATTTCGGCGTTCTCGTCGCGGGCGCGGCTACTGCTGCTCGACGAGCCGAGCAGCGGTCTGGACCCATTGATGGAGAACGTCTTTCAGCAATGCGTCGCAGAAGCGCGGGACCGAGGCGCCACGGTTCTGCTGTCCAGTCACATCCTGGCCGAAACCGAGGCACTGTGTGAACGGGTGACAATCATCCGAGGTGGTAGGACCGTGGAAAGCGGCTCGCTGGATTCGATGCGCCATCTCAGCCGGACATCGATCAAGGCGGAATTGCTCGGCGACCCGGGCGATCTCACCCGAATCCGCGGCGTCGAGGATGTCAGCATCGACGGAACCACCCTGCGGGCGCACGTCGACAGTGAGAGCCTCGGTGAACTCATCCGGGTGCTTGGCGATGCGGGCGTGCGCAGCCTGGTCAGTCAGCCGCCCACTCTGGAAGAACTCTTCTTGCGCCATTACCGCATCGGCAGCGACGGCGGGCGCGAGGTCAGCGGCCAAGAGGTGCGGGCATGACCCGCGCCAACGACGATGCAGTGGGGGCACCCCCAGCCGCGCAGCGGCGAGGGGGACGAAGCGATGAGGTGGGGGCACCTCCCGCTTGCGGGGGAGAGTGGCGCCAATGAATACAGCGATACTGGACCGCCCCCACCATCCGGCACACCAAGCGCCACAACGAGGTTCGGCGTTCGCCGGCACGCTGGGGATGCTGCGGCTCTACCTGCGGCGCGACCGGGTGGTCCTGCCGCTGTGGGTCCTTCTGCTGTCGCTACCACTGGCGACCGTCTATGTCGGCAGCATCGAGAAGGTCTACCCCGACCAAGCGGCACGTGCCGGCTTCGCCGCCTCGATCATGGCCAGCCCGGCGCAGCGGGCGCTCTACGGACAGATCTACAACGACAGCCTTGGCGCGACCGGCATCTGGAAAGCCGGAATGTTCCATCTGCTGATCGCGGTGGCGGTCATTCTGACCGTCATCCGCCATACCCGCGCGGACGAAGAAACTGGTCGCGCCGAACTGATCGACTCCACCGCGGTGGGCCGGTATGCCAGCCTGACCGCGGCACTCCTGCTGTCGTTCGGGGCATCCGTGATCACCGGAGCCGTCGGGGCGGCCGGCCTGCTCACCACCAGCGTCCCGCCGAGTGGCTCGCTGGCGTTCGGGGCAGCCCTGGCCTGCTCTGGTCTGGTGTTCACCGCGGTAGCCGCGGTGGCCGCCCAGCTGTCATCCAGCGCCCGGTTCGCCCGCGGCGCGGCCTTCGCCGTGCTGGCCACCGCATTCACGCTGCGCGCCGCCGGGGACGCCGGTTCGGGCACCTTGTCGTGGCTCTCGCCGCTGGGCTGGTCGCTGCAGGTTCGTCCGTACGCGGGCGACCGGTGGTGGGTACTGCTGCTGCATCTCGCGACGACCATGCTGCTCACCGCGCTGGCGTACCGACTGCTGGCCGGTCGCGATGTCGGCGCAGGCTTGATCGCAGAACGTCCGGGTCCAGCCACCGCATCGCCGATGCTGCGCGGCGCCTTGGGGTTGGCCTGGCGGCTGGACCGCGGCGCACTGCTGCTGTGGACCGTCGGGCTGTCCCTCTACGGCTTGCTGATCGGCAGCGTCGTACACGGGATCGGCGATGAGCTGGGCGGCGGCACGGCGCAAGACATTGTCGAGCGCATGGGCGGCACGGGCGCATTGGAGCAGGCCTTCGTCGCGGTGGCGTTCTGCATGCTGGGCATGATGGCGGCCGCATTCGCCATCTCGCTGACCCTGCGGCCCCACCAGGAGGAGGCCGGCCAGCGAGCCGAGACCGTGCTGAGCGGCGCAGTCGGCCGGAGCCGTTGGCTGGCAGGACATTTGGCGATCGCGCTGATCGGCTCCGCCGTCGCGATGCTGATTGCCGGAGCAGCGGCCGGACTGACCTACGGAGTCGCTGCCCACGACATCGGCGGCAAGCTTTCGATGGTCGTCGCTACCGCGGCGGTACAGCTGCCCGCCGTGTGGCTCTCCGCCGCAGTGACCGTCGCCCTGTTCGGGCTTGCGCCGAGGTTCAGCCCGGTGGCGTGGGGGGTGCTGGTCGGATTCGTCGCGCTGTACCTGATCGGCTCGCTGTCGGGATTTCCCCAGTGGTTGCTCGACCTGGAGCCGTTCGCGCACATTCCGCGGGTCACCGGCGGCGCGTTCACGCCGGTTCCACTGCTGTGGTTGTTGGCGATCGACGCCGCGTTAATCGCACTGGGAACGGCGGCCTTCCGCCGTCGCGACGTGCAGACCTGAGGAGGCTTTCATGAAAGCCCTTGTTAAAGGTGCAGTTTCAGCTGCTTTGGGCCTGGTGGCCTTCGGATTGATGCTATTCCTGCCGTCGGGGACGTTCCATTACTGGCAGGCATGGGTCTTCCTCGCGGTATTCGCGTTCTATACGTGGATTCCCAGCGTTTACTTGGTACGCAAGAACCCGGCCGCGCTAGAGCGGCGCATGCATGCCGGGCCGTTGGCGGAGACCCGAACGTTGCAGCAGATCGTCAGCACCGTCGTGTTCATCTGCTTTCCGGCCATGTTGGTGGTCAGCGCTTTGGACCATCGATTCGGCTGGTCGCCAGTGCCAACGACGGTCACCGTGGTCGGCGACATTCTGGTCGCGGTCGGACTGGGCGTTGCCATGCTGGTGGTCGCCCAAAATGGTTATGCGGCAGCCAATATCACCGTCGAGTCGGGGCAGACGCTGGTCTCCACCGGACTGTACGGCCTGGTGCGCCATCCGATGTATAGCGGCAATGTCATCATGATGGTCGGCGTCCCGCTTGCGCTCGACTCGTATTGGGGACTTGTCTTCGTCATACCTGCGCTGGTCGCGCTCGCGCTTCGCATCCGCGATGAAGAAGAGTTGCTACAGCAACAACTCAGCGGGTACCGCGAGTATGAACAGCAGGTGCACTACCGCTTGCTGCCCTACGTGTGGTGATGCCGTGGCGAGCAGAGCGCTAGATCCAGACGCCCTTGCCCACGGCGACAACGCCGCCGGCACTGATCGCGAAGCGCTCCCGGTCCTTCTCCAGATCCACCCCGACCATCTCACCGGGTCCGACGACGACGTTCTTGTCCAGGATCGCGTGGCGCACGACGGCGCCGCGGCCAACGCGGGTGCCCGGCATGATCACACTGCCCTCCACGATCGCGCCGTCGTCGACGACGACGTTCGATGACAGCACCGAGTTGCGCACCGAGGCGGCCGAGATGATGCTGCCCGCGCCCACCACCGACTCCTGGGCGGAGCCGCCGTTGACGAACTTGGCCGGCGCCAGATTCTCCGACTGGCCGCGGATCGGCCAGCGCTTGTTGTACAGGTTGAACACCGGATGCACGGACACCAGATCCATGTGGGCGTCATAGAACGCGTCCAACGTGCCCACGTCGCGCCAGTAGGCCCGGTCGCGGTCGGTGGCGCCGGGCACCTCGTTGTCGGCGAAGTCGTAGACCGCGGCCATTCCGTCGGACACCAGCCGCGGAATGATGTCACCGCCCATGTCGTGATCAGACTGATCGTCGTCGGCGTCGGCGCGGATCGCGTCGATGAGCACCTTGGTGGTGAAGATGTAGTTGCCCATCGAAACGAAGGTGGACTCGGGGTCGTCGGGGGCGCCGGGCGGATCGGCCGGCTTCTCGACGAAACTGCGGATGCGGCCGGAATCGTCGGGGTCGAGGCAACCGAACGCCGTCGCCTCGGCGCGGGGCACCCGGATACCGGCCACCGTGGCCCCGGCACCGCTGTCGATGTGGAACCGGACCATCTGCTCGGGATCCATCCGGTACACGTGGTCGGCACCGAAAACCACGATGTAGTCCGGGTCCTCGTCAAAGATCAGGTTGAGAGACTGATAGATCGCGTCGGCGGAGCCGGTGTACCAGCGCGGGCCAAGCCGCTGTTGGGCCGGAACCGGGGCGATGTACTCGCCGGCCAACCCGGACAGCCGCCAGTTCTGCGAAATATGGCGGTCCAGCGAATGCGACTTGTATTGGGTGAGAACGCAGATTCTCAGGTAGCGGGCGTTGACGAGATTGGAAAGCACGAAGTCGATCAGCCGATAGGCGCCGCCGAAGGGAACCGCAGGTTTGGCCCGGTCCGCGGTCAACGGATATAACCGCTTGCCCTCCCCGCCCGCCAGGACGATGCCCAGCACGTGTGGTGGCGCTTCCCTCATAAATCAAACCTATCGGCCGCCGCCAACCGCTGCCAGGGCATTCCGGTGATTGGCCCACGCTGACGGACTGTCCATCAAGCCATTTCGATGAATTCGACGCGGTGGCCTGTCCCCCGCAAGCGGGTGGCCCCCCGGCGCTGTCCGGCAGGGACTACTACCGTGCCGGGTATGCGGGTGGCGATGATGACTCGGGAGTATCCGCCGGAGGTCTACGGCGGCGCGGGGGTGCACGTGACCGAGCTTGTCGCGCAACTGCGCAAGCTGTGCGAGGTCGACGTGCACTGCATGGGCGCGCCCCGGGCGGGCGCCTTCACGTATCAGCCGGACTCGCAACTGCGCGGCGCGAACCCGGCGCTGTCGACGTTGTCGTCGGATCTGGTGATGGCCAACGCCGCCGCGGAGGTCAGCGTGGTGCACACCCACACCTGGTACACCGGCTTGGCCGGGCGGCTGGCCTCGTTGCTCTACGACGTCCCGCATGTGCTGACCGCGCATTCACTGGAGCCGTTGCGGCCGTGGAAGGCCGAGCAGCTCGGCGGCGGCTACCGGATCTCGTCGTGGGTGGAACAGACGGCGGTGACCGCCGCGGACGCCGTGATCGCCGTGAGCTCGGGCATGCGCGACGACGTGTTGCGGGTCTATCCGACGCTGGATCCCGGCCGGGTACATGTCGTGCGCAACGGGATCGACACCGAGGTGTGGCATCCGGCCGACCCGTTGGGGTCCCTCCCGGAGGAGCCGGTGCTCGCCGACCTCGGCGTCGACCGCAGCCGGCCGATAGTGGCATTCGTC
>Ga0210405_10006071_pt1 | contig 10888 bp, 14 predicted proteins | sample IncBWH11MmetaG_FD_155492 | JGI IMG/M metagenome (GOLD analysis project Ga0210405, IMG submission 155492) | Forest soil microbial communities from Barre Woods Harvard Forest LTER site, Petersham, Massachusetts, United States - Inc-BW-H-11-M | ecosystem: Environmental > Terrestrial > Soil >... | reverse complement strand
GGAACGGCGTTGGATGCGACCAAATACGACCATCCGGTCACGATGTTTTACGTGGACGGAGACCAGCTTACGCTGATTCACTATTGCGATGCCGGAAACCGGCCGCGCATGACCGGCAAGCTGTCGCCCGACGGTAAGACAATCGAGTTCGAGCTCAAGGACATCAGCGGCGACCCGGAGGCCCACATGCACCATTCCGTGTTCACCCTTATCGACGCCAATCATCACACCGAAGATTGGACGTTCATGATGAAGGACAAGCCGGTGCACGCGCACATGGACCTGCAACGCACCAAGTGACGCCGCCTTGCGGGCGTCTGAGCCCGCAGGCGTCATCCTGAGGAGAGCTTCAGCTCGACGAAGGATCTTGCGAGAGTAAGAGAGTACAAAGGTATGTTCGCAATGTTGTCTGGAGCCCATGATGGACCGTGAGTGGAACGACAGTCAACCGATTTACCGCCAGCTTCGCGACCGCGTCGTCGCCATGATACTCGACGGCGTGCTCAAAGAGGGTGACCCTCTGCCCTCGGTTCGCGTGGTCGCGGCGGAATACCGGGTCAATCCGCTCACGGTTCTGAAGGGTTATCAACAACTGGTGGATGAGCAACTGGTCGAGAGTAAGCGAGGTCGCGGCATGTTCATCAATGCGGGCGCGCGCAATCTGCTGCTTAAAGGCGAACGCCAGAAGTTTCTTGCGGAAGAATGGCCCAGGGTGCATGAGACCATTCAGCGGCTTGGCTTGAGCACGGAAGAACTGCTGAATGGTGACGCACCCCGCCCTTCGACCAAGTCTGAACAGGAGAAACCCAAGCCATGACAGTCATCGAAGCACGCGGTCTGCGCAAATCGTTCGGCACCACCGTCGCGCTCGACGGTGTCAATCTGCGTGTCGCCGAGGGCCGCATCCTTGGACTCATCGGTCCCAACGGCGCAGGCAAGACCACAGCGCTCGACGCGATTCTCGGCCTCACCCCATACCAGGGGGAGCTGAAAGTGCTCGGACGCGATCCCGCGACCGAGCGCGATCAGCTCATGCGCGATGTCTGCTTTATTGCCGATGTAGCCGTGCTGCCGCGCTGGATGCGGGTTTCGCAGGCGCTCGACTACGTGGCCGGCGTGCACCCGCGATTCGATCGCGCCAAAGCGGAAGGTTTTCTCGCCAAAACCGATATCAAGCGCAGCAGCAAGGTCAGGGAATTGTCGAAGGGCATGGTGACCCAGTTACACCTCGCGCTGGTCATGGCCATTGACGCGAGGTTGCTGGTGCTGGATGAGCCGACGATCGGCCTCGACATCCTCTATCGCAAGCAATTCTACGATTCACTGCTGAACGACTATTTCGACCGCACCCGCACAATCGTTTTGACTACACATCAGGTGGAAGACGTGCAGAACGTCATCACCGATCTTATGTTAATCAACCGCGGGCGCGTCGTACTCAATTGCAGCATGGAAGACTTTGAGTCGCGCTATCTGGAAGTGACGGTCCATCCCGAGCAGGTCATCGCGGCGCGGGCGCTCAAGCCGATCTACGAGCGACAGTTGTTGGGTCGGAGCACTCTGTTGTTTGATCATGGCGATCGTCAGCAACTCGCCGCGCTTGGCGATGCGCGCACACCCAGCATTGCCGACTTGTTCGTCGCCCTCATGGGCGATCAAGCTGGCCAGGCGCAAGGAGCAGCTAGATGAATACTCAATCAAACGCCGTTTCGGATTCTCCCCGCGACTCGCAGGCCATCCCGCCCGCGTCTCTGTCGCAGACGCGGCCCCTGTACTGGTCGATACGACGAGAAATTTGGGAGAACCATTCCGTCTATGTCGCGCCGCTGGCCATCGCCGCCGTCTATCTTCTCAGCTTTGGGGTCAGCGTGATTTGGCTGCCAAACAACATGCGTGAAGTTTGGATGCCGCACACCATGCGCGAAATGGCGTCTCTCAAAGTGGCGGATAGCCTGATCGGGCTCGCCATGCCGTACGCCCACGCTGCCATGCTGGTCGGGCTGGTTGCGTTCGTGGTCGGAATTTTCTACTCGCTTGACGCGCTGCACGGCGAACGCCGCGATCGCAGCATCTTGTTCTGGAAGTCGCTGCCGGTTTCCGATCGGACGACCGTGCTCTCGAAGGCGGCCATCCCGCTTGTGGTTCTTCCGCTGATCGTCATCGCGGTCTCCGTTATCCTGCAACAAATTATGCGGCTGCTGAGTTTGTCGGTGCTGGTGATGAACGGTGGCAGCGCGGCGACGCTGTGGACTCGGCTGCCATTGTCCGAGATGGAATTGGTGACGCTCTACGGTACGGCCGTGATTGTGCTCTGGCATGCGCCCATGTATTGCTGGTTTATGTTGGTTTCAGGCTGGGCGCGGCGCGCGGTGTTTCTCTGGGCCGCGTTGCCGTTGCTTGCGATTGCCGCCATGGAAAACATTGCATTCCACACCTCGTTTCTGGGACACATGCTGCAAAGCCGCCTGCTTGGATTCTCCGAGGTCGCTTTCGACCTCAAGGACAAAAATGGCGTCCCGATCGACACGCATTTTATTCCGCTAACGCAAATAACTCCGGGAAGGTTCTTCAGCAGCCCCGGTCTGTGGGTCGGGTTGCTGGTTGCCGCGGCCTTGCTCGTGGCAGCGGTGCGGCTGCGCCGTTATCGCGAGCCGCTCTGATTCGCATGCACATGAGGAGCAAGGAGTACGAGCATACCAGTAATGATGGAACGGATTGCACGGAGGGCACCATGTGGCGAGAACGTGCGCTGAAGGTTGTATTGGTGTTGGTGGGATTGGTGTTTTCGGCTGGCATTTATCCGCTGCTAACGTCTGTGCGGGACGGTTGGCAAGCGAACAAGGAGGACGCTTTGCCGATGATGCTGAGCCTCTACGTCGCTCTCGGCACTTTCCTGCTGATAGCAGCGCGTAACCCTTCGGCGAATCGCAGCCTGATCGCTTTCGCCGCATGGGCCAATATTGCTCATGCCGCTGTGATGGCGGTCATGGCAGTCCACCTTCCGAACGAACGCAGTGATCTGCTGATTGCTGGGGCTGTTTTTGGCGTCATCGCCTTAGTCCTCATCGTGCTGGCTCCGGGCAAGCAGTCAGTCAAGCTCGAATCGGTAGTCAGCGCAGCCAGGCGCGACTAACCTAGGAGCGGAAAAATGCAATCGCCACTATTAGCTCTTCACATCACTGCCGGCACCTTGGAAATGCTGTCCGGTTCGGTTCAAGCATGCATTCAAACAGAAATCAATGGGTCGCATGACTCTTGATCCAGTCGCTCATTAAGGAGAAACGAACATGAGCACCGCCGTAATGACGAACCGCCTGGAACTGAGTTCGGTCGCGGATACCGCCTTGAAAGCAGCCGCGCGGTTTTGGTTTGTGGTCACCGTCCTCGGTCAATTGGTCTTCGCATTTGCGGTAGCGTCGTTCTATAGTCTTACCGCACTGCGAGGGGATTATCACAAGTGGAATTTCACGAACGGTTATGTCCCCGGCTTTTCCATGGGCAATACCGCCGTGGTCATGCATGTTGCTTCCGCCGCGTTCATCATGCTCGCCGGGGCGGTTCAATTGGTTCCGCAAATCCGCAACCGCTTTCCAGTCTTTCACCGCTGGAATGGGCGTATCTACATGCTGACCGCCGTCACCCTCAGCGTGGCCGGTCTTTACATGACTTGGATACGGGGAAGTGTTGGCGATCTTTCTATACACCTGGGTTCGACTCTGAACGCCGTGCTGATCTGGCTTTGCGGTGGCATGGCGCTGCGCTATGCGCTGGCTCGCGATTTCAAGACTCATCGCCGTTGGGCGCTTCGCTTTTTCCTGGTGGTAAGTGCATCGTGGTTCTTCCGAATCGGTTTTTTCTTGTCGTTTCTCGTCAATAAGGGCCCCTTCGGTTTCGATCCGAGTACTTTTCGCGGCCCGTTCCTCACTTTCATGTCTTTCGCCCAATTTCTAGTTCCCCTTGCCGTTCTCGAAATCTACCTGCGAGCGCAGGACCACCCCGGCGCGCTACGGCGCATGGCCACGGCAGGCGTGCTCTTTGTACTGACCCTGGTGATGGGCGCTGGACTTTTTGCGGTCGCCATGGCTCAATGGGTGCCTCAAGTCAAAGCCGCGTACGATCCCCGCACGTCCATTGCCGAAACTCTCTCGGCAACCATCGCCTCCAGCAGCATGGATGCGGCCGAGAAGCAATACCATGACCTCAAAGCCGCCGGATCCCCTACCTACGACTTCGATGAAAGCGAACTCAACAATCTCGGATACGAGTTCATTCGGGCGAAGAAGTTTACGGAAGCCATCCACATTCTTCGGCTGAACGTCGAAGCCTATCCACAATCCAGCAACGTGTACGACAGCTTGGGCGAGGCTTACCTGGACGACGGCAACAGGCCGCAAGCCATCGTCAACTATAAAAGATCGCTCGAGCTAAACCCAAAGAACCGCGGCGCCGTCGAAGTGCTTAGGAGACTCAACGCCCAATAATTGGTTGTCACCCAGGTTCGCGGTTTTCGCAACCTGGGATTCCACGAATGTTGATCGCCGAGTCCACGATGGGGTCGCAATGACAGATCGCTGAGGACACAATGCTTCGAGAACGAGCGCTAAAGGCTTTCGCGCAGGTATTTTACTGCACGTTGGGAACGGTTGCTATAACCAAGCGATTACGCTCGTTGACTGCCGGGGCTTTCGGACAGGCATTCCTAAGCCAAACTGGCGTGCATGCTAAGAGATTCGGCGGCCTTGCGGAGTCGCTTATCTCTTGTCCACAGAAGCGTAGACGGATTGATAAAGACAGAAGCTATCAGGTGAGCATCGGTCAGACCGATGCCCAGGCTGTACAAACGTCGAGCCTCGATGGTTAGCCGTACTTCGCTCAGTTGCGCCACTCTTACCTGTGGTAAAAGATCCAGCAGGGCAAGCGTCTTGCTGCGTTCTTGCATTGATCCGAGAGCCAGCTCCGCAATGATGAAGGGATGGATCACGATGCGCCCTTGGTTCAGATGCTTACGCATTTCCGTGTTTCCCGAACGGAGATGGTCGATCCAAACCGAGGTATCGGCGAGAATCAATTCGGCCGCACCTCAGTTTCGCCCTCGGCGGCGCGGAATATTCTTCAATTCGGGCATTGTACCTCCCAGGGACGCTAGTCTGCGGGCGCTCTCACGTTCGATGAGCGCCTTGAGAGCTTCTCGAATCAACGCTGTTTTCTCCTGCACCCCGGTAAACTCCTGGGCGATGTGTACCAGATCGTCATCCAATGCAACGGTTGTTCTCATAGAAATTCCAAGCACTAATTATAGCATCAAGTGATGTCATTTTGTGTGCTTACCGGTATCGGGTCGGGCAGGCTATCGCGCTCAACAACTTAGCGAGGCCTACAATATCCGCACCCCTCATCCGTCTACACCAAGTAGATGGACCTGGCGCTGAGAAACCGGTGGCTGATGAGCCAGCAGGATCAACGCATCTCGGAAGCGATTGCCCGCGATGAGCCTCGGCTGCGCAACTCTATTCGCCGGCGCGTGCCCGACCCCCGCGACGCCGAGGACATTCTTCAGGACGTCTTCTACGAACTGGTGGAAGCGAATCGGCTGCTCATGCCGATCGAGCACGTCACCGGCTGGCTGTTTCGCGTGGCACGCAATCGCATTATCGATCTCTTCCGCAAGCAGCGGCCGGTGAGCTTTAGCGATACCGCCGGCGAAGATGGAGAAGTGCTGCGGATCGAAGATCTTCTGCCATCGCCCGATGCCGGCCCGGAAGCGCTTTACTTCCGGAACCTGTTGCTGGATGAGCTTGAACTTGCGGTCGACGAGTTGCCAGAGGAGCAGCGCGAGGTGTTTGTGGCGCACGAGTTCGAAGGACGCAGCTTCAAGCAGATGGCCGCCGAAACGGGCGTAAGCGTGAATACGCTGCTCTCGCGCAAGCGCTATGCGGTGCTGCATCTGCGCGAACGATTGCAAAGCATTTACGACGAATTTATGAAAGCGTGAGGAACTGAATATGAGTAGATTACAGAAGATGATTTTCATTGTTCCACTTGCGATTCTGGGGATGGTGATATTTGTCGCCGTCGGCGGCAAAATAGTGATGGATCTGTGGAATTGGCTGTTGCCGACGCTGTTCGGGTGGCACGCAATCACCTTCTGGCAAGCTCTGGGGATTCTAGTGCTTTGCCGCGTGCTGTTCGGCGGACACGGATGGCGCGGTCATGGGCGCTCCAGCTTCCGCCGCCGCATGCAAGAGCGCTTCGGCCACATGACCCCGGAGGAGCGGGAACAATTCCGTCAACGCATGCGCGAACGCTGCGGCTTCGGCCCGTCGACGGTCGAGAGCAAGGGACAGTGAGGAGCTTCCGGTGAATTCGATTTCCGAAGGTGCCAAGGCTGGGACACCCACTGTTCGTTCACGGACACTCTCCGCCGAAACCGGACACACTTCGATTCCCGCACGCCAGCGAACTCCCGCAAACCGCCTGTTATCATGAAATTGCATTCGCAACACTTTGGCTCAGGAATTGCCCTTCCCCTTATGTAGTCCGTTGTTACCCAGAGGCCGAAGATGGACAAGCTGCTCCAGGACCTGCGATTCGCCTTTCGTCAGATACGCCATTCTCCCGGCTTCGCGGTCACTGCTGTTTTGACACTCGCATTGGCCATCGGCGCAAACGCCGTGGTGTTCGCGATATTGAATTCGTTGATCCTGCGCCCGCTGGATGTGCCTCAAGCCCAAAGCCTCTACGGAATCCAGCGCGGAAACGATAAAGACGTTACGGAGTCGTACCCTGATTACCTCGATCTGCGCGATCGCAATCGCAGCTTCGAGGATCTGGTCGCGTACAACGTTGCGTCAGTAGGCATCGATACCGGCAACAATCCCACCGGCGCATGGACCATGGAAGTCACCGCAAACTATTTCGACGCGTTACACATTGAACCTTATCTTGGCCGCTTCTTTCACGCCGCCGACGAGCATGGCCCCAACAGCGCTCCCTACATCGTACTCACCAACGCGTATTGGCACGCACATTTTCAGGACGATCACGGCGTGGTGGGTCGAGTGGTGCAGGTGAACAAGCAACCTTATACGATCCTCGGAGTTGCGCCGCCCGAATTTCGCGGCACGCTATCGTTTGTCTTTCCCGATTTCTGGGTCCCGATCGTCAGGGAGGGTTCGGATTGGCTGAACGCACGGGGCAACCGCGGCCTTCTGATGACGATGGGACATTTAAAAGCTGGAGTCACTCCGGCGCAGGCGGCTTCCGATTTGAACTCGGTTGGCACCTACCTGGAACGGACCTACCCTAAAGACGACGGTCGAATGACCTTTTCCTTAATGCGTCCAGGTCTTGCCGGCGACTGGCTGGGCGGTCCCGTGAAGGAATTCCTGACGGGATTGATGCTGCTGGCGGGATTAATTCTGCTGGCTGCCTGCGCCAACCTGGGCAGCCTGTTTGCCGCCCGCGCTGCCGACCGTTCCCGGGAAATTGCGCTGCGACTCGCGCTCGGGTCGCGCCCGATGCGCATTCTGCGGCAACTGTTTACCGAAGCTGTGTTGATTTCACTGATCGGAGGCGCTGTCGGCCTTTGGGGCAGCGTTGTATTGTTGCGTGGGCTGACTGTGTGGCATCCACTGCCAACTGCTCCCATTTCTGTGCCCGTGCACCCGGACGCAAATGTTTATGCAGTCGCTCTGCTGTTGAGTTTAGCCAGCGGGTTCCTCTTTGGCGCCGTGCCGGTAAGACAGGTACTTCGTACTGATCCATATCAGGTCATTAAGTCGGGATCAACCGCCACGGTGGGGAAGCGGATTACCGTCCGAGACCTGTTGCTGGTGGCGCAAATTGCCATCTGCGCAGTGCTGGTAACTGCTTCGCTGGTGGCGGTGCGTGGACTGATGCGCTCGCTACACAACAATTTCGGTTTTGAACCTCAGAACGCAATGCTGGTAGAGACAGATCTGAGAATGGCCGGTTACACCGGCGACAGCGTGCCCATCATTCAAAAGCGCATGATCGATACCCTGGCGGCGATTCCCGGCGTACAGTCCGTGGGATCTGTGGATCGGCTACCGTTATATTACGGCGCGAACGACTCGAATATTTTTACCGACCAAACTTCGGATCTGAGGCCATCGAACGCCGCTGCGGATGCCATGGTGTACAAAATATCTCCCGACTATTTCGATGCTGCCCGGACAACCTTACTTGCAGGCAGGATTTTCACCTGGCATGACGACAACAACTCGCCGCGCGTCGCCGTGATTAATCGTGAGTTTGCGCACAAACTCTTCGGCTCCGCAGCCAACGCGGTGGGCAGTTATTTCAAGATGCGGGATGGAACGCGCACTCAGGTAGTAGGCATTGTAGAAGACGGGAAATATGCCAGCCTCACCGAAGATCCGCAGCCGGCGATGTTTCTTCCGGCCCTGCAATTGCCTCCGGACTCGATGGGTCTGGTGGTACGCTCCAACCGCGATCCGCAGCAACTGACGGCAGCCATCAAGAGTACGGTGCAGGGCCTGGATGCAGGGCTGCCCTTTACCATCCGCACCTGGAATCAGGAACTGGAGAGCGCTTTGTTTCCTTCGCGGATGGCGACGCTGTCGTTGGGTGTGCTGGGAGTGATGGGCGCGGTGCTGTCAATCACTGGCATCTTTGGAATGGCTGCGTACTCGGTGAGTAAGCGGATGAAGGAATTGGGAATCCGTATGGCCCTCGGCGCGCAGCCTACGGAAGTGTTACAGGCCGCGCTGGGACGAGCCTTCAAATTGCTGGCCATTGGTTCAGCGGCAGGATTAATCCTGGGAATTCTGGCGAGCCGAGTGCTGGCTTCCATTGTGTATCAGGCAACTCCGCGTGACCCGCTGGTATTGGCTGGCGTCGTCCTGGCTATGTCATTGTTGGGACTGCTGGCCGCGTGGATTCCAGCGCAGCGCGCGCTGTCGGTCAATCCTATGGTACTGCTGCGCGAGGAGTGAATCTCGAGGGATCTATGAGGATTGAACTTCGCCAGACGGCAAACCTACGCGCTCTTCGTCGCCGGTCTGGGAATCGCGATCCCCGGCGTTTGCGGTTTGGTTTCCACGCCGGTCGCCAGGCTCAGGTCTGTGGACCAGGAGTCCACAATCACTTTCCACTCTCCTGCTTGGCGCGCACTTAGTAAGACGTACTTGCCGCGTTCTTCGCGGCGCTTGCCCATCGCGGCCGGAACCAACATGGTGCATCGGCCTACCTCGAAAGCAAATTCTCCCAACAACTCCACTCGCAGGGGATCCATTTCCACGTCCCCCAACCCCGCCTCCAGTGCAGCCACGAAATATTCTCGGATGGCGGCTGCGGTCCGTATCGGCGGCACATTCGGCCGCACCACCGTCGCGTCCGCTGCATAAAGATCCACCAGATCGTCAAGATGTTTGGTATTGCAAGCCTGCGCCCAGTCCTGCGACAACTTCCGCACCGCCGCTTCCGCCCGGCTCAACCCCGTGGCCGCCGAGGCCGCGCGCCCTCGCGCCTGCTCCCGCGTCGCGGCTGGGCTGCCCGCGCCGTTTCCGGCGCCTCCATTTTGTCCTTCTGCTGGCGCAAAGAAATGATGGTGATAATGATGATGATAGAAATGCTGCCCCGCGCTCGCCGTTTCTCCCGGCTTCAACAGGTTGATAGCCCCAGCCGGCGCTTCGCCCGCTGGCGCATCCTGCAGCGGCACTCCGCAACGGGCACAGAAACGGTTTCCCGGCGCGTTCGGCCCTCCGCAAGAGCGGCAACCCACTCGCTCGTGAGCTTCCGCCACTGTGCCTACGGCGTCATCGCTCTCCATCTGCAGCACCATGCGCTGCACCGCTTCGAGCGCGTCTGAGATGTTTCCCTCGTCGGATTTCGGCTGACCCATATCTGACTTCATGCGGTCGATCAATTCCTGTAAAGAAGGCGGCTGTGCAGTCCTCTGGCCACGTCCGCTAGACGGCACGCTCTTTGCCTGCCACGATGGTTTTTCCTGTCCCACGTCGAAACCCGCTGCTCTAAACAGATTTCGCTCATTTTAGTCGAAAACCACCTCTAACGGCTGGAAAACTCCACTTTGCTCTCGGTTTCAGCAGGGACTGCATTGCAGGTCGCTGGACGGTAGCGCCATGCGCGCACCGCCTCCAGCACGGTGGAGTCCTGGTCCGATCCTCCGCTCTCGATTACCACCGGAGAATGCACGAGTCCATCGGTGCCGATAATGAAGCTCACCGCGACTCTGCTGCTGACCTCAAAGCCATCCAGCAGGGGATCGGGCGTTGCCAGGGCCTCCGCCGGACGCGCACTTTCGCAGCGCGACATTGCTCTTTGCGCCGCATGGTGAAACGACGCCGGCCATACCGCCCTCTCCGTATTCCATTGCGGAGTAGAACCCGGCCGCGACGCCGCCACCGAAGCGAAGCAGGTGGGCACGCAGGCCGCCAAGACTACTATCCATCGTCCCAAAAACCCCATTCCCAACTCCCCCACCACCTGAAAGACGCAAGCCTCTTGCCAGGAATAAGGGCATGTATGTAATTGACTACAAGCTACTTAGTAAATTGTATTTGGGCTGGGAGGCGGTGGGGAGTGAAAACTCTTGCAGCTTTATGAGTTCCAGTCGCGAAGCGTCGTCAGAACGGGCTGAAGCACGCAGAATGTGCAGAATATAATGAGCCAATGAAGCTGATCGTCGACTACCTGAAAAAGCTGGCTGGCAGCGACGATCCCGAACAAAGCATTGAGGAATTCACCCACCTGTCGGGTCGCGGCCACTCACACGGTTGGCGCTTCGACCGAGACGAGATTCAGCGCTCGGCGATCACCGACAAAAAACGCTAACCCCCACCTATCCTTCTCCGCTCCCCTCGATGATCCCTAAGCTCCTCTC
>Ga0210405_10006069_pt1 | contig 10888 bp, 9 predicted proteins | sample IncBWH11MmetaG_FD_155492 | JGI IMG/M metagenome (GOLD analysis project Ga0210405, IMG submission 155492) | Forest soil microbial communities from Barre Woods Harvard Forest LTER site, Petersham, Massachusetts, United States - Inc-BW-H-11-M | ecosystem: Environmental > Terrestrial > Soil >... | reverse complement strand
GTAAAAGTGGTGTCCGTGCCCTCGATTCGCAGGCCTGTTTGCACGCGAAACTTACCGATGGAAATAGCGTTTTGCACGTAGCCTGCGTAAACGCGCTCGTTGGCGTCAAAGAACGCGCTAGCCGAACGGGTGATGCTACCCACCTGGTCTAATTGGAACTGAGCAAGGTTGGTCATAACGGACTGGATAATCTGGTTGTAATTCGATGTTGGTCCGTAAGGCAAATTACCGTACGTGAAGGAACGATCGTAGTAACTCGGATTTGTGTACGTTCCCAACACCGAAGATAAGGGGATATTTGCGCTGGAATTATTGAAGAAGGAGTCTTCCTCATTTTGCATCGTGTGGGAGTTTCGAATCTTTAAACCAATTTCGAAAACGCCGAAGTGTGAGTGCAAGTTGTAGCGGCGCGCCACGGACGCTGCACCCTGAAAGTTGAGCTGCTGGGCGATGTAATGCGTGAAGGACGTATTGGTCAATTGGTATTGGCTGGCGTTATAAGGGGTGCTGCCATCCAAAGGAATAAATTTGGGGCGCAGCGGATTGTTCAGGCTCAGCGCCAGATCAGCGCCATTTGATCCCGGTAGCAAGGCGCCAGTGGAATCGTAGCTTGCCGTAGGTGCGCCAAAGTTGGTCGTCTCAAAGTCCTGCCCGCCAATGTTGTGCGAGCGTGAAACTGCGAACTCGTAAACGATGAGGGTAGATGAAAGATCGTGCCTTGCTCCGGTCAAGAAGCTGTAAACCTGTTGATCTGGGCGGCGAATATAATGGCGATAAGCGTAGGACCCGGGGGAGCAGGGATTGCTGCCGGGGTTGGCAATATCGGCGGCCTGGTTGACCGTTTGGCAGTCCTGCGCATTATCAAACGTGACTTGGGAACCGTTCACCGATTTGATGGTGTTTCCGGCATTGGGCGTATACACAATGGTGTCGCCGTAGTCGTGAAAGTCCGAATACAGTCCTTTTATGTAAGCGGATGATCCCGGCTTAAAGGTGTAGTCGACGCCAGAGGCAAAGCCATATCGCGTGCGGTAGTAGTTGTAAGACCGCATGTCTTCGGTGGGAACGAACGCAATATTTTTTCCACCAGGTGTGGTGCCCACTGCTTGAACCGGCTCCAGATCATCAATGCCGCGGTTATTGCGATCCCAGGTGCCACCCAGCAAGATTCCAAGCTTTTTATTTACTCCAAAACGTTGGCCGACAGTTCCGTCGAAGCCGCCGAGAGTGCGTCCGCCCTGAATAGCGGTGTAGCCGCCTTCGCCTCCGAAATTGTATGTGGGCTTCTCGCCCGCCGTCTTAGTTACGAGATTGACGGTGCCGCCGATTCCGTCAGCGTCCTGGCTGGCGGAAAGGGTCTTGAACACTTCAATGCGTTCGACCAAATTCGCAGGTACCGCATCTAGCTTGATATTGCGCACAACGCCCTCCGGGGAAGGCACATTCACGCCATTGATGGTTACATTGCTAAGGCGCGGTTCAGTTCCGCGAATCTGCACATATTTTCCTTCGCCTTCATCGCGCTCCAGCGACACACTGGGCAGCCTGCCAACCGCATCTGCCACGTTTGTGTTGGGCAAGCTGTTGATAACTCTTGAGGGCAACACTTGCACGATCTCGTCCGACGTTCGTTCAATATTGATCGCTTCACTTTCACCTTGCAGTCGTTCTGCGGTGACAATCACCTGATCGGCCTGCGAAGCCACTTGCAAAACGGGATCGACATTCACGGTTTGGCCGGCTTCTACCTTCACGGTACCGCTGAACGGATTCAATCCCACGTAAGAGGCGCTCAACGTATACTCGCCCGCCGGAACATCGCTAATTCGGAACTGACCCTGGTCATCCGAAACTACTCTTCTCCCCAGCGGCTGGAGTTCGATCAGCGTGCTCGACAGAGCTGCGCCTGCGGAATCCTTCGCAGTTCCTGTGATTACGCCCTTGCCGCTTTGCCCCGCGGCAGGAACGACCCACGCTCCATAACCTAAAATCGACGCTACAAAAATCAATTGCAAGAATCTGCGCATAGCTCTCCTCACACTCGTGCGCTTGGCCAGAGTGGTCATTTTTTAAATTCCATGTTGTGTTCTTGCAGAAACCCCAGGTCGGCGCGTCCGGTGCTCCCTTTTTTTTTCGACCGGAGGAATACACCCGGTGGTGCCGATGGCGCACGGTAACCCGCCGACATGAACGTTACATGACACGTGCATGAACTTGCCGTGAAGCTAACCTGAATAAATTTTTAGGAAGGCAGCTGAATCACAGGGCGGTCAGAACTAACTCCGATGCTTCTGCTAAACTTAGAGCAGCGGTTTTCGCGAGCTTCAGGAGCTGAGATGGCCGACGCCGTTCACGCTGCGCATCCTCACACCTCACCGTCACAAAAAACCCGCACCGAATCCGACAGCATGGGCAAAATGGAAGTTCCCGCCGACCGCTACTACGGCGCGCAGACGGCACGGTCGCTGATTCATTTTGCTATCGGCAAAGACACCATGCCCCCCGAGCTCATCAGCGCTTTCGGCGTGCTCAAAAAGGCCGCTGCGCTGGTGAACCAGGAGCTGGGCAAGCTTTCGGCAGAAAAAACCAAGCTGATCGTCCAGGCTGCCGATGAAGTGATCGCCGGAAAACTACGCGATCACTTCCCTCTGCGCATCTGGCAAACCGGCAGCGGCACGCAAACCAACATGAACGTCAACGAAGTCATTTCAAATCGGGCCATCGAGCTTTCCGGCGGCGTCATGGGCAGCAAAAAACCCATTCATCCCAACGATGACGTCAACATGTCGCAGTCTTCCAACGACACTTTTCCCACTGCCATGCATATCGCGGCCGCGACGGAAACAGTGCGTAAACTTGTGCCTGCCGTGAAACATTTGCGCGACGCGCTCGACGCCAAGGCCCGCGAATTCATGGGCATCGTAAAAATCGGCCGCACTCACTTGCAGGACGCCACGCCGCTCACGGTGGGCCAGGAATTTTCGGGCTGGGTCAGTCTGCTCGACCGCGACATCAAACGGATTAACGAAGCGCTTGACGGCCTTTACGACTTGGCCATCGGGGGCACCGCTGTCGGCACCGGACTGAACGCCCATCCTGAATTCGCTGAGCGTGCCGCCCGCAAAATTTCACAGTTAACTGGACTTCCTTTCCGTTCGCATCCCAACAAATTTGCTGCTCTCTCCGCGCACGACGAAATCGTATTTGCCAGCGGCGCGCTCAAAACTCTGGCCGCCTCGCTGATGAAAATCGCCAATGACATTCGCTGGCTGGCCTCCGGCCCACGCTGCGGTCTCGGCGAGCTGACGCTCCCGGAAAATGAGCCGGGCTCTTCCATCATGCCCGGCAAGGTAAATCCCACGCAGTGCGAAGCGCTCACCATGGTGGCCACGCATGTGATGGGCAACGATGCGGCGATCGGCTTTGCAGGCTCGCAAGGCAACTTTGAGCTGAACGTTTTTAAGCCGGTAATGATTTTTAATTATTTGCATTCGGTGGAGCTGCTTGCCGACGCTTGCAACAGTTTCGTCGAGCACTGCGCCCACGGCATCGAAGTCAATCGCGAAAAGATCGATCACTACGTCAAGACTTCCCTGATGCTGGTCACCGCCCTCGCGCCAAAAATCGGATACGATAACGCCGCCAAAGTTGCGCACACCGCGCATCACGAACACAGCAGTCTTCGCGAAGCTGCCATTAAACTTGGTTTCATTACCGGCGAGGAATTCGACCGACTGGTTCGCGCCGAAGACATGACTCATCCGTGACCTGCTACTCAAACACCAGCTTGAAATTCAACACGCCGATGTTTTCATGAAGCAGAAACTCTTCCCCAGCGTCGATGCCGCCGTGGCGGACGTTCCCGACGGCGCGCGCATTATGTTTGGAGGATTTGGCGGCGCAGGCTTCCCCAACAACCTCATTCAAGCGCTGGCGCGCAAAGGAACTAAAAACATCACCGCGATCAGCAATAATTGTGGCACTCGCGACGGCGAACTCGGACTGATGTTCAAGAACGGTCAGATTAGCCACGTCATCGCTTCTTTTCCCGGACCGCATGCAAATTATTTTCAGGAACGCTTCGCGGCCAAAGAAGTCACACTCGAATTGGTGCCGCAGGGCATTCTCTGCGAACGCATGCGCGCCGCTGCCGCGGGACTTTTAGGCTTTTACACTACCGTGGGCGTCGGAACGGAAGTGGCCGCAGGGAAAGAAGAGCGCGTAATCGATAACCAGAGCTGCATTCTGGAATCGCCCATCCATGCAAACTACGCATTCATCAAAGCGGACAAAGCTGATGAACTTGGAAATCTGACCTATCGATTGGCGGCCAGAAATTTTAATCCGATCATGGCTATGGCGGCTGAAATTACTATCGTGGAAGTGGAAGAAATTGTACCGGTCGGAGCCATCGAACCCGAACATGTGATAACTCCTGCAATATTTGTTCATCGCATCGTGCAAGCCAAAGGAATTCGCTATGCCGGATAAGCCGCGACTCACTCGAGAAGAGATCGCCGCGCGCGCCGCCAAAGAACTTCCGGATGGCGCATACGTGAATCTTGGTTGGGGCATCCCCAATTTGATCGCGGATTATTTGCCGCACGGCCTCAACGTTTTTTTTCACAGCGAAAATGGCATTCTCGGAATGGGCCGTCGCGCCAGGGCTGGAGAAGAAGATTACGACCTGGTGGACGCCATGAAAGTTCCCGTGACACTGGCGCCCGGTGCGTCTTTTTTTCATCAGGCGGACGCGCACCTGATGAGCCGCGGTGGCCACCTGGACGTCGCGGTTCTCGGCGGATTTCAAGTTTCAGAGAAAGGCGACCTTGCCAATTGGAAGGTTCCCGGCGCTCGCGGCTCGGGCGGAATTGGCGGAGCCATGGACATCGCGGCCGGCGCAAAAGTATTGATCGTTTGCATGGAGCACACCACCAAAGACGGCGCTCCAAAAATTGTGAAGCACTGCACCTATCCGCTCACCGCACTGGCGTGCGTGGACACTATCGTGACGGATTTGGCGGTGATCGATGTACGAGCGGAAGGACTGCTGTTGCGCGAGACTGCTCCCGGCTGGAGCAGAAAAGAAATTCAGGAACTGACCGGCGCGCCACTTCAGTAGCCTCTTGCTTCCAGCCGTTCAAAGTCGCGCCGCTACGCGGGCGGCGATGCGGCCATCGTCGCGACGGAGAATCAATACCAGGCTGTCGCTCAAAGGAATTCCGGCACTGGGAATCTCCAGTTCGTAGGCCCATTGGAATCTCTTGGGCAGGTCCTTCGCAAGCTCCGTGGCGTAAGGAGAAATCAGCTCGACGGAGAAAAATTTCAGCTTAAAATTTTCTGCCGGGCGCAAAGCAACTCCTCGCTTCCAGAAAAGCGATAGGTGCAAGGTGCTCATCATTTCCCGGGTAAGGTATTGGCGGCCTTTGGGGTCTGGCACCTGTGACGGACAGGGCTGGTCGTGGATCACGAACAGAAGTTTCAGATGCTCGGGAAATTCGGTCACGATTTCTTTCCCGCGAAGATATCTGGTGCCTTGGTTATCGTCGATGCGTTTCAAATTATCGAAAAAACCCTTGTCCGCCACGTGGCCGGCCAGCCGGAAACAAGTGCTGTCGGTCAGGCTGCCGTCCGTTTCCAGGAAAACACCGCCGTCAAAATTCCAGATTGTTTTTGGAATGCGCTTGAGTTTGTCTGCGGGCTTTTGCCCCGCTAACGTCAATGTCAACGGTTGGCCACAAAGCAGCAAGGCTGCAATCAGTATTGCCCTAGGAGTTTGGGAGCAAAGAATGCGCATCATAAATCGTGAGCGAGAGTTGACGGCCTGAATAGTGTACGTGTGACGCGCGCCGCGCTGTCAACTCACGAACGGCTCGGGCTTAGGGGCGTAGGTGGGTGCGAACTGCTGGCAATGCCTGCGGGTGTCATTTACTATCCGAAGAGAACACATGAGGCGCGGGTCCACACTACTATTGATTATTGTCGCGTCGGTTGGCTTCATTCTCGCGGTTGCCGCCTCGCTTCTACACAACGGGCTGAGCGCGCGCGCGCGACCCAGCGCCATGGAAGAAATGCTGGCGCGGAATGCGTGGCACCTTTCCATTCCGTCGGACGCGCGCGCCATGCACAATCCGTTACTTGCTTCTGAAGAAAATCTTAAGGATGGGCGACTGCATTTCGCGGATCACTGTGCGATCTGTCACGCCAACGACGGCAGCGGCGACGCGCTTTTTGGGCGGGGCTTATACCCCAAGCCACCCGATCTGCGCCAAGCCGAGACGCAGAACCGCTCCGACGGGGAACTTTTCTGGATTATTGAGAACGGAGTGCGCTTTACGGGCATGCCGTCATTCGCCAGTCACGGTATGGAAAACGATTCCTGGAAGCTGGTCCTTTTCATAAGGCATCTGCCGAAGCTTACCGCTGAAGAGCGCATCGAAATGTCCCGTTATAACCCAAAGACCCCGGAGGATCGCGAAGAAGAAAAAGATGAAGATGAATTTCTGAATGGTACAACACCGCAGAAATCTGGGACATCAAATCCTCATCGTTAAGGTATTCTAAAACTGTGAGTCTTGGGGGTTTTATGACGCGTCGGTTCTTTACAGTGTTGCTATCGTTTCTGTTCGTCGCCGTTGCGCTTTCAGCGCACGGCGACAAAAAGCACGTCATCGGAACAATAGAAAAATTAAATTCTGGCTCCGTAACGGTAAAAACCCGGGACGGAAAATTGGTGCTGGTGAAACTCGTTCCCTCCACTACATATGTTGCGCGCGTGGCGACCGCGGACAAACCTGCCTCGCTTTCGGATTTGGCCGTCGGCGAGAATGTGGTGATCCATGCCACTCCAAAGGGCAACGACCTGGAAGCCGACGAAGTTAGATTCTCCACGCCGGGCGCATCTGGCTCCGGTTCCTCGAAGTCTCAACAGCAACCATAAGTTTCTTCGCAACATCACTTTTGAATCTATTTTTAGTCTTCGAGAACATGGCAGGAGTGCGTTTTTATGACTAGCCACGCAGGCTGATTTACAGCCAGCTCTAGCGCTCGTTTGGCTCCGAGCGTCAGGTGAACTGTAAAAACTACCGCGTGGTCGGCGTCGGCCGCTACTTGCGCGATGAACATTGTTCCGCGTTGTTCGAGCGAGATAATCTTCCCGGCAATCACATTACGGGCGCTCAAACCGTAAGGGCGTTCCGTGGCCAACAAAATATCTCCGGCACGAATCGCCAAGCGGACAGCAGTTTTTACGGCGGCATGGCCAAGAGGCGTTTCGATTTCGCACGCGCCTTTAACCAAGCGCACGCGCATTACACCATCCGATTCCCGCAGTTCGGTGACAACACCGCTGAACAGATTTTCAAATCCCGAGGCTTGCGCCAATGACGAGCGCCGGGGTGCGTCCAGCACTTCGTGAGGGGTTCCGGTGCTGATAATTTTTCCCTGCTCGAGGACGATCACGCGTTCGCCGAGCGCGTCAACTTCGCCGCGGCTGTGGGTTATGTACAAGATTGGAATATTTTGCGCCGCGTTCCAGCGCCGCAAATCTTCCATGATGGATTTCTTCAGTCCTTCGTCCAGGGCCGTCAGCGGCTCGTCGAGCAGCAATACCCGTGGAGAAGTTGCCAGCGACCGAGCCAGCGCGACTCGCTGCTGTTCGCCGCCGGATATTTCGTGGGCTTCTCGCTTGGCTAACTGTTGAACGCGAAAAGCTTCCAGCATTGCTATTACTCGTGAGGCTCGTTGCGCTGCCGGCAGCTCCGCAAGTCCATAGGCGACGTTTTGCTCCACGGTCATGTGAGGAAATAAAGCCAAGGATTGAAAAACGTAGGCGATTTTTCTTTTTGCCGGAGGTACGTCGACCCGCTGCTCGACATCGAGCAGCACCTCGCCACCTATTTCAATTCGACCGCTGTCGGGCTTGAGCAATCCGGCGATGCAATCCAGTAGGGTAGACTTTCCGGCTCCCGAGGGGCCAAAGACGATGGTGATTCCGGAAGGAATTTCAATCGCAACATCCAATACGAACGAAGATCGCGCACGAGCCGAGCGCGCTTTTTGCAGCTGCGCTTTGAGGACTGGCGGATTTATCTCGCTGCCCACGAGGCCCACATGCGACGGCCGATTCGCCGATTGACGCCGTACACGGCGGACAACACCGCGAATGAAATTATTAGCAACACCAGCGCCATGCGATTCGCTTCGGCATACTCCATGGACTGCACGCGGTCGTAAATATCGATGGAGGCGGTGCGAGTAATGCCCGGCAAATTTCCGCCAACCATCAATACCACCCCGAATTCGCCCAGTGTGTGCGCGAAGCTTAAAACCACTGCGGTGACAATTCCCGGCAAAGATAGCGGCAGGATCACTTTCGCAAAAGTACGCAAACTACTGGCACCCAGCAGCGCAGATGCGTCCAGGAGTCTGCGGTCCATCGCCTCGAACGAGGCAATTAACGGTTGTACTGTGAACGGGAAGCTATACAGAACGGAGGCGAACACCAACCCGCCGAAAGTGAACGCGAGGCCGCGGTGGAATAATGACTCGGAAAGTTTTCCGATCGGGCCGTGCGGGCCTAGCGCGATCAAAACGTAAAATCCGAGAACGGTCGGCGGCAACACGAGCGGCAGCGCCACGATGGCTTCGAGCAAGAATTTACCGCGCCAATTCCAATATGCCAGCCAATATGCGAGCGGCATGCCGATCAGCAACAAAATCGCAGAGACGCAAGCCGCAAGCCGTACGGAGAGAATTAATGAGTCCATATCGCTTTTGGGAATCTATCTCGGTTCGTGGTCGTGGGCAATAAAAGCATGCGGATCATTTATGGGGTCGGAACGGTGAAACCAAATCGCTGCAATATATCGCGGCCTCGAGGTCCGCTGACAAAGTCCAGGAAGCGACGAGCGGCGTCTTTATTTTTCGAAGCTCTGAGGATTACCGCTGTTTGTTTAATTGGAGGATAGCTGTCCGCAGGAATTTCCCATTTGTTTCCTTTCTTCATGGCCGGCGAAAGGGCAAGTGACAGCGCGACAATTCCGGCTTGGGCGTTTCCAGACTGGACAAACTGGGCGGCTTGAGAAATATTCTCTCCGTAAATCAGCTTATCTTTTACCTCCTCGTAGATGCCCACTTTTCTCATTGCCGCCACAGCAGCCTGTCCGTACGGCGCGTGTTCGGGCCTGGCGATAGCAATTTTTTTTACGCGTTCATCTAGTAAGATTTTCCAACCAGTTTTTGCAACATCGATCCCGCTGTCGCCGGGTGTCCAGATGACAATGCTCCCAAAAGCGTATTGGTAGCGAGTGCCTGGTTCAGCAAGCCCGGCGGCTTCCACTTTTTTGGGATATTCGGAGTCAGCGGAAAAAAACAGGTCGAAGGGCGCGCCACTCTGAATTTGAGTTAAAAAATTGCCGCTGGAGCCGTAGATGACATCGAGTTTCGCGCTACTCTGCTTCTCGAATTGGGATGCCAACTCCGTCATGGCGAATTTCAAATCCGCAGCCGCCGCGACTTTTACGGCTTGCGCGCGCGCATAAGAGCCCATCGAAAGGATTGCGAGCAAAACAACGAGCTGTTTCAATGGAAGTCTCATAGCGCTTCACCAGCGATTAACGCTGCAAAGCAGCTATAACTTACCATTAAATTCGTTTAATTCCGCAGCGGCTTCCCAGTTTTTAAGGTGTGGGCTATGCGTTCCTGCGTTTTCTTTTCGCCGCAGAGTGATACGAAGGCTTCGCGTTCCAGGTCCAGCACGTATTGTTCGCTTACAAATTGCGGTGAGCTTAGTGCCCCACCGGCCAGGATGTTTCCCAACTTGCGCCCCACATGCGCGTCGTAATCCGTAATGTAGCCGCCGCGCTGCATCATATGGATTACCAGCTTGGCACCCGATAAAAATTGTTCACCGAGTACTTTGATCTGCGTGGTTTGCGCGCCTTCCTGCCAATTCGCGGCTTTGGCGCGGTATCCGCCGCGCACTAGCGCGAGAGCAACTTCTTTGGCATCGCCCACCAAACGGTCGCGATTCATAGACACGCCATCTTCGCGTCGCAAGAACCCAAGATCGCGGCATTCTTCCGCGCTGGTGCCGACTCTAGCCATGGCAATAGTTTCGAACACCGGCTTCAGGGCGTGGAATAAATCCAGGTCCTCACCGCCGCCGGCGCGCTCGTTGGCGCGAATCATCATTTCTTTGGTGCCGCCTCCGCCGGGAATCAAGCCAACTCCCGTTTCCACCAATCCCATGTAGGCTTCCGCCGCGGCTTGAATTCTTGCGCCGTGCAGGCTTACTTCGCAGCCGCCGCCCAAGGCCATGCCTTGCGGAGCGGTGACCACCGGCTTGGGCGCATATTTAATTGCCAAGTTCGCATTCTGAAATTGTTTGACGGCGAGGTGCAGCTCGTCCCATTCCTGTTCCTGCGCGCCCATCAGCACAAGCATCAGGTTTGCGCCCACAGAGAAATTCGCCGCTTGATTGGCGATGACCATAGCGTCGAAATCGGTCTCAAGCCGCTTGAGTCCTTTGTGAATCATGGAAATTAAATCCGCGCCGATAGCGTTCATCTTGGAATGAAATTCGCAGCACAACACGCCATCGCCAAGATCAATCAAGCTGGCGCCAGAGTTGCGCTCGAGTTCTTTTCCGGCGTCCTTTAGCGAATTGAGAAAGATGACGCCAGCGGGCTCTTCGATTTTTCTGCTGCCGCCTCCATTTAAGTCGAATACGGAGGTAGCGCCTTTTTCTGAGGTATAAAAACTCTTGCGCCCGCTGGCCAGCAACTTTTCTATTACGGGCGGCAGGGCTCGGCCTTCTTTTCTAATTTGGGCGGCGAAGGCGTCGACACCCAACGTGTCCATTATTTGAAACGGCCCCAGTTCCCAG
>Ga0210405_10006067_pt1 | contig 10889 bp, 11 predicted proteins | sample IncBWH11MmetaG_FD_155492 | JGI IMG/M metagenome (GOLD analysis project Ga0210405, IMG submission 155492) | Forest soil microbial communities from Barre Woods Harvard Forest LTER site, Petersham, Massachusetts, United States - Inc-BW-H-11-M | ecosystem: Environmental > Terrestrial > Soil >... | reverse complement strand
CGAGGGCAGTATTAAGGACAAGTACTTCCGGGTGCTGACCAAGAAGCCGGTGACGGCATCCGAAGAAGAGCAGGATCAAAATCCGCGGGCACGAAGCGCGAAGTTGCGAGCCGCGGAGAGAATTTAAGAGCGGGCTATGGGCTTTGGCTATCGGGCTTCAGCGGAATCCAACCGCGCCGAAAGCCGAAGCCCGAAAGCCGGTAAGTTTGCTCCGGAAAACCTGCCGGAGTCCCGGCATAGCTGTAATGGCGTGCCGGGCGTTCAGGTGCTGAAGAGAGCGGACGAAGATCCGCAGTAGAAAGCCGGGCGCGGTCGGCCCGGTTCAGGATTCCGTGGTAGGAATCCAAATTCTGAGGTTGGGAAATGTACACGGGAACTTTGCTGAAAGATTTGATGGCGATGGTGGAGCGGGCCGAGTGGAGCGCGCAACAGAAACGCGTTGCCGACGAGAGGGAGTTGCAACGGATGTTTGAGTTGCAGACTCCGCCGATGCACAGTGAACGGGTATATGCGGGAGCGGCATAAATGGCGGCAGCGGCAATCGCGAATGCAATTCCGGCAACCCGGCGCAACCATTTTTTCACTGGGACTCCGGAGATCTACTTCGCCAAAGCGATCGATAATTCTCGGCTGGTAAAGGTCGAGGACCCTGGGCGCAATCGCGAGATGAAACAGTTTGGCACGGCGCTGGCTTGCTTGTTCCTGCTCGTATTTGCCTACGCTTGGCAGCACTTCCGCGCGATTGAGTATGGCTATCAGATCGAGTCAGCGAAGCGCGAGCTCAATAATCTGACTGAGATGAACCGGGCGCTCCGTTTGGAAGACGCCTCGTTGCGCGACCCGGAGCGAATCGATGTAATGGCACGGCGCATGGGATTGGTCCCACCGGTACCGGGACAAGTGATCCGCATGGACAGCGCACCCATCGACTCCAATGCGCCGGTGATGGCGAGCGTGGAGCCGGCGATGGTGCTGATGGGGCAGTAACAGCGGCGCAGAAAGCAGCCGAGATGCGCTCGGCGGACAGCCCCTTCGGTTCGCTCAGGCCCTAAGGGCGGCTGTCCCCGATGAACTTAATTTGGCGGTCCGCCTGGACGGTGGTCCGCCATGTTTGTCTCAGGGCAGTGTGTGAATCTCAATCGTTGTCATTCCGAGGAGCGAACGCGACGAGGAATCTGCTGTTTGCCTGTGGCGGCAGAAAGCAGATTCCTCCTCTGCGCTTCGCGCCTCGTCGGAATGACAAACCGTTGGAATAGTCATGGCCAATAGTCCCAACCTCGGTAAGAACGCACGCCTCTATCTGCTAGGCGGCATGCTTCTGCTCTGGTGTGTAGCCATCTGCGGACGCTTAATTTATTTACAGATTTTCTGTTACGGCAGCTTTGCCCGGCAGGCTGAACACCAACAACAGCGCGAGATTCCGCTTTCCGCCAAGCGGGGTGTCATTTACGACCGCGCCGGTCACGAGCTGGCAATGTCCGTCCTCGTGGATTCCGCATTCGCCGTTCCCTCGGAAGTAAAAGATCTCCCGACGGCGGTGTCGCTGATTACCCGCATCACCGGCGAAGACCGCAATGTAGTGTTGGCCGACTGCCGCAATCACAAAACTTTTTGCTGGGTAGCACGCAAGAACAATGACGAGACGATCGAGCGCATCCGGTCTCTGAACCTCCAAGGTATCCATTTCCAGAAGGAGCCGAAACGTTTTTATCCAGCGCGCGACCTAGCGGCCCAAGTTGTCGGCACCGTGGGCATGGAAGACTCGGGGCAGAGCGGCATCGAGCATGAGTTTGACGACGAGTTACGCGGCCGTGCGGGAAAGATGTTCATCTCGGTCGATGCGCGCCGGCAGTGGTTCTCCGACGTAGAGAAGCAGCCGGAGCAGGGCGAGAGCCTGGTACTGACCATCGACAAAAATATTCAGTACATTGCCGAGAAGGAACTGGACCAGGCGATTCACGACACGCAGGCCATCGCTGGTACCGTGATCGTCGAGAATCCGCACACCGGAGAAATTCTTGCGCTTGCCAACCGGCCCACATTCAATCCGAATCTGCGAAAAGAAATCACTCCCGGTGCGCTGACCAATCGCGCGGTGAGCTACGTCTACGAGCCGGGTTCCACCTTCAAGCTGGTAACAATTTCCGCGGCGCTCGAAGAGAAGCTCACGAATCCCAATGAAGTGTTCGACTGCCAGATGGGATCGATCGTCTACAACGGAATGCGCATTCGCGATTCGAAGCCTCACGGCCTTTTGCCGGTGTGGGGCGTGCTTGCGGAGTCCAGCGATGTGGGCGCGATCAAGATTGCTCTTCGGCTCGGCGAAGACCGATTTTATAAGTACATTCGTGCTTTTGGGTTTGGACAGCAAACGGGAATCGAGTTGCCGGGCGAGACTCGAGGCCTAACCAAGCCAGTGAGCCGCTGGTCGAAGGTTTCGATTGCCGCAATTTCTATGGGCCAGGAGATCGGCATTTCGCCGATCCAGTTGGCGGGACTTGTCTCGACATTTGCCAACGATGGAGTGTGGGTTGCGCCGCGCATCCTTACGGGAAAAGTAGAGCCGCAAGGAACGCAGCAGACGGTAGCGTTTCATCCGGGAGCTTCGCGACGGGTCATTTCCAGTTACACCGCGGCCGAGATGCGCTCCATGATGCAGAAAGTTGTGCTCGAGGGCACGGGACGCAAGGCGATTTTGGAGGGCTACTCGTCGGCCGGAAAAACGGGTACGGCGCAGAAAGTCGATCCGGCTACCGGCGCGTATTCGAAGACCAAGTACATTGGATCGTTCGCGGGCTTCGCGCCGGTAAATAATCCGCAGATCGTAGTCGCAGTGATTTTGGATTCCGCGGTTGGATTGCATCAGGGTGGTCAGGTTTCGGCGCCGGTGTTTCATCGCGTCGCGCAGCAAGTCCTCGAATACTTGCATACGCCGCACGACCTACCGCTGGCGCCGCAGCATCAGTTACTGTTGGCGCAGGCGAAGGACACGGACAATGATCTGGAAGAAGGGACGCCGGACCATCCGGGCGAACCGTTGGAAACCGCGGAGTTGGACAATGATGCCTCCGTCGCAGCCAAGCCAAATACGGCGCCGCCTCCCACGCCCGCGATTGCCAGCGGCGAAGGAAAAGTAGTCCAGGCGGCGATGCGGCAGAGTGAACCGGCGCAGGTAGTGTCGTCCGGAGTTTCGGAGCAAGGTCAAACAGCGGCGCCGAAGACTCCCATCGCAGCCGAAGGCAGGAGTACGAGTGCGGTCAATCTACTGACGAGCGGAACTGTAGTTTTAGACGTGGAACAGGGTGGAATCGAAGTACCTTCTTTGGTGGGCAAGACCGTTCGTGGCGCGCTGGAAGCTGCCCAAGACGCCGGACTAGAGTTGGAAGCCGTCGGCAGCGGCGTGGCAAGACAGCAAACTCCGCCACCAGGAACGCATGTGGCCGCCGGAGCACATGTGACGGTGCAGTTCGGACGGTAACAACCTTTTGGCTTGAGCATCTTTGCCGCGAGCACGGCCGACATTCTGGCTCAATCCCTCCGTTTGACCCGCCGAAAAACCGCGTGATACGGTAAACAGTCACACATCCCAGCAGACCATCCCCTGCTCGCTGATGAGGTTTGCATTTGTCTTCTGTTGAGGCGACTCCCGCTGGCACGACCATCGTGCGCAAGACTGCGCTGAACGCCGTCCACCGCCAGCTGGGCGCGAAGATGGTCGATTTCAACGGATGGGACATGCCGGTGGAGTATCCCGCGTCAATCGGCTGCGGCATTATCAACGAGCACATGGCCGTGCGCACCGGCGTCGGCATTTTCGATGTCAGCCATATGGGCGATATTCGCCTGGCGGGGCCGCAGGCGCTGGCCGCGGTGCAGCATATTTCCATGAACGATGCATCGCGGCTCGCGGTCGGGCAGGCCCAGTATTCGGCGCTGCTCTATCCGCAGGGAACATTTGTAGATGATGTGATCGTCCATCGACTGGGTGAAGATGAGTATCTTCTGGTGATCAACGCAGGTACTCGGGAGAAAGATTTCAACTGGGTGCGCGACAACACACGAGAGTTTGATTGCACGGTTGAGAATCTGTCAGACGACTTCACTCAAATTGCGATTCAGGGGCCGAAGGGTGTGGACGTGCTCCAGAAGCTGACCGACGCTAATCTCAGCGCGGTTAAGTTTTACTGGGTCACGCGCGGTACTGTTTGCGGGCTGAAAGATATTCTGATTGCGCGCACCGGATACACTGCTGAAGACGGATTCGAGATATACATCCCTGCGGATGAGTCCACCAGTGTCCGGGTGTGGAACGACATTCTCAATGCAGGCAAAGAATTTGGCATCGCGCCTTGCGGATTAGGAGCACGTAACACTCTCCGCCTTGAGGGATCCCTCTCGCTTTACGGTCACGAAATCTCCGATACGATTAATGTGTGGGAGGCCGGACTCGACCGCTTCTGCAAAATGGAAAAGCCCGAGTTTGCCGGGCGTGCTGCACTGGAAAAAGAAAAGGCCGCTGGCTTGAAGAAAACGTTGGTTGGTTTGGAGATGACGAGCCGAGGCATCGCACGCGATGAATATAAGGTGCTGGATGGCGTCGGTCACGAGATCGGATACGTTACCAGTGGCTCACCCGCGCCGTTCTTGAAAAAAAATATCGCGCTTGCTTATGTGCCACCGGAGTTCTCGGCGGTGGGTGCGCCAGTGAAGGTCGAGATACGCGGGCAAGGTGTGGATGCGCAAGTTGTGCCGACGCCGTTTTATAAGCGTCCGAAGAAATGAAATTGTAGCGCCGCCCCCGAGTCGCCGGGACGGTGGCGCTACACAAGCCAGGAGCTAGAAGCTTTTATGCCTTATCCAACAGATCGCAAGTACACCAAAGAACACGAATGGATTCAGGCGAGCGGCACGACCGTCACGATCGGTATCACCGATCATGCCCAGGAATCGCTCGGCGACATTGTGTTCGTCGAACTCCCGAAGGTGGGTGCGGAACTTACGGCGGGCAAAACCTTCGGCACAGTCGAGTCGGTGAAGGCGGTTTCCGATCTCTATGCTCCGGCGTCGGGCACGGTGACCGAGATCAACGGTGATCTCGCCACTTCACCCGAGAAAGTTAATAAGGATGCCCACGGCTCGTGGATGCTCAAAATCACGTTGAAAAATGCGAGCGAGCTGGATGCGCTGCTTTCCGCTGCGGATTATGAGAAATTCGTAGCTGAAGAAGGTGGTCATTGAGACTGGGCATCCGCGCGAAGACATCGGATCTCAGCGAAGCTTTTCCTGTCCGTGAACATTTGAGGTCTGATTTGCGCCGCTGAACCGTATGCAATCGAAATGACTTCGTGGTACATCTAATCAACTCCCTATGCGCTATTTACCAAAATCTCCTGCGGACCGCGAGGCTATGCTGAAGGCAATTGGCTTGCGGTCTGTCGATGACCTGTTCGCGCCGATTCCCGCCGAATACCGGCTGACCCGCGATCTCAAGGTTCCGCGTCAGATGGCGGAATCGGAAATCGTCGATTACTTCCGCCAACGGTCGCGGGAAAACGGCGAGGGCTACACCAGTTTTCTGGGTGCGGGCGCTTACGCACATTACCGGCCGGTCATTATCGATTCGCTGATCTCGCGCGGCGAGTTCCTCACCGCGTATACGCCCTACCAGGCGGAGATTTCGCAGGGAACGCTGCAGTCGATTTTTGAATTTCAGACGATGATCTCCGAATTGACTGGCATGGAAGTGGCGAACGCTTCCATGTATGACGGCTCAACTGCCGCGGCCGAGGCCGTGATGATGGCAGTGCGGCTTACGGGCCGGCGATCTGTCGTGGTGGCGCGGAGTTTGCATCCGGAATATCGCGAGGTGCTGGCGACCTACGCGACTCACCAGGGAATGCCGCTTTCCGTAGCGGGCTTCAACGAAAGCGGACGGGTGAGTCTGGCTGAACTGGAGAAATCGATCACTCCAGAGACGGCCTGCGTGTTGATTCAATCGCCAAATTTCTTTGGCACAATTGAAGATGTGGCGGCAGTTGCCGAAATCGCGCACAAGCATGGCGCGATGCTGGTGGTTTCAATCGCCGAAGCGGTTTCGCTGGGAATCATAGAACCGCCGCGGCAAGCCGACGTCATCGCCATGGAGGCGCAGTCGTTTGGCGTGCCGTTGGGATTCGGTGGCCCTTACTGCGGCGTGATTGCGACGCGAGAAAAATTCGTGCGCCAGATGCCGGGGCGACTCGTCGGCCAAACGGTGGACAAGCAGGGGCAACGCGGATTTGTGCTTACTCTGGCCACGCGCGAGCAGCACATCCGGCGCGAAAAAGCGACGTCGAATATTTGCACGAATCAGGCGCTAGTCGCGCTGATGGTCAATATTTTCATGACCGTCTACGGCAAGGTAGGGCTGAAGGAGTTGGCGAAACAAAATCTGGCGAAAGCCGCATATGCGGCCACACGGTTCGCGCAACATGGCAAGGTACTTTTTGGCGGGTCGCCACGATTCAACGAATTTGTGATGGTGACAAGCGAAGATCCGTACGCAATTAATGGACGCCTTCTGGGGCACAAAGTAGTTGGCGGGCTGCCGCTGAAAAAATTCTATCCGGAACTTGGCAATGCGGCGCTGTGGTGCTGCACGGAACTGACGACTCGGAACTCGATCGACACGGCGGTGGGGCTAGTGGCCGAAACTGGGGCGTCTGTGCGAACAGCGAAGGAAGAAGATGTAGAAGAACTTGCGCGATGAAGGCTCAAGAATTAGGCGGTGTGTGAATGCCGGTTGTAGATACGCGATGCAGGTCATGTTGGGGAGATGGAAAGTGTGCCGAGTGTTTTGGAACAGGGACAAACGTGCACCTCAACGAAAGCGAGCCGAAGTGTAAGAACTGTTCTGGAACCGGCGTGTGTCCGATCTGCGGCGGAACGGGCAGTATGCTTTCCCAGGGCCCAGAGATTCTGGATCTCGGAATCTAGAGTGAGCTAAGGATACTGATGAAGGACATGATTCGAAAGGCCACGCGCCACGTCAATCAGAACGAAGGCCTGATCTTCGAGAAGTCATCGCCAGGCAAAACGGCGTGGAAACTTCCACCGCTAGACGTGCCTGAAGTCGATGTCTCGAAGCTATTGGGTTCAACGGCAAGAAAAGATCTCGGAAACATGCCCGAAGTGAGCGAGATCGAGATCATCCGCCATTTCACGCGGCTTTCGACGTGGAACTACGCGATCGATCTCGGAATGTACCCGCTCGGCTCGTGCACGATGAAGTACAACCCGCGGGTGAATGAGGCCGTGGCGCGGGTGGAAGGCATCGCGAACGGGCACCCTTATCAGCCCGAGAAAATTTCGCAAGGCGCGCTACAGATTCTCAAGACGTTGAGCGAGTGTCTGATTGAGATCACCGGCATGGATGCGATCACCATGCAGCCAGCTGCCGGAGCGCATGGCGAGATGACTGGATTGCTCATGGTGCGGGCCTTTCACCACGCTCAGGGACGGCCCCGGAAGAAGGTTTTGATTCCCGACTCCGCGCATGGAACGAACCCGGCGACCGCGGCGATGGTGGCTTACTCCGTCGAAAACTTGAGGTCGGATTCGCGCGGCATGGTGGATATCGCGGCTCTTGAAGCGCAGATGAATGAAGACGTCGCCGCGCTCATGCTGACCAACCCCAATACTCTGGGAGTCTTTGAGCAGGAAATTCACAAAATTGCCGACATTCTCCACGCCAAAGGCGGCCTGCTTTACATGGATGGCGCGAATATGAATGCGCTGGTGGGTAAGGTGAGGCCGGGGGATTTCGGTGTCGATGTGATGCACCTGAATCTGCACAAAACGTTTTCGACGCCGCATGGCGGGGGCGGGCCGGGATCGGGGCCGGTGGCGATCAAGAAGAAACTCGAACCATTTTTGCCGACGCCGGTTCTAGTTGCCAAGCCTGACGGCACGCTCGGTTTCGAGTACAATCGTCCGCAGTCGGTTGGCCGGGTGCGCGCGTTTTACGGCAACTTTGGCATGTTCGTGCGCGCCCTCGCTTACATACAGGCGAATGGGCCGGACGGCTTACGCCAAACCACCGAGGATGCGGTGCTCAACGCAAATTACATCCGCAAGGGACTCGATGGCACCTACGATCTGCCATACTCCACGCCGACCATGCACGAAGTAGTATTCAGCGATAAGCTGCAAGCGAAAAAAGGTGTGCGAACCATGGACATCGCCAAGCGGCTAATTGATTACGGATTTCATCCCTACACTACGGCATTTCCGCTGATTGTGCCGGGCGCGCTAATGATCGAGCCAACTGAAAGCGAATCCATGGAAGAAATGGATTTGTTCATCGAAGCTATGAAATCGATTGCCGAAGAAGTAGAAGAAAATCCGCAGACGGTTCTCGATGCGCCGCACTCCACGCGAGTTTCACGGCTCGATGAAACCGCGGCGGCGAGGAAACCGGTGCTGCGATGGAAGCCGGCGATTTAGAAAACAACTATTGTTGATTGCTGATTTTCCGATTGTTGATTGAAAAGCTCTCCACGCCGCAATCATTATGGCCAGGTCGTTCTACAATCAGCAATCAAAAATAGTTTCATCCGTTACTTCGCCATAATCTGCACCGACGCTTTTGTCGTTTCCCACTCCATGCGCAAAGTACAACTACCCGCTGATTTGTCGTAGGCGATCGTGAAGCTCTCCACCGGTGAGGGCAGCTTGGAAACGCTCATGTCGACACGGGCTAGTTCATCGCTCTCATATTTGTAAGGGATGCCCCACTCGCCCGTTTTCTTGTTGACGATCAGCGTCCATTTATCTGCAGCGGGTACAGTAAAGATGGTGTAGCTGCCTGCAGGAACGGTTTTGCCGCCGACGGAAACGTCGCTGCTTGTGACGAAGGTCGTCGCGTCATTCGCACCGGTTCGCCAGACCTCACCGAAAGGCACAAGCTCACCGAATATCTTGCGGCCCTTCATGCGCGGGCTGGAGTAATCGGTCTTAATGGTCTTGCCTCCGCCCAAGTCGCATGCAGCCGACGCCGCGGGACTGGGCCGGCCTTGAGCGAACGCGGCGGTTGTGAAGATAATGGTTAGAGCGGCGAGGTAGGCAATTCGTTTTTGCATGGACTCTCCTTTTGAATGCTTCGCAACGCGATTGTTGTTAGACGCGCTGGAAAGGAATATGTGAGTGGACTGGTCATTATGCTCCATTGGCCACGGCGGTTACAATCTTTGGATGCCGGTATTCGATGAAAAGCAGGAAGAACTTGAGCATTACGAGACGATGATGGGCGTTCCGCGCGGGAGGCTTGCCGTGACCATGGATACGATTACCGATGCTATGGCTCTGGTCGGCCAACACGGCGTCTACTGCCAGAGCCAGCGCTGGCCGGGCAAACCCGTGATGGATATCCAGATCATTATGAAAAGCCTGACCGACGCAAAGGAACTGATCCAGAGCGTGATGGAAGAGTTGAAGACCAAGTCCTGATTCTGCGCTAGAATGACACCGCTGCAAATCCCACGACTGAGGAAGATCATGCTAGGGAAGAAAACTGTTGCAATTCTCGTTCTATTCTTGGTGGCAGGCCTATCGACCGTTTCCATATGGGCTCAGAGTGCGGCTCCGACCCTAACGCCGGAAGAGCGCGAGTCGGCGCTGAAAAATTTTCAAACCACGCGTGATAACTTCCTGAAGTCGATTGCCGGACTTTCGCAGAAGCAGTGGACGTTCAAGCCGGCGCCGGACCGCTGGTCGGTGGCGGAAGTGGCCGAGCACATCACCATATCGGAATCCTCGCTCTCGGGCTTGGTGGAGCAGAAGATCATGATGTCTCCCGCGGCGCCGGAAAAGCGCGAGCAAGTCAAAGGCAAGGATGAAATGATATTGCAGAGGGTTCCGGACCGCAGCCGCAAAGCGCAAGCGCCGGAATTCCTTCGTCCCACAGGCCGCTGGGCGACCGAAGCTGATCTGACGAAAGCCTTCGAGGAAAGCCGCAAAGCGACGATGGATTACATTCGCACGACCAACGATGACCTTCGCGATCATTTCTTCGACCATCCCGTGTTCGGAACGCTCGACGGCTACCAGTGGCTCCTTCTGATTTCGAGTCACAGTGCGCGCCACACAGCCCAGATCGAGGAAGTGAAGGCTGATCCGAACTTCCCTAAGAACTGACACAAGATTAAGAGTCGACACGCGCAAGCCGAAGAAGGCGGGAACGACAGCGTCAGGGTTTCACCGTCACCATCACCACGCCATGCGATGGCACCTGCGCTGCGAATTTGCCTGTAAACTTTCCTAGATCTGTGTGCTTCCACAAATCGCGCACTTCGGCGCTCAGGTGCGAGGGATAGCCAAGATTCTCCCAGTGGGCTGAGGCTTCGTGCTCCGCGTCTCCGCGATCTAGCAGGAGCACCGCGCGGCCGCCATCTTTCAACATTTTCGACCAGACTTCCATGTCGCCATTTTTTTCCACGCGTTCGCCTTCGCGCCCGAGTGGATCCTGATCGACAGCGATCACTTCTTTGTTGGTCAGAATGTCGTGAATTTCTGGCCGCATATTGCGTAGATCGTTTCCGGCAATCAGTGGCGCGGCCAGCATAGCCCACAGACTGAAGTGCGAACGATATTCCGTGTCGGTCATTCCTCCATTGCCAACTTCGAGCATGTCCGGATCGTTCCAGTGGCCCGGGCCAGCATAGCCGTAGAGTTCCGCTTCCGCATCGACGATGTCGAGCACACCGTAAGAACAACAATCGCCAGGTTTCCACTCGCGTTTGCCTTGCCATCGGTCCTGGATGTCGCCCGTTGTGCGCCACAAGTTGCCGCCAGCTTCTTTTGCCCAAAGCCAGGGCTTGGCCGTGCCCCATTCGCAAATGCTCAGCACGATA
>Ga0210405_10006066_pt1 | contig 10889 bp, 8 predicted proteins | sample IncBWH11MmetaG_FD_155492 | JGI IMG/M metagenome (GOLD analysis project Ga0210405, IMG submission 155492) | Forest soil microbial communities from Barre Woods Harvard Forest LTER site, Petersham, Massachusetts, United States - Inc-BW-H-11-M | ecosystem: Environmental > Terrestrial > Soil >... | reverse complement strand
CAACCGGAGCAATGAACTTTTCCCCGAGCCGCTGGGTCCGACGATGGCGAGAACTTCGCCAGTTCGCACTTCGAAGGTGACATCTTCGACCAGAACTTTGTCCTTGACCAGGCGGCCCAGGTGCTCGGTTCGCACGACGGAATCGGAAGTGGGAGGCGTGGTCACGGGAATATGCCACCGACTTTGGAATCATTGTCCCTGGGCACGCACTGCGGCGCGCAGCTCTTCCACGATTTCGCGGGCGGCTTTGCGTGCGGCCTCCTGATGGGTGACGTCGAACGAGATGGCGCCGACCCGGGCATGTCCACCGCCACCGTAGCGCTCGCAGATCTTTGCCAGGTTCACGACTGGCTCCGAGGACGCCCAGGGATTCGATCCCACCGATACTTTGACCCGGAAACTGCTTTTGCTCAGGCCCACGCTGTAGACGGATTCGGGATGCAGATAGTAGGGGACGAATTTGTTGTAGCCCTCGAGCTCATGGTCGGTGACATCGAAGAAGAGTGTGCCCTCTTTGGATTCGGTGCGTTCGCTGAGGATCGCGATCGATCGTTGATGACGCTCCAGCAGCGGCGGCAAAAGCGAAGCGACAAAAGGCTCTTCGATGATCTCGGCCAGAGACTTGCTGGCGAGAAGTGGGATGAGGCGAGGGACAAAATCGTGCGTCTGATTCGATTCGATCACCATGGTCAGTTTCATTGCCGGAGCTTGCATTTCGACCGCGGTGCGCGCGTCCGGATACATGGCGCCATCGACAATGTCAGTCCAGTGAACCAGTTCGGCCACGGGTTTGGGATCGAAACCGAAGCGCTCCTCGGCGATGGTGGCAATGAAGCTGGTGCAGGATTTGAAGTCCGGGTCGTAGAATTTTTGGTTGCTCTGATCCTGCTCGAAGTGGGAGGCATCGGCGGGGGACAAGAACGCGCTCTCGTGATGATCGAACCACCAGGTAATCTTCGGGGAACTGGAATACTTAAAATCGACGATGGCGTTTTCGTCGCCGTCAAAATTCTTTTCATCGAAGAGGGAGCCAGCGCGGTGCAGCAAGCCGGAGTACACGAACTCGACGTCGTTGCGAATCCGTTCGCGATAAAAACGGGAGAAAAGTGCCGCCGATGAGGCGCCGTCAAAGCATTTATCGTGATAGAACACTCGAACTCTCAATCGTGTCTCCCCTTCCGACCAGAATCAGACAGACTACCCGAAATCGAGCCCGAATCAAAAGTAAATAGGAGTGGCGTTATGGCGTGGTTGAGTCAAGGACATAGAGCATTGGTACTGGATCAGTTTGAATAGTCCGCGCGAGATCCTTCGCCCCGCTGAAAAGCGCGGGGCTCAGGATGACGTCTTTGCGTTATGTGTGGGTGCGGGGCTCACGGTGACGTCTTTTCAAAAATAACGGCGTGGTCTGGACGCACGTCATAATACGCTTCTGGTGGACTCCCGAACTGCTAGTTCCGGGGCTACTTTGCGGTGCACGGCGGCGACTTCCCGCTTCTCCTGAACCGCGTTGATGCCGTCGACGACAATGCTGACCGCCATCGTTCCCATAACTTCCATGGGCTGACGAACTGTGGTCAAGGATGGTGTGTACAGACTGGAAGCGGCCACGTCATCGAAACCGATGACCGAACAGTGTTCCGGAACCCGCATGCCAGCTTTCGCCAAGGCGCGTATCGCTCCGAACGCGGTCATATCGTCGAAGGCCATCAGAGCGGTGAACGGGCGCTTCTGTTTGAGCAAATCTTCGGTTAACTTGTAGCCCGCTTCGAAACTCGAAATCGGGTCTCGCGATTCGGGCAAATCGAGAATCAGCCGCGAATCCAGTTCGAGTCCACTCGACTTGGCAAACGATCGAATTCCCTTCCATCGTGGAGCGCTGTCGGCCAGAGTCTTGGGGCCCCGGATGAAGGCTATCTTGCGATGCCCCAGCGAGTGCAGATGTTCGAGAGCGGCATGAGCGCCAAGTTCGTTGTCGACCATGACGGAACTGACGGAGTCGGTTCGCAACTCACGCCCGATCATCGCCGTCGGAATGCTGCTCTTCTCCAAGTCGGCCAAAACGTCGATATCCACAAACAGCCAGTTTGCCAGCACGATGAGGGCTTCCACCCGCCGGTCCAGCAGCATTTCGAGATAGCGCTCGAAGCGGCTGCGCTCGTTGTGAACGTCGGTGAGAATCGGAAGGTAAGAAGACTGATACAGAGTATTCTCGATGCCGCGCAGGACGAGCGTGCAGTAGGGATCGGTCATGTCGAAGACCATGACCCCGACGGTGTGGCTGCGCTTGCTGCGAAGCGAGCGGGCAAACAGGTTGGGGCGGTAACCCAGCTTCTTGGCGGCTTGCTCAATCCGCTTCTTGGTGACGGCCGGAATGTAGCGCGCGAGCGGAGCATTGTTCAGAACGATGGAGACCGTGGTCGACGAAAAGCCACTCTCCTTCGCCACATCTTTAATGGTGACGGTTTCAGCTTTCATCGCGAGTTGTTCATCCTTGGCGCCGCATTGCCGTGAATCATCGTGGCTTGAATTCATGTTGCTGCTGGCGGACACTACAGCAGAGAGTGAAAGCAGTGTCAAGCGCAACCATGCGATTTTTGCTGATGTTCCTGTGGCTGGCCGCGGCGGAAGCGGCCGGTGCCAATTGGATGCAGCAGGCTCAGAAGCAGAAACCAGGCTCTGCGCCTGCCACGCAGGGCGTCGATCCTCAGCAGCTTTTTCAGCGCGGTGAGGCGGCGTTGAAGAGCGGCAACCTGGACGAAGCCGAACGTGCGTTTCGAGCTGTGCTTGCGATCAATCCGCAAGTGGCGGGCGCGTACGCGAACCTGGGCGTGATTTACATGCGCCGTAAACAGTGGCCGCCGGCGCTAGAGATGTTGCACAAGGCCGAACAACTGGCGCCGCAGATTGCGGGAATCCGGCTCAACATCGGGCTGGCTTACTATCGCCAGAACGATTTTCGAAACGCAATTCCTCCCTTTGAATCGGTCGTGCACGATGCGCAGGATTCTTTCCAGGCACGCTATCTAATGGGGCTATGCTATTTCTTTGTCGAGCGTTATGGCGATGCGGCAACCACGCTTGAGCCGCTCTGGTCGCAGGCTTCCGGCCAGTTGAATTACCTCTACGCACTGGGCATCGCGGCCCACAAGGCAGGGCGTGCGGATCTGGAGCAGCGAGCATTAGGCCATTTAATCGAGATCGGCCAAAACTCTGCCGAGTTTCATCTTCTGATGGGAAAAGCTCACCTTAACCGCGAAGAGTATGACGAGGCCATCGCCGAGCTTGAACTCGCTGGCAAGGGCGATGCTTCGCTTCCCTTCGTCCACTTCAATCTCGGAATGGCTTATTTGAAGAAGCAGGATCTGGAACACGCCAAAGCGGAGTTCCTCAAGGATATCGCCATCGAGCCGGACGTCAGTTATGACTATGACCAACTCGGACAGGTGTACTTCCTTCAGCAGCAAGATCAGGAGGCGGAGAAGATGTTTCGAAAGGCGCTGCGCCTCGATTCTCAGCTCGCCAGTTCCCACTTTCAACTCGCGAGGGTTTATCAGCGCGAGAACAGATATGCTGAAGCGCTGATCGAGATTGACGCAGCCCTGAAGCTCGATCCCGACAGCCCTGGCATTCACTACTTGCGCGGACAAGTGATGCAGCGCATGGGACGTGTGCAGGAGGCCAAGGCCGAGATGCAGACGTTCACGCAAATGTCGAATGCGGCCCGCGAAAAACGGCATCAGGAGCTAGAGTCAGGACCGATGCCGAACCCGGAGCTTACGCAGGAACCTCAATAGCGGCTCACAGCGCAGCCGGTTTGCTATCGCCGATTTGCTAAGGTAAGACATGACCTCGATCTCTTGCCGCGCGCTCCTGTTCGACCTGGATGGCGTGCTGATTGACTCCACGCCCGCAGTCACTCGCGTCTGGTCGCGGTGGGCGATCGCACACGGTTTCGATCCCGACGAGGTTGTTCGTAGAGCGCATGGACGTCCCAGCATTGCAACCATACGCGACTATCTTCCGTACGCCGACCATGAGTCCGAGAACGTCAAAGTGGAAAGCGGCGAGATTCAAGATCTCGGGGGCGTCGTGACTTTGCCGGGCGCGCGCGAACTGTTGAGCGCTCTTCCGCCGGACCGATGGACGATCGTGACCTCGTGTACCCGCCCGCTGGCGGAAGTCCGGCTGCGCGCGGCAGGGCTGCCGATTCCCGAGCGGTTGCTCACCTGCGACGATGTGACAAACGGCAAACCGGATCCCGAGCCCTATCTGAGAGGCGCGTCGTTGCTGGGAGTGCCGGCGACAGAGTGCGTCGTGGTGGAAGACGTACCCGCGGGCATTCGCTCCGGCAAAGCGGCTGGCGCCCGGGTCATCGCCTGCAGAACCACAGCATCCGACACGGAACTCAAAGACGCTGGCGCTGATTGGATCGTCGAAGGTTGCAAATCGATTTCAGTTTCGCAGTTGAATGGCAAGTTGACGCTCGTTCTGACGGGCGAACACATCGTCGGTAACTCGTAAAACCAATCTCCCAGAGTTCGCGTGCATCGCAGGGGTGAAAATTATCGCTGGATTCGCCCTCGTTTTGCTTCGGCCGGATGTACTTCGCAAACTCCCAGTCCTTACGAAGTGAGGGAGAAGACCGCACAAGCCGCATCGGACATCAAGCGCGACGCGCCGGCGCTGGGCCGCCGCGAGATTCTGGAAACGTCGATTGTCTCCTTCGTACTAGCATGGAGTGTTACTCTCAGCAGCTAACATTATGATCGCTCCATGGATTGGAATCCTATCCTTCTTTATTTGGATCTACCTGCTTGTCGGCAGGGGCGGATTCTGGCGAATGTCGAAGGCAGCGACTGAAGTGACGCTGCCGCTTACGTCCGCACCTCGAATTGCACGGCGGCGTGTGGCTGGGAGTGGCCGAGAACACGTACAGTACTCGCGGGTACGACGGCTTCGGCGGAGTTGGCCGCATGATCTCGCGCTCTGCGTTCTACCAGTTACGGCATTCCGGTTGGCTGCTGCTCGCAACCATTCTTGGAATGGCGACCACATACCTGGCGCCGCCGGTTTTGGTCTTCTTCGGCGGATGGGCGGCGCTGTGGGGTGGTGCGGCTTGGCTGCTGATGAGCGTTGCATTCTGGCCCACGCTGCGGTTCTACTCACGCTCGCCGCTGTGGGCGCCTCTGTTGCCTGCCATCGCGCTGTTCTATACGGGGGCAACCATCCACTCGGCGGTTCGATACTGGCTGGGTCACGGTGGGGAATGGAAAGGTCGGTTGCAGGACGCGAAGACCCACGTTTAACCTTCGCGGCTTATGCTGGGACTTCCGAGCAAGAATCTTGTCCAGAAACTTGTTGGCCAACAGGTGGCAGTTACGTCTAAAACGGCGTAGAGTATCGTTTCCTCGGAATCTCGCTGTTTCGACTTCACAGGAGCACGTTGCATGCGTTATTGGCTGGTTTTATTGCTCGCAGTTGTCTGCTTCAACCTTCATGCTGCTTCCCAAACCGCGGACGAATTGGTCAACAAGAATATCGAGGCCAAGGGAGGGATGGACAAGATCAAAGCCATCAACGCCTGGCGCATGACCGGCAAACTTATTGGCGGCGGCATCACGGCCACCGCAGGACAGGAAAACATGCGCCCGAACCTCGTGCGCGAGACTTTTTCGCTTCAGGGCATGACTGCAGTGCAGGCTTACGACGGCTCTACGGGTTGGCAAATCCAGCCGTTCGGCGGACGGAAGGATCCCGAACTGATGGGAGACGACGATATGCGGGATCTCCTGATTGACTCCGACTTCGACGGGCCGCTGGTGGATTACAAAGCCAAAGGGAACACGGTTGAATATCTGGGCCACGACATTGTCGACGGCGACGATGCCCTCCGGCTCAAGGTAACACTGAAAAATGGCGACATTATCTACTACTACCTTGACCCTGACACCTATCTGGAGATTCGTAAGGAAACCCAGGAATTCATTCGCGGCTCGGTGCGAGAGAACGCTTCCGACCTCGGATCCTACAAACCCATCGGGGGCGTGATGTATCCCTTTTCTATCGCATCGGGACCCAAGAACGATCCCACCTCGTGGCAAACGGTAACGGTCGAGAAAATCGAGGTCAACGTGCCGTTGGATGCTTCCGACTTTGCGTTACCGGCATCCCTCAAAAAGGGATCATCGAAAACCCAGTGAGCGGTCAAGAATCGAGCGGGCCGGTTTGCCCCGACTATCTCTGCGCACTTTACGTCAAACAGCATTTGCATTTTGAAGAGGACCTTTACAGATGACAGTTCACGCCATTTCCAAAAACCTGCTGCGAGCCCTTTCGCGGTTACTCAGTCTTGGATTGCTGTTCGTATCCGTAGTGGTCTCCGCGCAGCAAGCGACGAAGTTCGACGCCGCCACCATCTCTGGATTGCCGGCCCGCAACATTGGTTCTGCGACCATGAGCGGGCGCATTGCAGCCATAGCCGCCGTGAATGAAAGCGGACGGCTCACTCTATTTGCCGGGTCAGCCAGCGGCGGAGTCTGGAAGTCAGTGAACGGCGGAACTACGTTCAAGCCGGTTTTCGATCGTCAATCGGTTCAGTCGATCGGAGCGCTCGCGATTGATCCGTCAAACTCCAAGATCGTTTGGGCGGGCACAGGTGAAGCGTGGACGCGAAACAGCGTTTCCATTGGCGATGGCATTTACAAGTCCACCGACGGCGGCGAGAACTGGACCAATGTGGGGTTGAAGGATACCGAGCATATCGCGAAGATCCTCGTCGATCCCAAGGACGGCAATAACGTTCTCGCGTGCGCCACTGGCCACGTTTGGAACGACAATGACGAACGGGGAGTTTTCAAAACCTCCGACGGTGGTAACACCTGGAAGAAAGTTCTGGCTGGGGTTAACGGCTCCACAGGCTGTGGCATGATCGCGATGAGCCCGCTTGAACCGAAAACTATCTTCGCTTCGATGTGGGACTTCCGCCGCCAAGGGTGGACATTCCGTTCCGGAGGCCCGGGCAGCGGACTCTTCCAGTCCACCGACGGCGGTAACAGTTGGACGGAACTGACTGACAAGAACAGCAAGGGCCTGCCTGACAAACCCTGGGGACGCATCGCAGTGGCAGTAGCGCCCGGTAAGCCGCAAGTCGTGTACGCCATGATCGAATCAAAAAAGAGCGCGCTGTTTCGCTCCGACGATGGCGGCAAGACGTGGAATCGCCTGGATGCCAGTCGATTCATGATCTGGCGGCCTTTTTATTTCGCCAATCTCATTGTGGATCCCAAAGATGAGAATAAAGTCTTCAAACCCGATGGGCCGCTACTGTTGAGCGTAAACGGTGGAAAGAGTTTTAGTTCGGTTGGCAACGCGCATGGCGATTTCCATGATATTTGGATCGATCCAAGCAATCCAAATGTGGTCTATACGGGTGACGATGGCGGGCTGTGGCGCAGCGAAGATGGAGGCACGCGTTGGATGCACCAAAACAACCTTCCAATTTCGCAGTTCTACCATGTGAGCGTGGACAACGCGAATCCCTATCATGTTTATGGAGGCCTGCAAGACAACAGCAGTTGGATCGGGGACTCGTCGTATCCCGGGGGTGTTACAAATTCGCGTTGGGAAAACATCTATGGCGGCGACGGCTTCTGGGTCTTCGAGGACACTTCCGACCCGGATTACATCTACGCCGAGTACCAAGGCGGCACGATCGGCCGCGTGAATCGACACACGCTTGAGATCCGGCCCATTCAGCCGCTTCCCGACTACAACGAAAAGAAGTTGCGTTTCAATTGGAACACGCCCATTCACATGAGTCCCAATGAGAAAGGGACGATCTATATCGGCGCGCAGTTCCTGTTCCGTTCTCGCGACCACGGGCAGTCGTGGGAGCGCATCTCGCCCGACCTCACCACCAACGATCCTGAAAAGCAGAAGCAAGAAGAGTCTGGTGGAGTTACCGTCGACAATTCCTCGGCCGAAATGCACACCTCGATTTACTCGATTTCGGAATCACCGAAGAATGGTCAGATCATTTGGGTTGGAACCGACGACGGCAATCTGCAGATCACGCGGGACGGCGCCAAGACGTGGACGAACGTAGTGACGAACGTTCCTGGGCTCGCCAAGAATTCCTGGGTGTCCACCATCGAAGCCAGCCGTTTCGACGAAGGCACTGCCTACGCCACGTTCGACCGCCATACTTTTGGCGACATGAATCCCTACGCTTACAAAACTACGGACTACGGAAAAACCTGGACTTCGCTACATGTGCAAGAAAACGGCGCCCTCGGCTATGCACACGTCATCAAGGAAGACACCGTCGATCCGAACCTCCTGTTTCTGGGAACGGAATTCGGACTTTGGATCTCGGTCGATGGGGGGCAGCATTGGGGACAGTACAAGGGAAGCAACTTTCCCGCGGTTGCGGTGCGTGATCTTGTGGTGCAGTCGCGTGAGTCCGATTTAGTGCTCGCGACTCACGGACGCGGAATTTGGATCGTTGACGATATTTCTCCGCTACGCGCCCTGACGCCCGATCTGATGGCAAAAAACGCTACCCTGATCGAAGGGCCACCAGCCGTTCAATGGCTCAACGCCAACGGCGGCTGGGCTGAGGGCGACGAGACTTTCAACGGACCCAGCCGGCCCACCGACGCGTTTATCGATTACTACCAGAAGCAGCGCCATATCTTCGGCGATCTTAAAATCGAAATCCTTGATCAGGACGGCAAGTTGGTGGATACGGTCCCCGGCAGCAAACATCGAGGGGTCAACCGGGCGAAGTGGTCGATGCGGCTGAAGGCCCCGGTCGTCCCCCCGGCAGCCAGCGCTCTCTTCCAAGCTGCGCAGGGGCCGAGGGTCCTGCCTGGCACGTATACGATCAAAATGACTAAAGGGGATCAGGTCTACACGGAGCCCTTGAGAGTCGTTCTCGATCCGCGCGCGAAGTACACGGTTGAGGATCGAAAGGCGCAGTTTGCCCTCGCCATGAAGTTGGACAAAATGCTGGGGCACATGAGCTACGCCGTGAGCGCGATCGAAGGAGTGCGCGATGCCGCGGTGGCGCGTGGCGCAAAGCTGCCTGAGAAGGATCCTCTTCGTGGCCGCCTCCAGCAACTCTCCGCTGAGTTGGATAACCTCCGTTCCAAGATCGTGGCGACCAAAGAAGGCGGAGCGATTACGGGTGAGGAACGCATCCGTGAGCATCTCGGAAACCTGTATGGCGACGTAAACACTTATGAAGGCCGACCCACCGACTACCAGGTGGCTCGTGCTGACTCTCTTGGGCGTGAACTGGAAGACGTAATTACGGATTTCCGCAAGCTGATGGATAAGGAGCTAGCCGCGATCAATGCCGGTTTACAGAAGAAAAAACTTGAAGCGATTCCGGAACTGACCGAGGCGGACTGGGCAAAGCAACACGACGAATCCTCCGCGAAATCGGCTGGAATGGAACCTCGCGAAATGGATTGAAGGAAAACAGTTCCATTGCGCGCTCCAGAAGGCCGCACATTCTGAGGCTACTGGCTGCTCACGTCGCTCAAAAGTTTCTCCGCAGCTTCTCCCGGATCCTGGGTAGCGAAGCTCTCGTCCAAAATAAGCAGCGAAACGGCCGGATCAATCTCCTCCAGCGACTTGCGTGTCGGTTTGCCGTGGACGGATTGCATCCGCGCCGGAATCACCACCAGTTTTGCCTTCGTAGCCTTCAGCAGGATCAGGGCGTCGTCAATGGTGGCAGTGGTTAAGGCATTGTATCCGGCGCTGCACAGCACTTCCCGCAAAAACGTGCGGACGTCTGTCGAGTCGTAAACGCAAAGTATGCGTGGCCTTGTGTCTCCGGCTTTTGCTCGCGAATATCGCGAGCCCAAATAGGCGGCTGTAATCGCTTCTTCAATCGTGTCGTAGGTTTCAAATTGCGAGAGCAGGCTAGTCATCTCGAGCGCTTTGCGGATCTTGGCTGGCACTCCGCTGAGTTTGAGGTCTCCTCCCTTCGCCCGCCCGGCTTGCATCAGCCGTACCAATGCTCCCAATCCGCTGCTGTCGATGAACTCTACCTCGTCGAGTTGCAGAACGATGTCGCCGTATTTGATGAACGAATCTCCAACGTGAGAGTGCAGCGTAAAAACTTCCTTCCCGGCAATGATCCGTCCCTGGCACTGAACGATCAGAACATCGCCGACCGGGCGGCTCTCCATACGCAACTGCATCACGCCTCCTTATATTCGAAATTGTGACTCAATCACGGTTCGGCCCTGGTTCGGCTGGGCGTCGCCATCAATTACAGAGGGAAAACAAGAAGACACCCGCGCGGCCGCTGCCAGTCTAACCAGCAAGCCTCGCCATGGCAACCCGGCAAGACGAACCGGAGTTTGAAGCTTCTCGCTCGTGTGGCGAATCGCGTTTCGAAGAATGCCGCGCATAGCCCGTCCCTTGCCCGTTTGACACCCCTTTGCGACGGCTCCTATACTTGCTCCGCGCCGCGAATCCCCGTCCGGAGAAGATTCCCATGTTCAGACGCTCTTTAGGTGTTTTCCTGATTGCCGCTTCCGCAACCCTCGCCTTTGCAGGAGAGCAGTGGAAAGGTCACCAACCCAAACTCACTCCGCAAAAGAGCGGAACCACACAACTGCTCATTTCGGTCAGTCCGGTGGACTCCCGTGTGGTCTGGGCAGCCGGGACCGGCGGTACTTACGTCCTCACGACTGATGGTGGAAAGCACTGGAAAGCCGCGGTCGTGCCGGGGGCCGAAAAGCTGCAATTCCGCGATGTGCAGGGCGTAAGCGACAAGGTCGCGTATTTGATGTCCGTTCCGAGTACAACGGGCACTACCGATTTTCGCATATACAAAACGGTCGATGGCGGCGTGACATGGAAGATAGAGT
>Ga0210405_10006065_pt1 | contig 10894 bp, 9 predicted proteins | sample IncBWH11MmetaG_FD_155492 | JGI IMG/M metagenome (GOLD analysis project Ga0210405, IMG submission 155492) | Forest soil microbial communities from Barre Woods Harvard Forest LTER site, Petersham, Massachusetts, United States - Inc-BW-H-11-M | ecosystem: Environmental > Terrestrial > Soil >... | reverse complement strand
CGCCATCAAATCTGCCGAAAACGTCCATCACCAGTCTGCTGTCACTTTGGTGCCGCCACTTGTCGAATTCCGTCGCTGAAATCCGCGCCAATCCGTTCTGGCAACGGACCCAAACCGTGCCGTCATTGTCCCGCAGCACCGAGTAAACGAAGTTGCCGGGAAGACCGTTATGGCTGTCCAGCACTTGCCAACGTTCGTTGTCCCAACGAAAAAGCCCGTCGGTGGTCGCCACCAGCAGTGCATCATCGGAATCCACGATGATCTCTAAAACGCTGAAAGAGCTATCGGGCCGGTTCATGGAAATTGTCCGTGCGCTTCCATCTTTGTAGTGAGTCAAAGTGTCGCTTCTGGTCTCGATCCAGATACCGCCCTCGTGATCTGGCGCTAGCCCGCCTGAAACACGGCTGTCGCCGCTCGCGGTCAACACAAGTCGTGCTGCGCCGTACTCAACTCGGAAGACATGGTGGTGGTCCGTCAGCACCCAAATGTTTGCCTTACTGTCCTCCGTAACCGCTACAATTCCTCCTTCTTCAAGTTTGGATCCGTCCGGCCGCTTGAACTCCCGGAATCGGCCATGCTCGTAGTCAAACAATTTGTTTTGGCGCCCTATCCAAACGATGCCTTTGCGGTCCTCAAACAACGCCATCACACTCTCGTCAAACTCACCCTTGGCCGGCAGGACGGAGTGTTGCCCGTCCTTGATGACATCGATCGTGCGCCCGTTCGCAATCCACAGCGATCCGTCTTCTAATCCAAGAACGGATTGGACCAACACGTCCGACAAACCCTCACGCTCTGAGTAAGTGACCACGGCCGTATCTCGGAACATGTCGATGCCGCCATCCGTCACCACCCAGAGGTTGCCCTCATGGTCTTCGTAGACAAGCTCAATTGCCCTGCCTGACAGACCATCGGCGGTTCCGTAATGTTCGGCGATCCCGTTGTACACACGATAAAGGCCATCCATCATGGTCCCAATCCACAGCGAGTGCTCGCGATCCATGAAAAGCGTGTGGGATCCAACCTTGCTCCCGTCAAAGCCAGGGACAACATATGTGGCCCACTTCCCCCCGGAAGAAGAAAAAATGCCCATGCCGGGAGCCGCAATTTCTGTCGAAGCCCAGATTGTTCCCGAGGGTCCGGCAACGACATCCGCTACGCCGTCGCCGGCATCCGGACGCTTGCTTATTTCATTCAGGTACAAGCTCGCCGAAGAACCCGGGCGCCACCGACAAAGTGCGCTGGATCCAAACCACAGATTTCCTTCACTGTCCCGGGCCAATCCAAGGCCATATTTAACCGGTATTCCGTCGGCTTCGCCGTAACAGTGGAGTCCATTTCCCTCTACTCGACATAAAGGACCCTCGCCCCGCGGAATGTGGTAGCGGGTCAACCAGATCGTTCCTTCCGGGTCCTCGAGAATGACAGTAATTCCGGTGTGTTGGGCTGGGTCCGAATACCATTGCAATTTATCGTCTTTCAGCCGAGCGAGACCGTTTCGTGTTCCGATCCACAGGCTGCCGTCGCGTCCGCCTAAGAGGAAATTGAAGTCGCGGACCGCCGGAGTGATGGGAGGGAGATTATACGGAACAAATTTCACTCCGTCGAAGCGCAGGAGGCCAGTTGTTGTAGCGAACCACAGGTAACCGTCCGGAGTCTGTGTGACAGCGGTTCCAGCCTCGATTCCATCCTGGACTCGCCAAGCGGTATGCGCGTATTGGGTGATCTGCCGATTGGGATTGACTGCCCAGACGGATGTTACGCAAAGGAGAAGGAAGAGCAGAACCAAGCGCGGGATGTTCAACTTCTCCATCGCGATAACGAGTTCAACCCCGTTTAAAATTACTCTCTGTTTGGCTCTCGCGGCACACCAATATCTCCAGTCGCTGTCCTCCAGTTTTCTACAGGTGCTGATGAGCTCAGATCTGAAGCAGGCCTCGCCGGATCGCAATGGTTACCGCATGGGTCCGATCGTTGGCCCCGAGCTTATCCACGAGATTCTTGATGTGGAAATTGACCGTGGTCTCCGCGATGGCCAATTCATCGGCAATCTGTTTGTTGCGATGGCCGTCTCGAATGAGTCGAAGGACTTCCAGTTCTCTCGCCGTAAGATCGTCGTCGCCTAGATGCTCGGCAAGTCGCGCTGCTACCTCGGGTGGGACATGCCGTTTGCCGGCGTGAACCGACCGAACCACGGCCAGCAATTCATGCTTTGGCATGCTCTTCAAAATGTAAGCCGAGGCGCCCGCTCTCATCGCTCGCTGAATCTCGCCATCGCTGTCCGATGTGGTTAACATGATGATGCGAGCTTGAGGGAACTCCCCTCGAATCGCGATCAGGGCGTCTGTCCCATTGGTGCCGGGAAGTCGGAGGTCCATCAGAGTGACATCAGGCTTGTGGTGACGAAATTCTGCAACAGCTTCAGCAGCATTGGCTGCTTGAGCAACCAAAAGCATATCCAGCTGCGAACTAATGATCGTACTCAGCCCTTCACGGAAAACCGGATGGTCCTCGACGCTCAGGATGCGAATAGGCTTAGGGAGAGCCATCGCCATCACCCCAGACCGATAATTGTAACGGAATCGCTCGTTAGAAGTGGTGCCATACTGCATTCAGGGTTGTCGCCTGGCACAGAAGGGATCCGGAATCGCACTTATCAAATTTGTCCAGGATTGTCGACACTCGGAATTTATCCAGAAACGGGCTTGTGGGAAGTGAAAAGCAGAATTCCAGTCGGGTTTTGGGCAACTCGCCCCTTACTAGTCATGGAGGGCGCTAAAGGGGATCCAGTAAACCAGCGATTTCGGCCCTGCGGTCAGAACGATGGCAGCGAACGGAGGGAAGGAAACGGCATCCAGCAGTTCGGCCCACTTCACCTGCTGAGGGAATGAGGAAGAGTCAGGCGCACGGCGTACGCTCGTGCAAGTGTCCGTCGTACGTCGTGCCCCCTGAGGCGTAATGCGAGGTTCGTTACCGGCGGATGGCAACGGCCTCAACCCGTTGTTGCAGTATCCGGAAATGGTCATTCACCCGCCCATGCTGTATTTGGGTTACGTCGGGTTTACCGTGCCATTTGCCTTCGCGCTGGACTGCTCGTAGCCCTCGGTCGCAAAGCACAAAGCGCGATCGAAAAACTGGTCTGGCAGGCGCAACAATTCCATCTCGCCGATTCCAGAACGAATTTAGTCCTTTTCTACTGGTACCAGTGATACCGTTTTCCTGCGAACCGTAGGGTATTGAGTCGACTCGAGAGACTATGCCCAAATATGGAATCTGGTTGCAAGGCGCACCACCGATACGCGCGCTCCGCGCGCCGCGACGAGGCGGCCGCTTTTTCCGAAGCTACTCGCAGAATCGTGGAAGCGGGCGCATCTTCTTCGGTCGCGACACGACCTGGCGCAACGAGTCCGGTTCCGGAGGTAACGATCAAAGGCCGGTCTGAGCCAGCCAGCACCGAGAGGCGAGTATACTTTTGCCAAAATTCGGTAGTGGGCTGTTTTCAAAACAGCCCACTACCCAAAATTCCGATGCGCCGCGTGGGTAGGGTTAGGGATATCGCGAGCGAGGCAGGCGGGTCATTGAGCGTTAGAGCGGGGCGACCTATGCGGCTTTTCGAGACGCGGCTCGCTGAATGAACGAAAACGCGCGTATCCAGTGGTTCAAAATCCTTCCGTCTGCTACGCCAGTTTAGAATTAATAACTTGTGGTCGCTGACCAGAAAACCCATAGGCACGAACCAGCGCCATTGTGCCGCACCACATCACCAGTGCAGTCTTCGCTTTGGCGAAGTGATGTTATGCCCGCGCGATTTGCCTCTTAGCAACATTGAACACGAATGGCGCACCCTGTGTCGGCGGCTCGTTTGGCGACGCCCAACTTCACTGGGAAGAGGGGTTTGGACCGAACCTTCTTGTCCCGTTGAACCGGTTGTAAAACGTTTTTCGATACGAACCTCACGACTGGTTGAGATCAAGATTGGTCCGCTGGGTAACCCGTCAACCTAATCGATGTCCACAGCTCAACTTAGACCGTCTGGCGATACTCACAGCCGTCGGTGATCTGCATCACAGCGCGACTCCAGACAAACGAGGCATAGTTCTAGTTGAGAGCCTGGCACAAGACGTGCAGGTTTGCTCAAGCGTCCGAGGCCGCGACAATCCAGGCTGCCAGAAACCGAGGAGAACTTATGCCGGTTACCAAGCAACAAGCACTCGACTACCACTTCGGCTCCTGCCCGGGAAAGATTGAAGTTACTCCAACCAAGTCTTGCCGCACCCAACACGATCTAAGCCTGGCCTATACCCCCGCAGTGGCGATACCGTGTATGGAAATCCACAACAACCCGCACGACGCCTTCAAGTACACCGGCCGCGGTAATTTGGTCGCTGTCGTAACCAACGGGACCGCAGTCCTGGGGTTGGGCGACATTGGTGCCCTTGCCGGCAAACCGGTCATGGAGGGGAAGGCCGTCCTGTTCAAACGCTTTGCCGGCGTGAATGTCTTCGACATCGAAGTCAACTCTCACGATCCCGACGAAGTCATCAAGGTCTGCCAGTTACTGGAACCCACCTTCGGCGGTATTAATCTCGAAGACATCAAGGCCCCGGAGTGTTTTTACATCGAAGAAACTTTGAAGAAGACAATGAAGATCCCGGTCTTCCACGACGATCAACACGGCACCGCGATTATTTCTGGAGCTGCATTACTGAACGCCCTGGAAGTGGTAGGCAAAGACATCAGTAAAATCCGTCTCGTCATCAACGGCGCCGGCGCCTCGGCCATTGCTACTGCGGACCACTATATTCGGCTGGGAATGAAGCGCGAGAACATCACGCTATGCGATACCAAGGGAGTAGTTTACAAAAGCCGCACCGCAGGCATGAATCATTATAAGGAGCGCTTCGCGCAACATAGCAAGCTCCGTACCCTCGCCGAGGCTATGGTGGGCACCGACATGTTCCTCGGACTCTCTGTCGGTGGCGTGGTCTCGCAGGATATGGTGCGCTCGATGGCGGCCCGTCCCATTGTCATTGCCATGGCGAATCCCGATCCCGAGATTACTTACGAGGACGCCCGAGCCTGCCGCGCCGATGTCGTTATGTGCACCGGACGTGCCGACTATCCCAACATGGTGAACAATGTGCTTGGCTTCCCTTTCATCTTCCGCGGCGCTCTGGACGTGCATGCCACAGTGATTAATGAAGAGATGAAGCTTGCCGCCACGCGCGCCTTGGCAAACCTGGCCAAGGAAGATGTCCCGGATTCAGTATGTCGCGCCTACGGAGTTTCCCGGCTGGAGTTCGGTGCCGACTATCTGATCCCGAAACCGTTTGACCCGAGCGTTCTGGTGTGGGAGTCCTCCGCCGTGGCCCAGGCCGCGATGGAAACCGGAGTGGCCCTGGAGCCGGTCAACATCGAGGAATACCGCGAACAGCTCGAGCGCCGTCAGGGCAAAGCCCATGAGATTTCGCGCATGATGATTCAGAAGGCTCAGGCCAAACCCAAGCAGGTCGTGTTTCCTGAAGGAGACAACGAGAAAATCCTGCGCGCCTGTCACTCGATACTGGACGAGAAGATAGCCACGCCCATCCTGCTCGGAAACGCCGCAATCATTCACGCCAAGACTGCGGAGCTTGGCTTGGACTTGAAAGCTGCGCTAATCGTAGATCCAGCCTCATCTCTGCTTCGCGAGGGCTACATTCAGGAACTATTCCGCCTGCGCCAGCGTCGAGGTGTCACTCTCACTGAGGCGCGTACACACATTAACGACCGCAACATTTTCGCCTCGATGATGGTTCACATGGGGGATGCGGATGCTCTTGTGTCCGGCGTTAGCCAACGCTTCCCAGACACGATTCGGCCGGCGCTACAGATCGTTCGCATGCGCGAAGGCCTGCACAAGGTTGCCGGATGTTATCCCATGATCACGCGCAAGGGTGACCTGCTGTTTCTGGCCGACACCAGCGTCAACATCGATCCCTCTGCCGAGGACCTTGTGGAAATCGCCTTGTGCGCGGCTCAAGAGGCCCGGCGCTTTGACGTCGTGCCGCGAGTTGCCATGCTTTCGTTCTCCAGCTTTGGCAGCACTAAGCATCCGTTCTGCGACAAGGTCCGGAAAGCGGTGGAGTTGCTCCATAAAGCCGACCCAACCTTGATCGTGGATGGAGAGATCATGGCCGACGCCGCCGTTTCCCCGGAAATTCTTGAGCAGAATTATCCGTTCAGCTCGCTGAAGGGTGGCGCCAACGTTCTAATATTCCCCGACCTCGCTTCTGCCAACATTGCCTGCAAACTGCTGGCAACGATCGGAGGCGCCGAGACGCTTGGCCCCATCCTTATGGGCATGACGAAGCCTGTGCATTTATTGCCCCGGGGTGCCGAAGTCGAGGATATCGTCAACGTCGTCGCCATCGCTGTGGTGGACGCGCGGGAGAGCGAGCCAGCCACGGTGATACCGGAGATCGCAGAATCGGTTGCGCAGGCGGACTGATTTTTGAGACGCCAGTTTGTAAATCAATAAAACTCAGTCATTCTGAGCGGTGGATGCTGCGCCCAGCGGCATCCAGGGAGTCGACGAAGTTGACCTCCATCGCAGCCGAATCTTGTCCACTTCCGTTATCCACCGCGCCATAACGGTCCATTAGGTTTTCAGAATTGACGTTGCATTCTTCAGCTTTTGCTGTTGCGAGATTCATCACGGCGTGCTCAACCCGCAAGCCACTGATTGCAAGCATTTATTCTCCCCTTCGTCTCGAAACGCTGCAACCATGAGCGCTAATCTGTTGCGATCTCCAACAAAGCGTTGTTGACAATTTCGTCGCTCTTGCCGCGCAACGAAATAGCCTCTCCTTCTTTCCCGTTTAGTTGGTAGAAGATCGCCAGCCACAACGCACTTACTCCCAACTTGCTCAGTTCTGGCAGGCCGATTGCCTTTAGAAGAGTGTGAGTGGCTCGCAAGACGGCCCCCACCCAAGCAACGACGAGGTGACTTATGACAGTCCTACTGGTCCTCTTCACATTCGCAACCTTCTTACTGATCGACCATCACCGAACTCGCCGCGCCATCGTGCAGCAGCCAGCATTGCAAGTTGCCGCGGCGACGCGGGACGCAGCGCTCCGCCTGAAGCCAGCGCTGGTCGGCGGCTTCGAAGTGCCCGAAAACCTGCGTTTCCACCCCAGTCACACCTGGGCGTTGAGCGAAAGCCCCAGCCTGGTTCGGGTCGGCATGGATGATTTCGCCTCCAAGGTGACCGGCAAACTGGAGAGCATCACGCTGCCGCAACGCGGCCAGTGGGTTCGCCAAGGAGGCAAAGGTGGAAAACACGGTCGCGGCGACTCAGGCGATCAGCACCCTTCGAGGCGCGTATGCCGCATTCAACCGTGGTGATATGGAGGCGGCAGTGCAACCGCTCGATGCGGAAATCGAGTGGACTGAACCAGCGGAATTTCCCGGTGGTGGCACGTACCACGGGCGTGAGGCCGCGAAGCACTATTTGACCCAGTCACGAACCGCGTGGGCCGAAGTGAGCAGTGAGCCGGAACGGTTCATCGCCCACGGTAGCCAGATCGTCGTATTTGTTCACGCGAGAGTTCGAGCGAAGGGCAGCAGCGAATGGCAAGATGTCCGCCTTGCCGACGTCTATACATTTCATGACGGAAAGGCAATTCAGATGCGTGCGTTCGCCGACCGGCGAGAGGCGCTGCGTTGGGTCGGAGTCAACGACCCCGGCGCTACACCCTGACGGTATCTATGAGCCGAGCCATTGCTGCGGGTTGCCGATCGCCTCGACTAGTTCCTGGAGAAATTTTGCTGCCCTTGCGCCGTCTACTACGCGATGATCGCTTGAGAGCGTCAAGGTCATCATGGGACGGATCCCAGGATGACCGTCGATGGGCACGACCCGGTCGGTAATGCGTCCGACTGCAAGAATCGCGGCCTGAGGTGGAATAATGATGGCGGTGAATGCGTCCACTCCAAACATTCCAAGGTTGCTGATGGTGAAAGTGCCACCCGCGATATCGGCGGGACGCAACTTGCCGCCGCGCGCGCGTTCCATAAGGTCGCGCCGCTTCGCAGCGATCACCCTCAACTTGGACTTGTCGGCATTGTGAATCACCGGCGCGACTACGCCGTCATCCACCGCCATCGCCAAACCTACATTGATCTCGGCGTTTGCGCGGACGCCTTCGCCAGTCCAGCTTGCATTCATGCGAGGATGCTTCAGGAGGACGCGAGCAACCAGGGCTGCCAACAGATCGGTGTGTGTAAGTTTCAGTCCGCGCGATTGTTCGATCTCTGGCGCTAGCCTTTGCCGGGCGTCGCTCAGAGCGCCAGCGTCCACATCGCGGACGATGAAGAAATGGGGGACTGTCGTCCAGCTCTGAGTTGTACGTTCCGCCATCAGCCGGGAAATCGAGCTGCCGCTTTCAACTGGTGCGGGCGATGATCGGACGTTGGATTCAGCAGCAGCAAGAATGTCGGACGCGAGAATTTCTCCGCCAGGACCTGATCCGCGAACATCAGCAAGACTGACGCCACGTTCGCTGGCGAGACGTCGCGCTTTCGGGGAAATCTTAATGGCTTGTTGGCTTACAGGTTGCGCGCCTTGAATTACAGATGCTGGAGACGAACTCGCTGGAGCCGCAACAGCGGTTGTTTTTCTTCCCGACGTGGTGGCGACTTCGTCCGTCGGAGGAACTTCCCCGGGACGCACGATCCAGGCGATGGTTCGGCCTACCGGCACTTCCGCTCCGGGTTGAACTTTCACACCGGCAAGGACGCCGTCGCCAGGCGATTCGATCTCCATCACTGCCTTATCGGTTTCGATCTCGAGAAGCGCCTCTCCCTTGGCGACGGAGTCACCCTCTTTTTTCAGCCACGAAATGAGCTTACCAGTTTCCTGGGCCATTTCGAGCGCGGGCATCACCACACTGATCGCCATGATTCACTTGTAGAAAGACGAGGCTTGCCTCGTCTCAGTCCCCTACGCCCACCCTTTCCCGCTTGGAGCTGGTTTCGATCATCTCGCGCACGCGAGAGCTCGGTTTGGATTCGGTCTCGCGGATTGCGGGCAGCGGACCATCCACCGTGAAGTAATGTCTGCCGGCGACCAGAAGCTCTTCGGCCGGGAAGCGCGTAATGACCTCGTGCCCAGTTTCGGTGACGACGATTTCTTCTTCGATGCGAGCGGCACTCCAGCCATCGGTCGATGGCCAGAAAGTCTCCAGCGCGAAAACCATGCCCGGCTTGATTTCGCAGGAATGCTCCAGCGATACGAGGCGGCTGATCACCGGCTTCTCCCAGATGGCGAGGCCAATCCCGTGACCATATTGCAGCGCGAATGCAGCTTCCTCGTTCGCAAAGCCGAACTCCTGCGCCTTCGGCCAAACGGAGGCAATCTCGGCGGTGGTGCGTCCCGGGCGCACGAGTTCAATCGCAGCGTCGAGGTAGTCCCGGCAGCGTTTGTACGCGTCGTTCATTGCGTGCGAGGCGTAGCCGATCGTAAAGCATCGGTAGTAGCAAGTCCGGTATCCCATGTAGGAGTGGAGAATGTCGTAGTAAACGGGATCTCCCGGACGAAGAACGCGGTCAGAGAAAACGTGCGGATGCGGATTGCAGCGTTCGCCGGAAATCGCATTCACAGCTTCCACATACTCGGAACCGAGATCGTACAGCACCTTGCTCACCAAGCCCACCGCCTGGTTTTCGCTCATGCCCGGCTTCATGGCACGATAGAGTTCGTCATACGCGGCATCAACCATCATGGCGGAGTGGTTTAGCAAAGTGATTTCGTCGCGGGTCTTGATGAGGCGGGCTTCCGACATGAGCGCCTGCCCGTCGACGACTTTGATTCCTTCTTTCTGCAAGGCGAAGAGGACTGGCAGTTCGACAATATCAACGCCCACCGGTTCCTTGTGCAGGCCACGCATTTCGAGTTCGATGCGAATCTTCTTGGCTACATCCTCGGCGCGGCCCATCTCTGGCGTCATCGCGCCGCGCAACACCGAGATTCCCGCCCGCGACCGCTCGCCCAGCCAGGGACAATGCAATTGATGGTGCTTAGCGGCCGATCCGAAATCCCACAGAATCGGCTCGTCGTTTTGAGGAAGGAGAGTGAACCGATTTGCCTTGTCCTGAGCCCAGGTACCGATGTGAGTCGCGGTCAGGTACCGAACGTTATTCATATCAAAACACAGCAACGCGCCCATCTCAGACTTGCCGAGAAGTTCCTTGGCGCGCGCCAGGCGTTCGCGGCGCAGGCGGTCGAAATCAACGCGGTTTTCCCAATCCACCGCCATCGTTCCGTATGTGGGCAGAGCCATCAGAGTTCTCCTTCGCCAGTTGAGCGCGTTCTCACGATCGGCCGCAGAGCTTGCGGGCCGCTTCAAACACGGTCTGCTCGGTCGGCACGGTTGCATCTTCCAAAGGCGGCGAGAACGGGATCGGAACATGCATCGCGCCCATGCGCTTGACCGGAGCGTCCATATCGTAGAATGCGCCCGTAGCGATCACGGACGCAAGTTCGGCGGTCACGCCGTAGCGTTCGTAACCTTCGTCGAGCACGATCGCCCGCGACGTTTTCTTCGCCGATTCAATCAAAGTTTTTTCGTCGAGTGGCCACATGGTTCGCGGATCGACTACCTCGGCGCTGATTCCGATCTCCTCGAGTAGCGTCGCCGCACCCAGCGCCACTTGTACCATGCTGCTGGTCGCGACCAGGGTGATGTCCTCGCCCACGCGCTTCACGTCTGCAACGCCCAAGGGCACGGTGTAGTCGTCCGCGGGTACCGGGCCTTTTAGCTTGTACATCATTTTGTCTTCGAAAAAGACAACTGGATTTTCGTCGCGAATCGCGGCCTTCAACAGCCCCTTGGCATCGTAGGGTGTCGAAGG
>Ga0210405_10006061_pt1 | contig 10896 bp, 7 predicted proteins | sample IncBWH11MmetaG_FD_155492 | JGI IMG/M metagenome (GOLD analysis project Ga0210405, IMG submission 155492) | Forest soil microbial communities from Barre Woods Harvard Forest LTER site, Petersham, Massachusetts, United States - Inc-BW-H-11-M | ecosystem: Environmental > Terrestrial > Soil >... | reverse complement strand
CTGAGTGAAGGGCAGCGGCAAAATTCAAAAGAGCCTGCGAGACGCCGTCGTTACGGAAGTGCAGCGTCCTGCGATCGAATTCGAGCTCCGGGTCGAGCTTGCTCTTGGGATCCTTAAAGGCGACAGGCGACGGAAAAGGCGAAAGAACGATAACGCGCGGGTTTGCCGAGTAACGCAGGGCGACCTGGTTGTGGATTGGGCACAGGCAGGAATGCCGGTGCTACTGGAACGTCAGGGGCGGCGGCCTGAGGCTAGTGGTACGTGAAGATGAGCTGTTTCGGGAGCGGTTTTGGCGTAGGCGATGGCGAAGAGGATTAGGAAAAGCCAGTCGAGGCTGCCGAGGGCGAACATGCGCGGGGCGATACGATTTTGAAGATGCAGGAAGATCAGGGCGACGGGGTAGCCTATTTTTTCCAGCATGGATGGAATCATCATGGCGCGGTACTTGATCGGGTCGGTGGCGAGAATCAGGAACAGGATTTGCCAGGCAATTCCAAGCGCGAAGAAGCCGTAGAAAAATTCCGGGTGGGTGACGGGCGGCGGGTAGTCGCGGCCGAATTTTGATTCGAGGAACAGAGGTGGAAAGAGAACTACGATGCCGTACATTCCGGCTACTGTGAAGACGATTCTAGCGAATCGCATGTTAACTTCTCCTCACTTAAGTGATGCTGGGGCCGGCCTGTTGGATTCGGCGATGACAGGTCCGCGAACGAGCGTGGCTTGTTTTGAGTCGTCTTCATCAGAGCGCAGGCAGGAGTGCCTGCGCCACTTAAGGCATCCTCACACGATACGGTTTCGTGGAGTGAAGTGATGCCGAAGGGGGCGCGGATTTTTCGCAGCGCGGTACCGGGGCCGGACACGGGCGAGTGATTCTCGTGATCGAGTACGAGGATATGGCTGCGTATGGGCGCGGACGGCGTTTGAGAATGCGAATGCGCAGTGGCGGAAGTTGTGCGAGGCGAAATCGGACTCGCCGGAGAGGTTGGTTTCGGTGGAGTTGTTGACGGAGGTGACGCCATAGACTCTCATATTTCTCAGACAGCCGGAATTCCCCCGCCGAGGATCAACGCGAGCCTCAGGTGAGCGAGCGGAACCAACCCTTGATTGAGACGAGAGCGAGAAACAGGCCGGCAAGAAAAGTGGGAGCCCAGGGAATCCAATTCCAAACGGGCCGGTCGATCATGGCCACGCTCGGAGCGGAAGGGTCGTAGAGGACCGTCACCGGACCGCCTAGAACTCCCGTTGACGATGACCCCTTCCAATCCTGGAAACGAACCACGTGGCCGCCAGCCTGGAATTCGACCAAGGGCATGAAAGCCACATCCCCGTACGATCGATTTCCTTCGGTGTCTCTGAAATTCTTCTGCTTGTAACCGACAACTCTACCCTGCGTGCGGGCTCCTTCGCGAAAGAGGTGGAAGTGGTCTTTGCCCATGTAGTAGCCGAGCGCTAGGAAAATCAGTGCGGCGATTGCCTGGGCGATGAAGGCATAGCGGAGAATCTTGTCTTTGTTGTTGAGGAGGCTTGCGACGAGTTCTTCGGGAAAAGGCAATTGGTTGCTCCGGTGAATACGAATGCAGTTCGCGCCCCGGACGGAAGGTAACACTCTCTTCGTTATTCGGGCAACGTGGTACGGTCAATTACTCGAGTTGGGCTAGGCGGTCGAGGAGTTTTTGATGTTCGATGGTGCGCGACGCGAGTGTGGCTTTTAGTTCTTCTACAATTTTTGCGGGGGCTTTGCTGAGGAAGGTTTCGTCGGCTAGGCGCGCTTTCTTGGATTCAATGTCTTTTGCCAGGCGCTCGGCTTCTTTTCTTAGGCGCGAGATTTCGGCTTGCTTGTCGATTGTGTCGCCGTACGCGATGCGCAGATCGAATTGGGCTGTGGAATGAAGCGCCGCACCAGCTGCGCTTGGCGTCTTGGAAACGAAATTGATTGAAGAGAGCGACGCAAGGCGGCAGATTGAATCGAGATTCTCATCAGCAAGCTGTCGATGCCATGCGTTCGCGACAAACAGATCGGCTGGAACTTTCCGTTTTTGGTCAAGCTTCATCTCGGCACGAAGATTTCGGGCCCCGACAATAATTTCTTGAAGAAGCCGCATATCTTGAAGAACTCGGGGATCGGCCCAGTCCGCACGCGGTTTGGGAAATTTGTCGAGGGCGATGGAACGCGCGCCTGCTGGTTGCGGGAGGCGGTGCCAGAGTTCTTCGGTCAGGAAGGGCATTATCGGATGCAGCAGGCGCAGGGTGGCATCGAAGGCGGCGAAGATGTTGCGCCATGCGGCGATTGCGGTCTCACGGTTCGCGTCTGCCAGCTGAGGCTTGACCCATTCGATGTACCAGTCGCAGAAATCTCCCCAGAAAAATTGGTAGAGGATGTGGCAGGCTTCGTGGAAGCGGAAGTCTTCGAGGGCCTTGTTTGCTTCGGCGGCGACGGCAGAGAGGCGCGAGAACATCCAGCGATGGACGAGATCGCTTTCGTCTTTTGTGAGATAGGGAGCTTTGGCGCGGGTATCGGGGGCGGCCAAGTCTTCGAGAGTGACACCCTGGGCTTCGATTTTCTCGAGGTTGAAGAATAGGAAGCGGGCGGCGTTCCAGATTTTGTTGGCGAAGGCGCGGGCGCCGAGGATGCGATCTTCGCTGAGGATAATGTCGGTGCCGGGTGCGGACATGCTGGCGAGCATGTAGCGCATGGCGTCGGTGCCGTATTGGTCGGTGAGTTGGAGGGGGTCGACGCCGGTGCCTTTTGTTTTGGACATTTTGGCGCCTTCGGCAGTGCGGACGAGGGAGTGGAGGTAGAGGCGGTGGAAGGGAATTATTCTTGTGAGCCCTCCTTCCGAAATGGGAACGCCCAGAACTCGACTGATTAGTGGTGTACCGCTAAGGTGCAGGCCCATCATGATCATTCGGGCGTCCCAGAAAAACAGGATGTCATAGCCGCTGATTAGCAGGCTCGTCGGGTAGTAGGTGCGGAGGTCGGGGGTGTCGTCGGGCCAGCCGAGAGTGGAGAAGGGCCAGAGGCCGGAGCTGAACCATGTGTCGAGGACGTCTTTGTCCTGGGTGAGTTTTGAGCTGCCGCATTTCGGGCATTTTGTGGGCGGGCTTGCGGCGCGGGCGTGGCCGTCGACGATCTCGACGCGCGAATCGAGCGCGGGGATCATTTCCTTGCAGCCGGCGCAATGCCAGATGGGGATGCGGTGGCCCCACCAGAGCTGGCGGGAGATGCACCAGTCGCGAATATTTTCGAGCCAGTTGAGCAGGATGGTGCGCTGATTATCGGGGACGACCTCGATGAGGCCGTCGAGGATGACTTTTTTCGCGGGCTCGGCGAGCGGCTTCATTTTCATGAACCACTGCGTGGAGAGGCGCGGCTCGACGATGGCTTTGCAGCGGTCACAGGTGCCGACGGAGTGCGTATGCTCGGTGATGTGATCGATGAGGCCGAGTTCTTCGAGGTCGGCGACGATGCGAGCGCGGGCGATGAAGCGTTCGAGGCCGGCATATTTTCCGGCGGTTTCGCTCATGTGGGCGTCGTCGGTCATCACGTCAATTTCGGGGAGATTGTGGCGCTTGCCGACTTCGAAGTCGTTGGGATCGTGGGCGGGCGTAATTTTCACGACGCCGGTGCCGAATTCGCGATCGACGTAGGTGTCCGCGATGATCGGGATTTCGCGATTCATCAGCGGGAGCATTACCTTTTCGCCGATGTGGTGCTTGTAGCGGTCGTCGTCGGGATGGACGGCGAGGGCGGTGTCGCCGAGCATTGTTTCCGGGCGAGTAGTGGCTACGATGAGATGCCCTTCAGCGCCGACGAGCGGGTAACGGATGTACCAGAGCTGGCCGGTGCGTTCATTGTGAACGACTTCGAGGTCGCTGATGGCGGTCTGACAGCGCGGGCACCAATTGACCATGTAGCGGCCACGGTAGATGAGGCCTTCGCGGTAGAGGCGGAGGAAGGCTTCGAGAACTGCGCGGTAGAGCGCGGGCTCGAGTGTGAATTTTTCGCGCGTCCAATCGCAAGAGGCGCCAAGGCGAATCATCTGGCCTTTGATTACGCCGCCACTTTCGGCTTTCCACTGCCAGACGCGGCGCTCGAATTCCTCGCGGCCGAGATCCTGGCGCTTGATTCCTTCCTTGGCGAGCATGCGTTCGACGACGAATTGGGTGGCGATGCCGGCGTGGTCCATGCCGGGGAGCCAGAGAGTGCGTTCGCCGCGCATGCGGTGCCAGCGGACGAGCATGTCGATCTGGGTGTGCTCGAGCATGTGGCCCATGTGGATGGAGCCAGTGACGTTGGGGGGCGGGAGCGCGATTGAGAATCGGGGGCCGTCGTCGGTGCCGGAGTTTTCGGCGCGGAAGAGGTTTTCTTCGAACCAGGCCTTGGCCCAGCGGGCTTCGATTTCCTGCGGCTCGTAGGCCTTGGGTATTTCGCGGGGCATTGGTTCCTTCGCGCGCCTGCTTGAAATTTTGGGAGCAGGAGAAACAATTAATATACGGGCGGCGAGTGGGGAGCGTCAAATCGGGTGAGGCGGGCCAACTGCGAAAGAGCCTCAGGTCAGTCGCGGCCTTGTCGCCGCTACGGGACCTGAGCTACGCGATTGGAAGGGCGAGCCAGAGACGCGATTGCCCGATCCGTTATCTGTTGTCTTTTTTGGCGAGTTCGGCTTGCAGCATGTTCTCGACGAGCGGCTTCAGCAGATTCTTCGAGAGCAGCTCGTGAAGCTGGGGCTCGAGGCGCTCGAGGACCCTTTGGACCACTTCGTCAATGTTTGCCTGGGCCGCGGGAGCTTGCAGCGAATTCACTTGTTCGAGAGCCGCGGCTGAGGGCATCAGGAATGGAATGCCCGCGAGGGCTTCGCGATTTGGCGGAGGCACGGTCGGGATGCGTTCGCTGAAATCGACATGCCCCGATGCGTCAGCGGTTGATTCTTCGGAGGCCACGGCGAAGATGGGTGCCCGCGCTTCCTCGGCTGAAGCCACGACGACATCTGCGGCCGGTTCACCATTCGTGGGCTCGGGTTCGCCCGGCAACGGGAACGATTGAAGCGGCGCGGTGTGCTCGTGATGATCTTCGTACGATGAGAATGCCGGTTGATCGTCGCGAACAAGCAAAGGTTCGGGCGTGACGTGCGCAGCGGGCGGCATCTCGAGCGCGGGATCATTGTGCGAGGGCGCGCTGTCGACCGGCGTGCTGACGATCTCGGCGTCGGACTTCGTTTCAAAACTCGGGAGCTGGCTGAAGTGCGGTGGAACTTCGGCAGGTTCCGCAGCGATGGGTTCCTGATGGACCTGCTCGTGGGCCTCTTCACGAACAGCCGCTACGAGCGCGGTGCTGACGACAGGTTCAGGCATTCGCTCGGAAGCCGCCTGCAACCCGCTCGCATCTGCGTGTGCCGTGCTGAGAGGCTGTTCAGCCGGCGCCGGTGTACCGCCCTGGACGACTTCGCGGACGGCTTCAATGGCGTCGGCAAACCAGGATTTCTTGCGTGGACGCGTCTCGTCGTGCTCCGACGCTTCTTCGGCGCGATGCTCGTGCGCAGGCCGCGATTCAAGCGGTGAGCGCCACGAAGACTCTGAAGATGCAGGTGGCGCAATCGCAGGTTCCATGCGCCATGCCGGAGCTGAAGCGGCCGGCTCCGATACGTGTTCAGGCTCGGGCGCAGAAACATGAGCCGCGGGAGCGGAGCTTGATTCTGTCATCCAGCTGCCTTCGGGATATTCCGAAGGCGGCGCGGTCAAATCCGTCCAAGGAGTGGATGACTGGGAAGTCTTGGTTGCGACCGGCGCGGGCGCAGGTTGCTTCATCTCGATCACGGCCGGGATTTCTTCCTTCTTCGGCGTGGGTGCCTGTACCGGGGGCTCTTCTTCAATCGCCGCGGGATTGTTCACCGCGGACTGAAACGCAGGGCTCTCATGCCAAGGTGCGGGAGCATCGTTCTCGGACGGTGCTGGGTCAGCAGAAAGCCGCATGCCGTAGGGCGCGAACGACTGAGGTTCCTCTTCTTCGGCTGCAGGCGTTGTTTCGATCGGTTTCGGTGCGAGCTGCTGCACGAGAGGAGCTAGAGGCGCGACAGGTTCGTTGTCGAGGTCATTATCAAGTTCATCGTCGCGGACGTGAATACGTTTCGGCGGAACTTCTTTTTCCGACGGGAACGTGATCGGAGCCAAATCTTTGCCGTAGGAATATGCCGGATCGACGGCGGTGTTTTCGGGAATCTGGAAATCCATTCCGCCGGTGCGGCGCCAATCGGTGGCTGTGGCGGCTCCGTCGAAATCGTCCGCGTCCTCTTCAGTGTCCTTTGCTTTCGCGACGGGAGCTTTCGGTGTTTTTCTTTCTTCTGTCTCAGGCTCGTCATCGAGCGAGCGGACGCCCTTGCCAAAACCGTAGATGGCGGCAGCTTCTTCCGGTGACGGTTCCGGGAAATCCGGGAGCGGCTTCGGTTCGGCCTTCGCTGCAATTTCCATCACTGGCGGCGGAGGCGGTTCTGGCGGAGTTTCACGCGCTTTGGCGAGTTCTGCCGCGACCTTGGGATTTTTTTCGAGCGCGGACATCACCATCGCGATCAGCGGGTCAGGCGGAACGAAAGGCTTTTTCAGAACGCCATCGGCACCGACGCGGCGCGCTTCTTTTTCGTCGAGAGGATCAAATGCGCCAACCAAGAGAATCACGGGAACGTGAGCGAAGCGGGTGTCTTTCTTGACGAATTCACAGACTTCATAACCGTTGCGCACGGGCATGAAGACATCAGCGAGAACCAGATCGGGGTTCGCATCAGGAATGCGGCGCACCGCTGCTTCGCCATTGCCGACCGCAACTACATCGACGCCACGCTCTTCAAACGCCAACACGACCATCTTCTGGATGTTGGTATTGTCGTCCGCGACCAGAATTCTGGGCACTTGAACCACCTCGCGGCGCACCCGCACGTCGACACGCCGACGCCTTTCGCTACACTATTGCAGCACCCCTCATGGGGGGCGTCAACGGACACGAAGTACAGGCGTGCCTGAGATGTTAGCAGGCGGTTAACAAGGGCGTTACCAGGGGATTAGCTTCCGGGCGCCCTTTTTCTTTTTGCTGGTGGAGTCCTTGGAGTCGTCGGAAGAGCTGCTTTGCGATGAGGTTGCAGTTTGGCCGGAGCTGGTCGAGTCAGTGGAGGACTGATCCGTTTGGGCGGGCGCTTGAGTGCCGGCTGGCTGGCCATTGGCGGTCGCAGGCGCGCTGGGTGTAGTCCCGCTGGGCGTTGTCGCGGAAGGTGCCGAATCTGCAGGATTTGGGGCAGGCTGTGCGGGCGCTGCGGCTGCCGCGGGAGCTGCCTGGTCGGTTCCAGCTGCAGGAGAATTCGCGGCTCCGTTGGGCGCATTAGCGTCGCGGGGCTGGATGATCTGGACGCCAAGTATAGTGCCGCCTCCGGGACCTGACTCGACGGTGGTTTGAGAGGTCGCAGCGTCCTCTTGCTTCGTCGGCCCGGTGGAAGAACCCGTACTAGATGTGTCCGCAGATCCGCCAGCAGTCACTCCGGTCAGACTGAAATTTGACGCACCGCCCGAGTTTGGCTTCAGGACTTCGCTGGCAGCCACCGCGTCGTCCGGCGGATTCAGATTCGGCGGGCCCACGTGAGCAGCGAGAGAAACATCGGGCGCGGTATGAATCATGTTTTTGGGGGCCTTGAGCAGCGCGCTCTCGTGGTGTTGTTTCTCGTAATCGCGCTCCTTTTGCATCCGTATGACGGCGTCTGGATTCGACGCCGGCACGGGAAGGCCCATTTGTTTCAGCCGACCCTTCGCCTCCTGTGCGCGCGGCGAAAGCGGATACTGTTCAACTATCTGCGCGTACACTTTGCCGGACAAAGCGCTCCAATAGTTGCGCTGGTCTTCGTTTTTCGAGCCAATCTTAACGCGAGTGTAAATGTCGCCGAGCATCCATAGAGCTTCGTCGCTCTGGCTGTATAGCGGGTAACGATTGACGACTTCCAGAATGCGGGCGGCGGAGGCGCGGTAATCCTGTTTGGTGTAGTAGAAGTGCGCGATCTTGTATTCACCGTCGGCGAGGACTTCTTGCACTTCGCGCAGGCGCTGTTCGGCCTGCGGCGCGAGCGGGCTTTGCGGATATTTCAGAAGCATTGCCTGAAACTCGTCCTCGGCCATTTGTGCCTGCGAGCTGTCCCGGTCGGACTTCTCCATCATCTTGTAGTGCGCCATTCCGACTTGCATCTGGGCGTACGCGGCTTCTTCGAGGAACGGGAAGAATGTGATGAAGTCCTTGTATTCCGCTACAGCCTGAGTCAGGTTCGACGTGCCGTTCTCTTTGTAATAGGAATCCGCGACGGCCAGCTTCGCTTTGGCGAGATATTCGCTATCGGGATAGGTGTTAATTAAAGTCTGGAGTGACAGCCGGCCTTCGGTAAAGCGCGCATGCTTGATGTCTTCGAGCGCGCGATCGTAAAGGATCTTGTCAGGTTGAGCGGAAGAGTTGGGGTCCGTGTCGCTGGCCTTGGCAGGCTGTTTCTTCTTTGCTGGTTTCTTGATGACTTGGGCGCTGATGCTGGAGCTGATCCCGCAAAAGATCACAAATCCTAGAAGTGCTGTAAGAAATCGCTGCTTTTTCATTATCCCCCGCCGCTGATTGGTATCCAGGCCAGGCTACACCGATCAAGCCTTCTGGCTGAGCGCATTGTTCGCGAGCTGACGCAATTGGCGCACGGAAGCCGACGGATCAGAAGTTTGGAAAACGGATGTCCCGGCAACGAATGTGTTGGCTCCGGCTTTTGCAAGCTCGGCTATATTTTCCAGATCGACTCCCCCGTCCACTTCAATCCGGAACTTGCCATTATATCGCGCGCGCCATTCACTGAGGTGACGAATTTTCTCGAACGCCCCGGGAATGAATTTCTGGCCACCGAATCCCGGATTCACGGACATCACCAGCACCGTATCCACCTTATCGAGGACTTCTGAGAGCATCACGGCGGGGGTGGCCGGATTGATCACCGCTCCCGCTTCCGCACCATGCTCTCGAATCATCGCAAGTGCGCGGTCCAAGTGAACTGTGGCTTCTTCATGGACCAGGACCCGGTTGGCGCCCGCGCGGACAAACTCCTCGATGTATTCCTCCGGATTCTCGATCATGAGATGCACGTCGAGGGGCAGGCGGGTTGCTTTGCGCAAGGATTCGACAACGGGGATTCCGATGGAGATGTTCGGCACAAAGTGGCCGTCCATCACATCCACATGAAGCACATCCGCGCCGCCCTGCTCGACCGTGCGAATCTCGTCGCCCAGCTTCGCGAAATTGGAGGCGAGGATCGAAGGGGCAATTTCTATACGGGCATAGCTCATGACGGCAGCACGAAGTTTAGCACAGGAGATTGCGGGCTATTGGGATAGCTGGAGATCAACGGAAGTGCCGGCTTGCACGCGAGAGCCTCGTGGCAGAGGTTGTGTGATCACGACGCCGTGCTGCGCGCCGAGCGTAGGCACGAAGGTGAGTTTGCCCAGCTTGAGTCCTGCTCCCGACATCCTCCCTTCGGCCTCGGCAAGAGTGAGACCGGCGAGCTCCGGCATTATGTACGACTCGGGACGCGGGCCGCGTGACACAAGAAGATTCACGTGGGGACTGGTGATGTCGGTTTTCCCTGGTGCGGGATCCTGGCGAAGAACCGTTTCGTCGTTCGATGCGCCGGGAAGATAGAGAGAGGAAATTTCACCGATTTGCATTCCGGCCCTCATTAACTCAATTCTTGCGGCGCGCAGGCTGCGTTCTTCGAGGAGTGGAATCGTCGCCTTTTGCGGACCGAGGCTGAGCACCACGTGCGCGTATTGGCCAACCTTTACTTTCGAACCAGCTGGGGGGCTCTGGCGGACGACTTCGTCAACGGGAAGAGGATTGTAGATATGATCTTCGATTTTGATGTTTATCCCGCGGCCCTGCAGCATCTGTTGGGCCTCGATGGCTTTTTTCCCTACGACATCGGGCACGGCGACTTCGCGTCCCTGAATCGTGAAGCGAACGGCAAGCAGCGCGCTCAGAAACGCGACTGACGCCAGTATGAAAAGCATTAACGCCATGCGAAAAATCCATTCAAGGCGCTCGCGGAAGGTCATGCGTTTGCTCGGCTCCAGAGGATGAGCCTAACGGGGAAAGCGAAGACAGGAAAGGGGAAAACGCGAAGGGTGTTACGGTCTTGTAGCTCCCGTCTTTTCCAGGACTGCGGCGAAAAAGCCGTCGGTGCGTTGTGCGGCGGGTGACGTTCGGAATTGGCTGTTCGCGTCGATTAGACTTTGCGTGTCGAGGCTGGGCACGAGGTGCGGCGCAAGCGATGTCGCGACTTCATCTCGCGCCGGGGGCTTGATAAACGGGACGCTTGATAACACCTCGGATACGACCTCTTCGTTTTCTTCTGGCTCCATCGAGCACGTCGAATAAACGAGGCGACCTCCCGGCGCGAGCTGTTTGATCGCCGCAGTGAGAATTCCTACTTGCAGCTGATGGAATTCAGAGAGCTGTTCGGGGAGAAGGCGCCAGCGAATTTCCGGATGGCGAGCGAGCGTTCCCGTGCCGGAACAGGGTGCGTCGACGAGGATGCGGCCGAACTGGCGGCCGAAGGGAAGGTCGTGCGTGGCATCGAGTTCGACGAGTTGCACGCCGTCGAGATTGAGCCTTTGGAATTGATTGCGCATTGCGCGGAGACGATGCGCATGGCGATCCGTGGCGACGACCAATCCAGTTCGGCCGGCGGCGCGGATGAGGGGAGGCGTTTTCCCGCCGGGAGCAGCACAAAGATCCAGGACGGTATCTCCCGATTGAACGCCGAGCAGCAGTGGAATTGCTTGCGATGCTTCATCCTGAATTGAGATCGAGCCTCGGCGAAATGATTCAGTGCGGGCAGGGCTGCC
>Ga0210405_10006057_pt1 | contig 10899 bp, 5 predicted proteins | sample IncBWH11MmetaG_FD_155492 | JGI IMG/M metagenome (GOLD analysis project Ga0210405, IMG submission 155492) | Forest soil microbial communities from Barre Woods Harvard Forest LTER site, Petersham, Massachusetts, United States - Inc-BW-H-11-M | ecosystem: Environmental > Terrestrial > Soil >... | reverse complement strand
CACCATTGCGATGGTCTTCGTTGCGGGCATCTTGGGCATCGTTGAACCAAAAAGCCTTTCGATTCACACTCCCGAAATCAGTCTTTATACCAACACCCGCCCGGCCGGCCTGATCCGTTTAATCCTCTTTGGGGTATTTCTTGGCCTCGCCACCCTTGCAAAAGGTCCCGCCGCCATCATTCTTTCCGGCGGCGCGGTCCTTCTCTCGGCCGTCTTCACAAAACGCTGGCGCGACGCCTTCCGCTGCCTTCATCCCGTCGCCATCGCCAGCTTCTGCCTCACCGCTCTTCCCTGGTACATCCTCTGCGCCCGCCGCAACCCCGACTTCTTCCGCGTCTTCATCATCGAACACAATTTCAACCGCTTCCTCACTCCTCAATTCCAGCACATCCAGCCTTTCTGGTTTTACATCCCAATCCTGCTAATCGCTTTTTTGCCGTGGATGACGCTCTTGCTAGTATCAGCTTCCTTCGGTACGCTCACACTTCGGCGCGAACGCAAATTTTCTACCGCCACCACCCTCTTCCTCTGCTGGTCGTTGTTCTGTCTTCTCTTTTTCTCGTTCTCTAAATCCAAACTACCCGGCTACATTCTGCCCGCCATGCCCGCAATCGGCATCTTGTTGGCTCGTTGCCTAATACGACTGATGCCTTTATTGGGGAATTATTTCCGTTGGCTATTGGCGCTCTTTGGCGGTGTGTTCGCCGCCGCAGGAGTTTTGCTTTACGTATTTCTCGGACATTTGCACACTTCACATCTGACAGCTAGAGCCGCTCGCGACACCGCCGTCGTCCTGCTAATGTTTGCCATTGCAAACTGGCTGTTGACGTTTTACAAGACGAGGTTCGATAGTCGCATTCCCTCGGCTGCTTGCTGCGTCCTGCCCGTTCTGCTGCTCGCAGGTTACGTACCGAAACTTCTACCAGGATTTTTCCCGTACGATCCCTCTGGCAAGACTCTAGCCGCAGAGATTATATCCACGCACCTCCCGCTCGACATGTATGTCGGTCCAATTCCACGAGGACAGTATTTCAGTCTCAATTTCTATCTTCGCCGCGAAATAAAAGAATGGGACAAAGCGAATCCAAGTGAAGGCCATCTTCTCCTGCGTTCACATTTCTGCGGAAATCTTGTGGCGCCGCCGTGGACTTGCAGCAGCAATCCGATTGAGCTTCCAAAAAGCGCTTGGTTTATTTATCGAGTGCAGCGTGATGGGTTAGCGGGCGGGCTTGGCGGCGGGAACACTGGGAACAAACTGAGTGACCGGCAACCGCGTTAGAAAAAATGTCACCACGCGATTCTCGTACTGGCGTTTCTCGTCGTCGGGCAGGTTCACGAAGTTTCCATGCGCGATGATCGCTTCCTCCCGCAGTTCCGGCGCCTTCAGGAACATCTCGCGAGTGATCGAAGCACTCTCTGGATCATCCCCGGCCTCTATGAATAGCATCGGCACTCCAGCCATTTTCGAGATCTTCGCCGAAAGCGGCGGATCGTCCTTGTGCTCGTAATTCATCCACTCAAAGCACATCTCTGCCGACTTCACCATAAACGGAAATCCGCCCACGCCGGTCTTTTCCACGCCGATCTTCACCATCTGCTTGGGATAATCGTAAACCGCGTCAAGTGCCAGCGCGCGCACCCGCGGATCTTTCTCCGCCTCGCGCAGCGCCGCGTAAGCGCCCAGGTTGTAGCCCCACAAGCCGAATCGCGCCGCGTCCACATCATTCCGCTTTGCAATGATATCAATCGCCGCGCGCACCTCGTCCGCCTCGCGATACCCGAATGTCGTGACACCCGCGTTGGCGCCGTGAGCTGCAAAATCAAAAACAAACACGTTGTACTGGTGATCCTGCAACGCCGAAACCAGGGTCAGCAATTCCCCACGGCTCGATTCATATCCATGCAGCAGGATGACCGTCGGAGCGCCGCGAAAGCCCGGGAAAAACCATCCCCGCCGGCTCCCCGACCCCGGAACCGAGAAATCCACTTCGTCTGGGCGCCCGGGAAAACTGGCCATATTGATTTCAGAACTGGTGCGCTGCGGCTTCACGATCCAATAGGTCAGCACGCCGGAAATCACCACCGTCGCCAGCAGAGCAAAGAAGACAAACGCCAAAATGACAATCAGGAGTTTGGTGTACCAGCGGCTCGGATAGTGCAGTTCATCAACGATGGACATGGGTTCAGGGGCTGGTCTCGGCCAGCGTGTTTAATTTCCGCCTTACAATTTGTAATCCGAAATCCGGTAATTGAATCGTAGCACGCGGTTTCCAGCCGCCAGATTCTCTTCTGGGCTCTGTGTGCCCGATTTCGTATAGGGTTAACGGGTGGATTTGGCAGGGCTTCCCCCGAATCGGCTATCATGTCACGTGGGCAGGCGTGCAGCACGCCGGCCCCTTCCGATGAATATCATTGACCTCCGCCAGACGACTGTCCGTCAGCTTGAGCCGCTGCTGCTTGAGGAAGCCCGCCATTGGCGCGACGAACTGCATTGGGATTACCGCAGCGCGCTGGACCTGATCAAGCGATTCCTGGATGCCCACGCGCTTTCCGGTTGCGTGGCGTTTGAAGGCGGGCACGCGGTCGGCTACTCGTTTTACGTGCTCGAGGATTACAAGGGTTTGATCGGCGGACTCTACGTTTCGCCGAGCCAGGTGCAAGAACCGATCGGGCGGCGCCTGCTGGACGAGATGCTCTTCAGCATGCGTGCACTGCCGCAGTTGCATCGCATCGAAGCGCAGCTTATGCCATTCGGCGGGCCCGTGGATGCCGCGCTGCGCGACCAGGGCTTCCGGCTGTACACGCGGCAGTTCATGCTGCTCGACCTCCTGAAGAAGAGCGACGCCGTGCCCAGCATGAACTCCGGCTTGCGCCTCGACCGCTGGCACGAGCGCTACTTCGAGCCGTGCGCCAAGTTGATTTATCTGGCATACGCGAATCACGTGGACGGCGACATCAACGACCAGTACCGCACGCGAAATGGTGCGCTGAAATTCCTGAAGAACATCATCCTGCTGCCCGGCTGCGGCCAGTTTATGCCGAACGCTTCGTTCGTCCTGCATCATCCCGAGAGCGACGAACTCGCCGGCGCGATTCTGACCAGCGAGGTTTCCACTGGCGTCGGCCACACCACGCAAATCTGCGTAATGCCGGGCTTTCAGGGCCACGGCCTCGGCCGCGTCCTGATGATGACCGCCGCCGAAATCCTCCGCGCGCAAAAATTCAGCGAGCTCACACTCACCGTCACCTCCGAAAACCGCACCGCCGTGCATCTCTACGAGCGACTGGGCTTCTCAAAAGTGAGAACCTTCACCGCTGGCGTCTGGCCGAAGTGAAGTTATCAGTAAACGAAAATCGATCTCCAACCTCCTTTCCTCGTGGTCATTTCACGGCCTTCAATTTCTTTTGCGCGCTCTCAAATTCGTCGCCGGGGAGCCACTTGACTTCGCCGGGTTGGGTGGCGGCGGCTTGGCCGAGGGCGTAGCCGAAGGTGGCTAGTGTGGCGTCGCCGGTGAAGTCCCAGGATTCGACGAAGGCGTCGGCGGGCTTGTGGTAGTGGTGCTCGACGTAGTCTTTGGATTGCGCTTCGCCCCAGGCAAGATCGTGGCCTTTGAATTTCAGTCCTTCGCTGATGGAGAAGGCGGGAATGCCGACGCGGCCGAGGCTGAAGTGATCGGAGCGGTAGTAATGGCCCGCTTCCGGATGCGCGTCCGGCTTGATTGCGAGATCGAATTCTGCGGCGATTTTTTCGACTTCGGGATAGAACGTGGTGCGTTCTGCGCCGCTGACTTCGACTTCTTCGGGGATGCCGATCGGGGCGAGCGCGTCGTAATTCAAATCCAGAATAGGTTGCACAGGCAACTGCTCGAGATGCTTGCCCAGGTATTCTGAACCGAGCAAGCCTTGTTCTTCCGCCGTAACGGCGGCAAACAAAATCGAGCGCGGAGGCACCGGCTTGGTGCCGGCCCACACGCGCGCCAGCTCGAGCAAGATGCCGCAGCCGGTCCCGTTGTCCACTGCGCCGTGATAAATCTGGTCACCTTTGGCGCGCGCGGGATCAATGCCGAAGTGGTCGTAATGCGCGGTGTAGAGAACCGCTTCTCCCTTCTTCGCTTCGTCCTTCCCTTCCACCATTGCCAGCACGTTGCGTGAGGAGAATGGGCGAATTGACGAAGCAATGTGCGCCTTCAGATGAACCGGCAATTCGATGGGCTTGAACTCGCGCGACTGTGATTGCTTATAGAGGTCGTCCAGATTCAGGCCGCCAATGGCCACCAGCTTGCGCGCAACTTCGAGTTGAATCCAAGACGCCGCTTCCAGCTTGGGGGTGGCGTCGAGCTTCAGGTACGAGCGTTCGCCACCCCAGGAGTTGCGGACAACTTCCCATGGATAACTGGCCAGGTCGGTGCGATGAATGACCATCGTACCCACCGCGCCTCGCCGCGCGGTTTCTTCAAATTTGTAAGTCCAGCGGCCGTTGTAGGTGAGCGCCTTGCCTTTGAAAAAATTGGGGTCGTTGGACTCCGGCTCGCTCACAAATAGCAGCGCCACTTTGCCTCGCAGGTCGTAGCCCTTGTAGTCGTCCCAATTGTTTTCGGGCGAGGTGATGCCGTAGCCGACGAAGACGATCGGAGCATCCACATCGGCGGATTCGCTCTGGGTTTCGTTGCTGGTGACGTAGTCGTCGAGATTCTTCAGTTCCACCGGCGCGCCATTTGCAGGGACAAAGGCGAATGTTGTCGCGGCAAGGGATCGGACACCCACCATGGGCACGTCCTGAAAGTAACTGCCGTTGGGTCCGGCGGGCTTCAGGCCGTAGGACTTGAACTGGTCGCCAATCCAGTTGGCGGCCGCATCGCCTCCCTTTTGGCCGGTGCCGCGGCCTTCGAGATCGTCGCTGGATAGATATTTGACCGCGGTGCGGATGCGCTGGGGATCGACATTGGGCGCGTGAGTCTTCTCGGCGAGCAGGACGCCGGCAACCAGCACAACACAGGAAAGAAAAAGGACGGATTTACGCATGCAAGGACTCCCGTGAAGAGACTAGAACTGACGCAGGCCACTGTAGCACGGAGAAGATGGCAAGCAGTACACCCAGGGAGAAGGGGCGTAAAGGCCGCTTCTTCGAAGGCATTTTTCATTTTGGGAAGAGCAGTGTTCGAGTCCACTTATGTCTGGCTGGTTTCACGAAAAAACGGCCATTAGTGCGCAGGACGATTGGGAAGCGTGGAAGCGAGGATAAAGGAGGCGCCAGCCATGGCTAGGGCAACGAAGAGGCTGGACCATTCGTCGGCGTTGTGGAGGCTGGCGTAGACGCGCGGGGCGTGGAGGACGACTACCCAGAGGAAGAACATTAGGCCGAGTAAGGTGGCGGCAAAGCGCCCGAGGATTTTCAGGGCAATGCTGATGCCAGCGGCGATGAAGCCTGCGCCGGTGAAGTAAATCCACGCGAGGTGAGCGGGGAGCCAAGTGGGAACGAGAGTCGCTAGGTAGGCGGCGTATTCGAAATGCTGCCAGCCGAAAATGATCATCGTGAAGGCGAAGAGGAAACGCGCGAGTTTGCTGACGATTGCCAACGCGGTCTGCCCGGCGGAGGATTTGGCCGAACTGCTTGAAAATGTTCCGGCGAGGATAAAGGCAGCGGCGGCGATGGTTAGCGGTTCGAGGGCGCGAGTGCGGTCGTTGCCTTTGTGGATGACATCGGAGAAATGTTCGAGGTGAAGAAAGACGACGCAGAGCAGGAAGAGTGTGCCGAGGAGAGCGGCGAAGAGGCGGGTGTTCCATTGGGCGGCGATCGAGAACGCCGCGACAATCAGAAAAACACCAACGACATAGGCACCGATGGACCCGCCCGGGGCCCAGGGAGGAACGGGTGGGAGGCCACCGAGGTAGTGTCCGTAGAGGAGGTATTGGACGCCGAAGGCGGCGATGCCGACTGCGAACAGGGTGCGGCCGAAGTGGCGAAGGAAGAGCATTGCGTGTTTGGAGATCGTGAAATTAGAAATTCCGGCGACAGCATACCGGAGATTTGGAGATGACGGAAGAGCAATATCTCCATTGGTATGCGTTACAGAAAAGAGAATATAACGCAGAGACGCGGAGGGCGCTGAGGATTCGCGAAGAAGAACAGACGGCGACGTAAGTCGCCTCTCGATCCTGGCAACTCCATGACGAGAAGAATTGATGGGGTTTAGAAATTTCCGAGTTCGGCGGATTGCGCTCGGCTCAGCATGCGGATGTGAATGCAGGTAAATTCAGTGATCAATTCGCCGGTGCTTCTGCCAGCCAATGTCGCGGCGTCGATCTCAGTGGTCAGTAAGATTGCCGTTGCAACATCGGCGCTACATTCCAAACAATATTTCTCCATCCGTCCGGGAAGCTCAAATAATTCCCCGCAATGGCCGCAAACACTGCAACGTCCACTTAAGTCAAACTCCGTACCCTTAGGACCCGTAACCATGGCAACTTTCTCCCTAGCTCCGAAATGAAGATCTTGGTGTTTCTCGATGCGGAGCGCATCGGATCGATCGGATGGGCCGGGGAGTCGCTTTGGTGCTGCGCATAGCCGTCTCTTGACGATGGAGAATCGAGAGGGCACTTCTGAACGCCTAAGCGAGACCCCATCCCTCCCAATCGTCATTGGAAATGTTAGGGAAAGACCGCTCAGGAAATCCTGAGCGGTCTATTAGGAAACCATAAACGCAAGGAAACTAGCACCCGATTGCAACTGCAGCGTTTAGCCTGAACGTGCGAACTGTTGCGCGTCTCTCCGAGGATCAAAAATCAATCCGCAAGGAGATTTGGCCGGTGCGGTTGCCGCTGTTTTCGGCAGTCTCGACGCTTTGCACAACGCCGAAGGAAGAAGCCGTGACGTTGGTTGGCGGCGGCGCAAAGTTGGGATGATTCATCAGGTTGGTGAACGTGGCGTCGAAGCGCAGGCGGAAGCGTTCGCTGAGATGGAAGTTCTTGGCGAGACCGGCAGCGATGGTAGATGTGCCGGGCCCGAGAAGAATGCCGACGCCGCAATTCCCTACGGGGCCGGACGGAATGGGATTGAAGGCGTTGACGTTGAACAGACTGCCATTCGTGGCGAGGTTGCCATTCGCAAGGCAATCGGGGCGTTGAAATGCTCCGCGATAGGAAATATTCAAGTTTCCCCGATCGTAACTGGAGCTGGTGACCGGCGTGAGATACGGTCCCGTTTCCCAGAGACTGACGGTGCTGATGGACCAGCCTCCAATGGCGAGGTCGGAGAAACGGTTCATGTGCGAGAGGAATTTGCGATTCTGGCCGACGGGCAGATCGTAGACGGCGGAAAGCAGGAAGCGATTGCGGCGCGTGGCAGCCATGTTGCCGCGATTGGCGGCAAGATTGAAGCGGTTGGCCACGGGCGTGCCGTAGATGATTTCAGGATTGAACGACGTGGGCGCATCTCCGCCAACGTCGCCCAGACTCTTAGCCCAGACGTGGCTGGCCTGGAAAGTGAGGCCTTTGCGCGCGCGGATGTTGAGTTCGGATTGCAGCGCGTTGTAGTTGACGTGGCCGGAGTTGGTGGTGGAGAGGATGCGGCCCCAGTTGGTATACGGTTTCGGGTTGGGATTGGGAGACGTGGCGCTCGGTTCGACTTGATTGAGGTCGACGGTCTGGCTCATGCGGTAGGAGCTCATGCCGAGGTAGCTTTCGCGAAGCGTGATGTCAGGAGCGAGTTCGCGCTCCACGGTGAGATTCCACTGGGCGGATTGGGGATCGCGGTAATTGGTGAGCGTGTTCTGGTAGAAGTCACCGGTGCCCGCGATGGAAGCAGGGACATCTCGCGTGCGCGCACTGGGAAATTGATACGCGGGCTGCCCGCTCGTGAAGGAATTGGCGGTGGTGCGAACGACGGAGACGTCGATGTTGGTGGTGTTGAAGGAGAGCTGGCCAAGATTGGTCATCGTGAAGATGCCAAAACCTCCGCGAAGAACGGTCTTGCTGTTCCCGAAGGGACGATAGGCAAAGCCCAAGCGCGGCTGAAAATTTTTGCCGTAGAACTGGCGGAGGCCCGGGCCCAGGCCAACCTTGTTGGCGTATTCGACTGGAGCGCAGGGCATGTTGGGGGCGGCGCCGAGCTCGGGGACGCAGCCTAGCGCCGTGTCGGCAGCGGTGGGCGTGCCGCAAGGATCAGCGGGGTTGTTGGGATCGGCGGGGTTGCAACTGTTGATGCTGGCGAGGAAGCCGGGGCGAGGCTGATTACCGACGGGAATGATGACGCCGCCATTGCGAACGTCGAAGGCAGTGAGATTGTTGAGGTCGCTGACGAAAGCGGGAAGAGCCTGCCAACGAAGACCATAGGTTAGCGTGAGCCGATCGCTGAGGCGGAATTCGTCTTGCGCGTAGATACCAGTTTGCCTGGTGTGCGCATGGACGTCGGGGCCGGATTGCGCGACGTAGGTTTTGGTAGGCAAGCCAAGAAGAAGATTGGCGAAGGCGTCGCCGGTGAAGATGCCCTGGTCAAAGGTGAACGAGCCAAAATCGTCTGCCCCGCCGAAACTTTCCAGGTCTTGGTAGCGAACGCGGCGTACGTCGACGCCAAATTTCAGGGTGTGGCGTCCTTTGATCCAGGTGAGATTGTCGGCGAATTGGATGGTCTGGGATTTGGTGATGCCGTCTTTGTCGCGCCCGATCGGGGAATAGTTGCCGGGGTCATCGCTGAAATTGAAGATGGGGAAAGCGCCAGTGGTGGGATGGTCGGTGAGGTCGAGGCCCGTCAGACCGAGATTGGAAATTGCGGCGGCACCTTGAATCGGGAATTTCACCTGGAATTGCCAATAGGAGAGGCCGAAGCGCGCTTCGTTCACCAGATTGTTGGTGACGAGGTAGTTGTGGGAAACGATGAGGTTATTGTTGTGCTCGGTGTCCTGATCGGGGGGCAGAAAATTGTTGACGGTGCCAAGCGCCGCATCAGTGAGGGATTGCGCGGTGAGATGCTTCCAGCTCCAGCGAACAAACATGGATTGCTTGGAAGTGAGCGTGCGATCGAAGCGCAGGTCGAAGCCGTTTGTGTCGCTGGGCGTGGGGGTTTGCTGCAGGTAATTGGCTTGCGAGCCGAAACTGGCGGCGCTGACATTAATGTTGGGCGCGGGCAGATAGTTGGTGAGCAAACTGGTGGCGATGGGATTGATGCAATCCTGCGAATTGGCGCACTGGCTGCCGCTGGGGATTTGATTATTGGGATAAGGCTTGCCGGTGAAGGGGTCCATCAGCACGAACGGAGTGCCATCGGAATTCTTCAGCCCATTGAAATTACCCTGACGCATGGCGCTAGTGGGAACAAAGAGAAAGAGCGGGGTGGAAAATCGGCGACGATTGGCTTCGATGTCGGCGAAGAAGAAGGTTTTTGCCTTGCCGTGCGAGAGCTTGGGAAGCAAAAGGGGGCCACCGAGGCTGCCGCCGAAGGTGTTGTAGGCCTTGTGAGGCTTGTCGCCGGAATTCCACACTTCGGCGTCGTAGGCGTCGTTCTGCAGATATTCGAAAGCGCTACCGTGAAATTGATCGCCGCCGCTTTTGGTGGAGATGGTGACATCGCCGAGTTGCGCGAATTCGGCGTTGTTGTTGAACTGCGTGACCTTGAACTCGCTGATGAGCTCGGAGGACGGGTTCATGTTGCCGAGGGCGCCGTTCTGGCGGATGTTCACGGTCGAGGAGCCGTCGACGGAATATTGCACCTGCGAAGGAAGGCCGCCCCCCACGGAGACATTGCCGTTGGCGTCTTGTTGCGCGCCGGGAACGGTGGCGAGCATGGCGAGCGGGCTGGTGGTGGCGCCGCGATAGTTCACCGGCAAGCTGGTGATCTGCTGGAAATTCTTGGAGTCGCCGATGGTGCCGTTTTCGGTGTTGATCACGGGACCGGCTTCGCCGTTGACTTCAACCGTTTGCGTGGAGGTGGAGAGATTGAGAGGAATATCAAGGCGAAGAGTTTGCCGCGCGTCGAGCTGAAGGGAGGAAAGCTTATGGTCGGCAAAGCCGGTGGCGCGGACAATGAGCTCGTATCGTCCGGGTTTGAGATTGATGAATTCGAATGAGCCGTTTTCATCGGTTGCCGCAGTGCGCTGCGTTTGCTCATCGAGACTGGTCAACGTGAGTTGAGCGCCAGCGATTGTCCCCTGGCCGGGATCTTTGACCACTCCGACAATGCCCCCGAACGTGGATTGACCTGCAGTGGACAAACCAAGCAAGAGAGTTCCGAGCAAAAGCGCAAAAATTCTCTGAAACATGTGCGAGGCCCCTTTCCTACGGCGCGCGACACATCGTGGTGCGCCGTTCAGTTGGCGAACGATACTGGGGCGCACATAAGGGAGTTGTGAAACTTTTCTTCAAAGAATGGATGGAATGAATGCAGAACTTGAATCGAAGCTGAATTTTTGATGCAGAGAATTCACCATTTAGCGGCGTCCTGGCTGGCCGGTTTCACGGACCTTATTCCTTCCTGACGAAATCCTCAATTCAGGCGCGCAGAATGCACCAGCCGCGGAGAAATTTCGAGCGAATTTCCGGTAGTGATTCGAGTGCAGGCTACTTTTTGACAGCGCGGTCTTTGAGGAGGTTCTTGAGTTCGGACATGAATTCCTGGACATCTTTGAAGTCCATGTAGACGCTGGCGAAGCGGACGTAGGCGACTTTGTCGAGCTTTTTGAGGCGGTGCATGATCATTTCACCGATTTCGGTGGTGGTCAGTTCCCTTTCCGTGGCTTCGTGGACCACGCCCTCGATTTCGTCCACGATGGATTCGAGTTTGGGCGTGGGGACGGGGCGCTTTTCGCAGGCTTTCAGAAGGCCTTGCAGAATTTTCTGGCGCTCGAAGCGTTCGCGGCGGCCGTCTTTCTTGATGACCATGTAGGGAATTTCGTCGATGCGTTCGTA
>Ga0210405_10006056_pt1 | contig 10899 bp, 5 predicted proteins | sample IncBWH11MmetaG_FD_155492 | JGI IMG/M metagenome (GOLD analysis project Ga0210405, IMG submission 155492) | Forest soil microbial communities from Barre Woods Harvard Forest LTER site, Petersham, Massachusetts, United States - Inc-BW-H-11-M | ecosystem: Environmental > Terrestrial > Soil >... | reverse complement strand
ATACGAATATCGGCAATTAAGCATCCAGCCTGCCGGTGTTGGCCAGACTTCAAGAATTCTTCCGCCGACGCAAACGCCTGTGCCGGCAAACCAACCGCCTTCAGCAGGCCCTGCAGCGCGCCGCGAATCAAATCATCGTCATCAACAATAGCAACCATTTTCTTCTTCTCCCGAGGAGCCATAGCAACAATCTAGCAGCGTCGCCGAAATTGGCGCAATCATACTTTGGTATGAGCGCTCCCATGCTCTCCGCTGCTGACCCTGCCTTTTACCGCGTTATATGCAGGTCGCCAACCGTCCGGTGCGACTCACCTTGATGGCTGAGGCCGGAAACCACAGCCCACAAGACTGCGCCAACTCCCGCCGTTAAGGAATAACTGGTCAGTTGGAAAAAAGGCGAGTGAGGTGAATGAGCTATTTGGAAGTACTGCGGCTTAGCTGGTATCAAAAATACGGCGGGGAGGGTGGGATACTCAATCAACCCTTGAACTATCTTGTCATGTTTTCAGCAGTATGCGCGAAAACCGCATGGATATTGGCAATTTGTATGGTCCGCCTGTTGGGACTGTTTCTACGCTCCCACGTGGGTCGCACCAATTTCGCCCTCAAACAGACACCAAACTAGAATGGTCACAAATGCGAAGGACTACTATGAGCGTCTCGCCAGCTTGATGGCAGCTTCCCTTATCTGCCCTTGCCGGGCTGTCTGGAACGTCTCTTACTGCTCGCCGTTCTCGTTCCTTCACTGAGATGAGTCATGGCTTGTCGTAGAAGCCAGTTCGCTTTGGTCTGGTAACCGCGACCATCGGCTTTGAGCCACGCGATGACGTCGGAATCAAGACGCATCGTAACGGGCTTCTTCGTTGGTCGATAGAACTTGCCAATTTCGGATCCACTCCAATCGACAACCGCCGGAGCGTCCGAGAAATCAATGTCCTCGTCTCTTTTTGCGGCGATGGCTCGGATGTCTCGCTTTTGCTCCTTTGCGTCGAGCTTCTTCATAGGCTCTCCTTTCGTGCGATTCGGCGGCGCGAGCCGAGATGACACGAATGACTTCTTCGTTGTGTTCCTCATAAAAAGTATGAACGGCCAATAGAATCGAACCCGGCCCTATGGCTCCGACCGTTATCCAACGTACCTCGTCCTCGAACGTGACGTCACGCTGCGTAATCGCATAGGGATTGTCGAAAACAAGAACGGCCGTTTCGAAGCGAACAGCGTGCTTTGCGAAGGTTCAGCCGGTTCTTCTGCTCGTCCCATTCAAGTCGCATGGCACGCCACGACTGGGAGAGAATATAGTCCTCGCGAGCATTTGTCAATACATTTGTATGTACAGTCTGAACATCTGCGGGCCGCGCACAAAGAGTCGATATGGACAGTCGACCTCTGGGGACCAAGAAAGTCGCTGGCATGGGCAGCTATCAACACTGAAGTGAAGCAGAATCGCGTTGACCTGCAGTCCTACCGCCTGCTACTACTGAGGTCCTTTGCCGCACTTCCCGGGGGTTCGGAGAAATGCATCGTCGCGAGTTCGTCACCAGTTCTCTTACCCTTGTCGACAATGTTCGCTTCGATGGCGGCACACCCGCTGAAATTCCGCGTGTCCGGCAACATTCTCTGCTGCGTTGGCTCATTTTGATTCGCATCATTACCCTCGCCGAATTCATGATGTTCTCCGCACACGCGGTCATGGCGCAATCGTCCAATGCTTCCCTGACCGGGCGCATCACCGACTCGAGCAAAGCGGTTACTCCAGATGCGAAAGTCATTGCGATTAATACCGGCACACGGGTGCGCTACGAAACAGTCACCAATGAAACGGGAAGCTATTACGTTACTAATCTGCCGCCGGGTACCTACCGCATCGAAGTTGAAAAACTCGGTTTCAAAGCGGTGCTCAAGTCCGATGTGATTCTTCACGTGCAGGACGCCCTGGAAGTTAATTTTGAAATGGTGCTGGGTTCGGCGTCAGAAAGCGTGACCGTCCGCGGAGGCGCGCCGCTACTGGACACCGAATCTTCAACTATGGGCACCGTAGTGGAGCAACGCAAAGCGGTGGAATTGCCGTTGAATGGACGCAACGTATTTAATTTAATTGAACTGGCCGCGTCGGTAGTTCCGCAGGGAAGTTCCACAGGCACGCCCGTGGGTGTGAATCCCTTTGGCTGGGGAAATTATCAAGTGGACGGATCCTTCGGAAACGAAAGCGCCGAGTACCTCGACGGCCAGCCGCTCAACATTGGCTACATAAACTTGCCGGTGCTGATTCCGACGCAGGACTCCGTCCAGGAATTCAAAGTGCAAACCAGTAATCTTGGCGCGGAATGGGGAAAGTTCTCCGGTGGCGTGACCAACCTCAGCACCAAGACCGGCACGAGCACCATTCATGGAGAAGCATACGAGTATCTACGCAACAAAATTTTCAACGCCAACGATTTTTTTCTGAATTCCGCCGGGCAACAGAGACCACCGTGGGTGCAGAATCAGTTCGGAGCAAACGCCGGCGGTCCGCTGAACATTGCCCATCTTGGCGGGCGCAATAAAACTTTCTGGTTCCTTAGCGCCGAAGGGTTTCGTCTGCGAACAGGAGCGCCTGTCACCACAACCGTTCCTGATGCGAGCGAACGCGCGGGAAATTTTTCACAAATATGCAAGACTGGTTTTACGGCGGGGATTTGCAACGATCGCGGCACGGACGCAAGCGGCAAGCTGGTGGTGATCGATCAGATTTACGATCCTTGTGCAGGAATCGTGAACGCACAAGGAGTTTGCCCGGGCAGTAACGCCGCTCCCACTCCGTTCCCGAACAATATCATTCCGGCGAACCGCATCAATTTAACGTCACAAAAACTACTCAATCTGTGGCCCGCCGCAACAAATCCAACCGCGACAACCAACAACTTCACCGTTGCAGCACCAACCGGGGGCGACCATAACCAGGTGGTCTCCCGCGTGGATCACAACATCACCAATAAGCAGAGACTTTTTTTGCGCTTTAATTATTGGCACGTTACAGACCTGCCCATCGATCCTCTAGGGACGGGCCTGTGCGCAGATCGCTGTGCCGAGGATTATCACAGCTACGCCATAGCGTCCGGCTACACGTACGGTGTTACACCAACAACCGTCTTTGGATTTAATGCCAGCGTTTCGCGGTTCACTTATAATCGCAGTCCGAAAAATGCCGGATTTGACCTGACGACCATTGGCTGGCCGGCAAGTTACAACAGCGTTGTGCCCTCCGAAATGCGGACTCCACCAACTCCATGTGTGGCTAATTTTGCCGACAACATCATGTGCACCCAGGGTCAGAGTTACATTCAGGACCGCGACACGCAATATTATCTATCGCCCAGCCTGTCCGTGTTGCGTGGGCATCACCAAATCCACATTGGGTTCCAGTTCGAAGTGGGGCGTGATGACTACGCGCAGTCGAATATCGCCAGCGGTGCTTTTGATTTTTGCGTGGCTGGCCAAGCATGCTTCACTTCCTTGCCCGGTGTCGCGGGCACCGGGCTTTCCTTCGCGGATTTTATGCTCGGCTATGCTGATAATTTCAACAATTTTGAAAATCATTTTTTTGCGCAAGCGGTGGTGCCAGCGTTTACGGCCGGCCAGCAGGTATACCAGGCCTTCTATTTTGAAGACTCCTGGCACGCCACCAGAAAGCTTACTTTGAATCTTGGATTACGTTATGACCTTCAGGGCCCCTGGTCGGAACGATTCAACCGCTTGTCATATTTCGATCCGACCGCGACCAGCTACCTCACCCAGTTTCTTCCCGCAGGCACGCCACCAATTAAAGGGGACGTATTCCTGGTAAATCCCACCAACCGAAATAACGTTCCGCTTGAGCATACCGACTTCGCTCCGCGCGTTGGCCTGGCGTACAACATCACTCCAAACACAGTGATCCGCAGCGGTTATGGCATCTTCTGGATTCCCAACTACGTTTCGTTCAGCTTGAACCCACTGAACGACATGGTGAACGCCGCGGCAACAACGTATACCGGGACGCTGGATGGAACACATCCGGTAAACACGATCGCGCTGCCATTTCCCGCAGGAATTTCCGCGCCGCCCGGCAGGAGCCTGGGCGTTCAGGGCACTCAACAATTTCTCACCCAAGTCGTGCAGTCAATTACCGAGGTGGAGCCCAGAAATCACCCGGAAGGTTACGTGCAGCAATGGAACTTGGATGTGCAGCGGGATTTGCCGGCAGGGTTCTTCGTGTCCGCGGCGTATGTTGGATCAAAGGGAACTCATCTGGCGCAGTATTCGCAGCAAATCAATCAGATTTCGGATGCCTTACTTGCACAGGCAGCTTCGCAAGTCGATCCTTCGCTTCCGAATCCCCGGCAAAATGTGACGCTGGTACAGTCGACGCCGAATCCCTTTTTCATCGATGGCCAAGCGCTGGCGCTCACTGGGCCAACCACTACCGTTGGACAACTGCTGCGCCCATACCCGCAATACGCGAGCGTGCAGCTTGCCGGCCAGGGGTCTTACGACAGCATCTATCACTCGTTCCAATTGACGTTGCAACGGCGCTTCGCCGACGCGGGTTCGTTGTCAGTCGCTTACACCAACGCGAAACTCATCAGCGATACCGATACCCTGACGGCGTGGTTGGAGCCGGGCGTAGGAGCGATTCAAGACAATAATAATTTGCGCGGTGAGCGCTCATTGTCCTCGCAAGATGTTCCTCAACGCCTGGTGATCAGTTATGTTCTCGATCTTCCCTTCGGTAAAAGCAGGAAGTATCTCTCCGGAGCCGAAGGTATGCTGGATAAAATCGTGGGAGGCTGGGGCGTTGACGGCGTCACAATTTTTCAGCGAGGTTTTCCGCTGGTATTTACCAACGGGCAAGTCAACGGCACGACTCTTTTTGGCGGCGGCTCTCGTCCGAACTTTATTTCCGGATGTGATGCCGCGCCGAGCGTTCACAATTCGCCTTTGGTGCAATGGTTTAATACCACGTGTTTCGCCGCGCCAGCCGATTTTCAATTTGGTAATGAAGCGCGCGTAGATCCTCGACTGCGGTCTCAAGGAATCGATAATTTTGATTTTGCGGTATTCAAGAGAACGAGATTCGCGAGCAGCGAGCGGCTAGGCGTCGAATTCCGCACGGAATTTTTTAACCTGTTTAACAGAACTCAATTCGCGCCGCCGAACACGGTCTGCTGCAGCGCTAATAATCAGAACTTTGGAGTGGTGACCTCGGCTGCCCCGGGTACGAATCCGAGACTGGTCCAGTTTGGACTGAAACTATTCTTCTAGCGCCTCCCGGGCGATTAATTGAGCCGCGCATAGGATACATACGGTTTGGGAAGGAATTCTGTACCAACGATAGATGCAGAAATAAAGGTGCTTCTCTCTATCAAAAAATGTTTTCACCGGCAGCTCGGTTGGTGTATGGTTTTCACAACATCGGAGCTTTGCCGGGGAAGTTTGTCGATGCAACGGGTGTTTCGCTGAGGGTGTCCGGGAACATACCGTCCAGTTGAGAACGCACGCATGAGTGCTTGGCCGCCGCGACGCGCGCTTACGTTTCCCACCGTATCTGAACCTAGCCAGACGCTACCGGCTCGTCCAGCGGGCGAGCCCGAACATCGCTTTCCTAGCGACGAAGACTTGATGTCCCGCTTACAATCGAACGATGCCAGCGCTTTGGAAGTCCTTTTTCATCGGTACGCCCGGCTGGTATTCAGAATAGCTAGAGGGGTGATACGGGATAGCGGCGAGGCTGAAGATGTTGTGCAGGAAGCATTTTTCCATCTATACAAGAAATCCATGCTTTTTGACCGCTCAAAGGGTGGGGCCAAGAACTGGATCGTGCAAATCGCGCTCCATCGCGCGCTGGACCGAAAAGCGCACTTGAGCCGCAGAGGATTCTATCTTGGTACAAATATCAATTCTCTGGACGATACGTTGTTGGGACGGACGGACCTGGATCGGGAAATCGGTGCCAAAATCAACCGTGCGCAGCTTCAGAGAGCTTTCCAGGAGCTGCCGGATATGCAACGGGTAACACTTGAGTTGTTTTACTTTGAAGGGCTCGATTTGCGAGAAATTAGCGAGAAGTTTAGCCAACCATTAGGAAATACGCGGCATAATTTCTACCGCGGCCTGGAACGGCTCCGTAAGAGCGCGTTTGTGCAGAATCTTCGGGAAACAAAACGATGCTAAAGATTCATTCCGGGTGTGACGAGCACGATAAATATAAAAAGCTCGGCGCATTGGCCGCTGCGGGTAACCTGGCCCCTCTGGAATCCGCCGAACTGCACGCGCACCTCCGCCGTTGTGAACAATGCGATGATGTTTTTCGCCAGTATCAGGCCCTTACAACTCGGGGAATCGCCATTCTTGCGGATGAATTTGCGGAAGGACTGGGCCAGACAAGCTGGGATAAGGACGCCGCATTCGAGCAATTGTTAGAGCGCATTGAACGTGCTCAACACACTCCCCCGCAAAAGAACCGCCGTACATACGAGACAGTTCCTGCCAGCAAGTTACTGCGCGTCCCGGTTCGTCCGATCGCTACGATGTTGCTTGCGGCAGGGCTCATTTTGGCGGCGGTTTTGGGATCTTACCATTTGGGGATTCGTACCCATTCGCAAAGCGTCAGCAATGTAACCGCGGTACCTTTACCCATTGACGACCGCTTACAGAAAATTTACGAGGAAAAACAACAAGCAGACGAAGCGCTGGCGCAGCAAACGAAAAGATTAGTTCAGCTTCAGACTGACGGAGTGCAAAAAGAACAAGAACTCGGAAAATTGCGTTCAACGCTTCGTGCTTTCGAGGACCGAGCGAACAAGCTCCAGGCAGCGAGCAGCCAGTCCGAGGCTCAGTTACTGGCGTTGTCGCAGGAACGAGATTCACTTACCACCCAGCTGCAAACCCTCAACCAGTCGTACGGGATGGACAGGACCGAGCTGGCCAACCTGCGCCTGGAGCGCGACAAGACAGTCACCCACACCGCCTCCCTGGAGGCAAAAATTGCCGAACTGACCTCAGCTAACCAAGATCAAGAGCGCCGGCTCAAAGATACGAATCAGTATCTGAGTTCCGATCGCGATATTCGCGAATTGATGGGCGCGAGAAGGTTGTATATCGCGGATGTATTTGATGTCGATGGCAGCAGCCGCACGCAAAAGCCTTTTGGCCGGGTCTTTTACACACAAGGCAAGTCTCTTATTTTTTACGCCTTCGATCTTGATCGCGAGCCGGGCGTGGTCAATGCCAGCACCTTTCAAGTGTGGGGCCAGCGGGAAGCTCCTCAAGGTCAACAGGAATCGCCTACGAACCTGGGCATTCTGTATATGGACAATGAGTCGAAGCGCCGCTGGGTGATGCGATTTGATGACCCCAAGAAGTTATCGGAGATTGACGCAGTGTTTGTCACCGTTGAGCCGCGCGGCGGCAGTCACAAGCCGACAAACAAGCCTTTCTTGTATGCGCTGCTGCGCAACGAAGCCAACCACCCATAGTTTTATCAGTCGTAATCCTCGAACTAGAGGTGTCTCTATCGGAAACTCCTCGCGTGGATGTTTTTGTAAATTTTTCAGCAATCCTCGATATTTCTTAATCAAGTAAAAATACCACTGGTACACAGTCGTTACTGCCTTCGTACTAGTCATCAGATTCGCACATTTGTCGAGGTAGTCGTACGCAGAGTAGGAGTCCGTTTGAGTAACGGACGCCGCTGTGCGGTTGTGTCTCCAGGGTCAGCACCGACAGGTCGTGAATCGTGAACGAGGAGCGTGGGGGATGAAGAACTTGCGTCTAGTTATCGCAATGGTATTGCAGTTGGCATTGTGTCTCGCCATGGCCGGGATTTTTGGCGTGCGGCTAGCGGCCCAGACAAGTTACGGCACGGTTGCCGGCACGGTTACAGATGCGTCCGGAGCGGCCGTCGGCGATGCGGAAGTGACCATAACGAACGTCGCGTCAGGTGAGAAGCGCGTGCAGCCTACCAGCAGTGATGGCTATTACAATTTCGTGAATCTCGTCCCGGGCACCTACCGGGTCGAAGTAGAGAAATCAGGATTCAAACGTGCAGCTCATTCCGACGTTATCGTCGACGTTGAACAGACCGTACGCATCGACCTGACTCTGCAGGTTGGCGAAGCATCTCAGACCATAGAGGTCACTGGTGAAACTCCGCTGCTCCAGTCAGAAACGTCCTCCCTCGGACAGGTCGTAGAAGGCCGCAAGGTCGCAGAACTACCTCTGAACGGCCGCAACGTTTTTAATTTAATCACTCTGGCACCCTCTGTCGTTCCCCAGGGAAGCGCTGGCGGCACTCCGGTAGGAGTCAATCCTTTTGGTTGGGGAAACTATCAGGTCAACGGCTCGTTCGGGAACGAAAGCGCGGAGTATCTCGATGGGCAACCTTTGAATATCGGCTACATCAATCTACCAGTCATCATTCCAACCCAGGATTCCGTCCAGGAGTTCAAAGTACAGACCAGCAACACCGGAGCGGACTGGGGCAAATTCTCCGGCGGCGTGTTGAACTTCAGCACGAAGTCAGGGACCAACGGTTTACACGGCGAAGCCTATGAGTACCTGCGGAACAAGGTCCTGGACGCCAACGATCCATTCAACAAGGCCCACGAGTTGGCTAACGGGCTAGCCAATGAGCCTGGAAGCTTCACGCAGAATCAGTTTGGCGCAAATGCTGGCGGACCTCTTTGGATACCGCATCTTTATGACGGACGAGATAAAACGTTTTGGTTTTTCAGTTGGGAAGCGTTCCGCCTGCGGCAAGGCGCCTCTCCAGTTTTGACCACCGTGCCGACAACTCCCGAATTGGCCGGAAATTTTTCTGCTCCTGGAATCGCGCCGATCATGGATCCCTGCGGCGGAACGGTGACGAGCGGGGCTTGCCCTAATTTCACTGGCTCGCCGACGCCATTTCCCGGAAATGTGATTCCAACTTCTCGACTCAACCCCACATCACTCGCGCTCGAAAATCTTTGGCCGGCAGCCAATTCACCTTGCACGGCAGATAACCTGATTGGATGCAAGAACAACTATGCGAAATCTTATGCCACCGGCGGAAACCAGAATCAGGTGGTAGGCCGGATGGATCAAACTCTGGGCACCAACCAGCGCATTTTCTTCCGTTACACCTATTGGAATGTGCTGGATTTGCCGCAGGACCCGCTTGGCACTGGGCTTTGCCAGGATCGCTGCGCGGAGAAGTACGCTACCAGCGCTGCCGCCATCGGCTACAACTACAACGTAACTCCGAACACGATTGCATCGCTAAACGCCAGCCTCAGCCGTTTTGCCTACAATCGCTCTCCAAACAATGCGGGCTTCGACCTGACTACAATTGGCTGGCCAGCACAATTTAACAACGTGATTCCTTCAATCGCTCGAACTCCGCCCACGCCATGCGTTCTGGATTATGCCGACAACGTCATGTGCTCCCAAGGACAGAGTTTCATCCAGGACCGCAATACGCAGTTCGACATAGGCCCAAGCCTGACGCTGGTTCGCGGCAAGCACTCCCTTAAGGTCGGATACCAACTCGAGGTAGGACGAGACAATTACGCGCAAACTAACGTTGCCAGCGGTTCGTTTGCCTTTTGCGGTTCCGGTCTGTCTTGCTTTAGCGGAAACGGCTTTGCCGACTTCCTGCTCGGCTATGCCGACAATCCCAGCAACGTCGAAAATCACTTCTTCGGTCAGGTTGTTGACCCCGCGCTGATTGCCGGTCAACAAATCTATAACGCGTTTTATGCCGACGACACTTTCCGTGTCACTAACAAACTGACTGTCAACTTGGGCATGCGCTACGATTTGCAGGGTCCGTGGTCAGAGCGCTTCAACCGGTTGTCTTACTTCGACCCCAATGCGCCCAGCTGGCTGTCTAGTCCTAGTGCCGCGGGACTTGCCGGCGTGGCGGGACTGCCAGGGTTGAAGGGCGATGTTTTCCTTGTCAATCCCAGCACCAGAACCGCGATTCCAAAAAACAGGACCGAGGTCGCACCCCGCGTCGGATTCGCTTACAGCTTCGACCAAAAGACTGTGATCCGCGCAGGTTACGGAATCTTCTGGATTCCCAACTATGTTTCTTTCGGCCTCAATCCCAACAATGATTTGGTCAACGATGCGACCACCTCCTATACCGGAACGATTAATGGAACTGTTCCAGTGAATACCATTAACACTCCCTTCCCGGCCACCGGCGTCGTTCCCCCGGTTGGTCGGACACTCGGTGCCCTCGGGACTCAGCAATACGCGACGCAGGTGGTACAGAACTTTTCCGTCGCCGACCTGAATAATCATCCTGAGGGCTATGTTCAGCAGTGGAACTTGAACATACAACGCGACCTGCCAGGCCACTTCTTCATATCGGCAGCTTACGTCGGTTCTAAGGGAACCCATTTGCAGTCGTACTCCCAGCAAATTGACCAACTACCCGACAGCTTCTTGCCGTCAGCTGCATCGCAATGCGCGGCTCAGGAAGCCGTCACCGGAAATCGGTGCGTAGCAAATGCGGCTGGCGCGCCGTCTGTAGCTTTGCTACAGAGTGTGCCCAATCCATTTTTTGACACCGCCACGTCAACGTCCTTCGCTTTGTCAGGCGCCACGACGACAACGGGACAGTTGTCCCGTCCTTACCCGCAGTACACCGGGTTGAGCTTGGCGGGCCAAGGCTCCTATGACAGCACTTACCACTCATTGCAAATTACACTGGAGCGCAAATTCGCCAGCGCAGGATCACTGCTGGTTGCGTACACCAATTCGAAACTGATGAGTGACACGGACACCCTGACGAACTGGCTGGAGGCCTCCAACGGTAGCATCCAGGACAATAACAACAACCGCGGAGAACGTTCGTTGTCTTCTCAAGACGTTCCGCAACGCTTGGTAATCAGC
>Ga0210405_10006054_pt1 | contig 10900 bp, 14 predicted proteins | sample IncBWH11MmetaG_FD_155492 | JGI IMG/M metagenome (GOLD analysis project Ga0210405, IMG submission 155492) | Forest soil microbial communities from Barre Woods Harvard Forest LTER site, Petersham, Massachusetts, United States - Inc-BW-H-11-M | ecosystem: Environmental > Terrestrial > Soil >... | reverse complement strand
TTCGATTCGAAGAGTAGAAATATCGCGGGTCCTGATGCAATATCGTCGACAACGCGAACCCCTGGATGAATCTGCGGGATTCTGTGTTCGCCAGGGTCGCACCGAATCGTTTTCCCCAACCTTGCATACCTCCACCATAGTGCGGCCACTGGCCCGTGGCCTGAGCCTCCGTTGCCCCAAAAGCTGCCGAGGCGAATGTGTAAGGCGAGTACGTTTGTTTAAGAAAGAGATCTAGCTTGCAATGTGGAGACAAAGGGGCATAGATCGTGGACCCAGCCACCGTTGTACCTGGCTCGGGTTTTGCCCTGGATTGGGTCGCAGTGTCAAGCGCTCGCAAACTGCACAAGGTTGCTGCCACTTGATCTGACTGTCGACGCGGGTCGCTTTCGACGCCGTAGTACGTGACCACTGGAACGGATTTCGCCGGTCCCTGTGGAACGGCTAAGACCTGCGCATGGCCGAGTCCGATTGCGGCCACAATCGAAATCGTCAACAGCGTGGCGTGGGTTATTGAGGTCACCTTCTTGTGTCGTCGCAGTGGTTGAAAGGGAGACACTTTGCTGCCCCTCAGAACGGAAAGCGCACCGAAGGAATCCAGCGATGCTTAAGTTGGTGTGCATTCATGTCTCCAAATGTCACGTCGGTACGTGACCAACTTGTTCCCGGTTGAATGGGAACGCACGTAGGAATGAACCACGCCCGAGTCGGCATGTGGACACCAAGTCAGCACGCCGACGTTGCTGGCCTTGCCTCCTGCCAAATACTCAGGGGATGAGCCCACAAACCTTTGCACCACAATGTGAACTGGCTTTCTGAGTTGCAAAGGCTTTTGGAGGTGCAACTGCACTCCTCAGTCGCGAAAGGGACGCTCAAATGAAGCCCATAAGCCGTAAAGCAGCTTGCACCATACTTTTCCTGGTCTCATTGGGAACCGCGCTCGCGCAGCAGGTCAAAACCGACTTTGATCATCAAGCCAATTTCTCGCAGTACAAAACATATTCCTGGCAGACAATTAAACCAGCGAATTCTCTTTGGGACGCGCGGATCAAGAGCGCAGTCGATGCCCAATTGGCAGCCAAGGGCTGGACTCAGGTCGACAGCGGTGGCGATGTGGCCATCGTGGCGATTGCGACGTCACATACCGAAAGGACACTCCAAACCTTCTATGACGGTATGGGTGGTGGATGGCGTTGGCGAGGATTCGGAGGAATGGGCGAAGCCACCACTACGGAGCAGGACTACAAGGAAGGAACTCTCGTTGTCGACATGTACGACGCCAAAACCAAGCAGTTGATCTGGCGCGGGAGCTCCGAGGACACCGTGTCCAACAATGCCGATAAAAATGAAAAGAACTTAGATAAGGGTGTCGCCAAGATGTTCAAGAAGTTCCCGCCGCAAAGCGCGAAGAGCTAGAGGTTTTTGTCGCCGGGGGAGGCTGAACAGAACTTAGAGGGGGAAAAGAATGAAAACGCGCAAACTTGGCAACTCCGATCTCCACATCACTCCAGTCGGCTATGGTGCCTGGGCGATAGGCGGCTCGGGGTGGCAGTTCGCTTGGGGGTCTCAGGATGACAACGATTCCATCGCTGCCATTCACCGCGCGCTCGAACTCGGCGTCAACTGGATTGACACTGCGGCCGTCTACGGTCTGGGGCACTCTGAAGAAGTCGTGGCGCGCGCGTTGGAGGCTTGGCCTGGCCCACGGCCGTACGTTTTTACCAAGTGCGGCCTGCGTTGGGACGCCGATGGCAACGTGAGAAAAGTGTTGAATGCTGATTCGATCCGGCGCGAGGTAGAAGACAGCCTCCGTCGCCTCTCGGTCGAGGTGATTGACCTCTACCAGATCCACTGGCCTCCCGACCCCGATTCAGCCGAACTGGAAGAAGGATGGTCAACGCTCGCCTCCCTGCAGCGGCAAGGCAAAGTACGCTGGATTGGAGTTTCCAACTTCACTGTCCAGCAACTGCGCCGCGCGCAGGCCGTGGCTAGCGTCACTTCCCTGCAGCCTCGGTACTCGCTAGTGCACCGCGAGGTCCAGGACCAAGTTTTGCCTTATTGCAGCCGGGAAAACATCGGAGTCATCGTTTACTCTCCAATGGCTTCCGGCCTGCTGACCGGAGCGATGACCCGCGAGCGCGCTGCCGCACTATCCAAAGACGATTGGCGAAGGACTCATCCCGACTTCACCGAACCCAATCTGTCTCGCAATCTCGCACTGGTTGAGCACTTGCACCAGATTGCGAGACGCAACAACAGATCCGCCGGAGAAGTCGCAATCGCCTGGACCCTACACAATGCCGCCGTCACCGGAGCCATCGTTGGCGCCCGCAATGCAAAGCAGGCGGAAGGAGTGATGAGAGCCGGCGAGCTTCGCCTCACGAATGAAGACGTGAGCGAGATCGACACTTTCGTGGGCGAGACCGCGGCGTGAATCGATACCGTTCGACGAGAACAGCCACCGGGCCGTTCGAGGCACAGGGTAAGGAGAACATCGTGAACGAAGACAAGACGAACGTGAACACAGCCCTGGAACACTATCTCAAATCTGGCCAACAATTCGGAAACGGCGAGAAATTCTATCTCTTGGGCTTCGAAGCGGCTCTGCACGCCAGAAATCGCTGCAAAGAATTTGATCAGATCGCGTCCGAGATGGCGAGCGACTTGGAAGAATTGCAGCGGCAATATCCCGGGGCCGAAGTGGAAGAGCCCTTTGCGTCGGGATTTCAGCAAGGACGGGAATATTACCAACGCCTCTGCAACGAATCCACCCCGGCATGACCCTGTGGCCGAAATAGTAACTTGCCGCTCCCTATCGCGTTCGGGCGCCGGCTTGTTGAATCCAACACGCTTCCTGAGCTTTTGAATGATGTCCTTCGATTGACATACTGTCAGGCGGCGGGCGTCATTTCTTAGGGTTTTTGACCTCAAGAGTTCTTCCGACTAAAAAAACAATTCCCGAGTCGGTGCCGGCGCACTCGTCGCCCAGAAATCAGTTTGGAATGCCGCTTGCTAATACCAAGGAGTATGAAAACGGAGACGCGTGACGGAGGGCTGAGGTCGTGAGCGAGATGGTTGATTATTCGGGTGTGCACTACGCAGTAATAGCAGGGCTTCGCACCGAAACTGGTCCCGAGCGCCTTGTGATTGCGTACCCAAACGAGAAATCGTTACGCGATCTCATCGCGGCACGCTCCATCATCGCGGTCGGGTTCTCCTCGCGTGAGGAGGCGGCAGCGGGCCGTAACTTTTCCGTGAGACCTGCTGCTACCTCGTACGAGCCGTTGCGCGAAACAATAGCAGCGTGGAGTCAAAAGTGTCTGCAGGTGTTCAAATGGGCAGACCGGCGAGCAGAAATTGGTTCAGCCCTGCGGAGGGCCGCTGAGTTCCTCGTCAGTTCCTACAGCGGCATCGCAACCACGGCTCTCGTCATATTTTCTTCTAAGAATGCCGTCTCAGCAGTAATCAGGATGGCGCTCGGCAGTTCCGTTTGATTTGCTTTGGTGACTCGTCTCTGCTCAAACGATCTGAGCTACGGTGTAGCCCTTTTGATATTGGAGTAATCAGAATGAATGTTCTGAACAGGCGGCCATTGTTTGTTCTTACACAAACGGTTGTTCTTGTCGTAGTGATAATGGCACCGGCCTCGCAAGCAACAGGCCAGGCGAGAACAAGCGAGACCGTCATTCAGAAGGCTACGGAACAGTTTGAGGAGAGCCCCCTGACAATCACTTCACTGAGCCCGGGTTTGTACGTGTTCTCAGGCGATGGAGGCAACGTTACGGCGATCGTCGACGATGGCAGCACTCTATTAATCGACAGCGGACTGGCTTCTAGGATTAGTGAGCTGAGCGATGCAATCTTCCGAACCACTATGCGTCCCGTCACTCGACTGGTGAATACGCATTGGCACTTTGACCACACGGGGGGGAACACGTACTTCGGCTCGTCGGGCGTCACCATCATCGTTCAAGAGAATGTTAAGAAGGAGCTCTCGTCGGCAGAAGACGTTCCCTTCGTTGGCTTGCGCGACGGTCACTATCCCCCGCAAGCTCTCCCAGGACTAACCTACCAAGGCAGCCTGACTTTGCATCAGGGCTCTCGACGACTGACACTGGAGAACTACGGAGCCGCGCACACGGACGGTGATACCGTTATCTACATCTCTCCCGCGAACGTAGTAGTCGTAGGAGATATTTTTTCGAATCACTTCTATCCCATCATCGATCTCTCGTCGCGGGGATCAATCGATGGCTTGATCCATTCGATTGATCAAATTCTGGTGCAAACCGACGAACAGACAAAGATCGTTCCAGGACATGGTCCGGTGACCACGCGCGCCAATCTGCAGGACTATCGTGACATGCTGGTGCAGGTTCGGCAGCGCATTAAGGATCTCGTAGCAGCGGGAAAAACGATGGATGAAGTGGTCGCGGCCGTTCCCACTAAGGATTTCGATGCCAGATGGGCCAGTGGTTACGTGACCCCGGAAGTCTTCACAAGAATGGTGTTCAGCAGCCTGGCTGGCGCCAATGGCAGTCGGTAGTGCCCCACCGAGCGTTACGAGGTAAATTTCCAAAAGTTCCGAATTGTTTTGGATTTCTCCCAAACATGATGGAGGATCTGGAATTAGAGGGCAGATTGATTATCCTTGCCGGTAGGGGGTTCCTCGCGCCCTTTCAGCGCAGACCTCAAACCACGGATACCTTCTCCGATTCCTTTGCCCAGTTCCGGCAGTTTCTTCGGTCCGAACACAAGGAAGACAATTCCAAAGATCACCAACAGATGTGTGGGTTGCAATAGTCCTTCGAACATAGACTCCTCCTAATCTTGTGAGTCACAAACATCGCATTCTTATGGCAGACGTCGCTCGCGTACTGGAGATGACGGCGCCTTGGCCGTCTGCAGATTTGTCGCCGCTGAATCCATTCGTTGAGAGAGAAATCCACGACCTCGCTCGCCTTGAACAACTCCAGAACATAACTTCAGTATCGCCGTATTTTCCACTTGGTGACCCGCGTTGGCCGGAACGAAGCGTATGTCGTTAGCGCTGAAGTCCATCGTCCGTGCCGCCCCAATTTCACCCAAGATTCGTGCGAGAACCAGTCTGTGCTGCTCTTTCCAAGGCTCTAAGGCGAAGAGCACCGTTCGCCAGCATTGCCCACGCTAGTACTGCGACCACATAGATAGTAATACAGATAGATACTTGTTGGAAACGGGCTCCGAGTTTATAGCTGGGACATGAATGAGCGATCTTGGGTTCGGTTGTCCAAGCAAGAACGGCAGCAGTTGCGGGGCTTGTTGCACAGTGGTTTACAGCCCGTGCGGACGGTGCTGCGAGCGTTGGCACTGCGGCAACTGGCCGACGGGCAAAGCATCCGCCAAGTGGCGAAGAACGTCGCGTTAACCCCGAAAACCGTATGGCTGACCAGCCAACGCTATCGGCAAGGCGGCTTGGAACGGGCGTTGTACGAGCGGCCACGGCCGGGGAAAGCGGCCTTGCTGGATGAGCCGCACCGGCAACGCATCGTGGCGCTGGCGTGTGGCCCACCGCCGGAAGGCCGCGCGCGCTGGACGGTGCGCCTGCTGACCGAAGAAGTGGTGAAACGGAAACTGGTGCCGCGGGTGGGACGGGAAACGATTCGGGTCTTGCTGGAAAACCACGACCTGAAGCCGTGGCGGGAAAAAAATGTGGTGCGTGGCGGAACTGGATGAGGAATACATCCGACGCATGGAGGACATCTTGGCGGTGTACGAAAAGCCGCTGAGTGAGCGGGAACCGGTGGTTTGTGTGGACGAGAAACCGGTGGTGCTCCATCAAGAAGTTCGTCCTCCCCAGGCCATGAGGCCGGGACGAGTGGCGCGGCGCGACGGCGAATACGAACGTTGCGGTACGGCCAACGTATTCTGCGGAGTGCAGCCGAAAGCGGGACGGTACTTCCCCAAGGTGACGGCCCACCGCTCCTCGCCTGAGTTTGCTGACTACCTGCTGGAGGTCGCGATCCGCTACCCGGAGGCGGACACCATCCATTTGGTGCTGGACAATCTGAGTTCGCATACGCGCAAGGCGATGGTGGAACGCTTCGGCGAAGAGGCCGGAAGCTGGCTGTGGGATCGGTTCACCGTGCACTACACCCCCAAGCACGGCAGTTGGCTGAATCAGGCCGAGATCGCGATCAGTCTGTTTTCGCGGCAATGCCTGGGCCAGCGCCGGATCGGAGATCGGGCTTCTCTGCGGAAACAAACTCAGGCTTGGAGCCGTCGCATGAACCGTCATCGCCTTCCTATCCAATGGCAATTTACTCGCAAGAAGGCCCGAACCACTCTTGACTACATAATCACGCGGTCACGGTACTAGAACCCAATCCACTGTTTGATTATGACCAGACTATGCAGGGAAGAAAGAGCAGCTTAGAAGAGCTGCACGATTTTCTTACGAATCCTGATTTGACAGTTGTTGTTCTTGCTGGCAGAGGAGGTATCGGCAAATCGAAGCTGATAAGGCAATGGGTACCCGAAGCACCCAGAAGCGAAGAGCCTTGCTCCAGATGGAAGCGCATGCAAACCGGAAACAAAGGGACTGCTCAAGCGTGCGTACGTAATAGCAGACGAAATCCGATATATCGGCAAAGAAACGGACCGGAAGTGGGAAGAAGGCGACGGAATCAGCCTTTTGGAGTTTTCGGCAACTGAATATGGGCGAAAAGGAAAAGTGGTCGCCAATGAGGAAGTAAACGCTGCAATTCAGAGGATTGGAATCAACAGGTGTGCCCGGGGAAGTGGTTTCCACCGCGCGAATGTGGTCCGAAAGCTGGTTCGCGGATTACCGATAAAACCAGTTTCATATGCAGAATTCGTCGGCTGGCTCAGGGGGTACGAGTCCACACACGCAGCTTGAATAATTAAATGACGGAAGATCCGCGAAAGTCCCGTGCCCGACGCCTGCGATGGTGCGAAGATTATGTCGTAAAGTTCGATGACGAAACTAATTGATTGTCCACATTGAGAGGTCGCGACCAATAAGGTCGCCGAGATCTTTCAATTCCTGCGAGAACTCCAGGGTCAGACGCTGCCTGAGCTGCTGGTCCAACGGCGGACGTGGGACGTATTCTATGTTTAAAGCGTTCAGACGTTCTCCAATTGTGCGGCGCACAGATTGCGGCAGAAACGCGTGCAGTAGTCCTCGAATGAGCGTAGGTGGATGGCGCAATTGATCATGCATCATGGTGCTTTTCACCCGTCGGTTTGAATGGACAACATCGAAGGCGCACCGGTAGTCTTGGCTAACTCCAAGAAAGGCGAGGACCCTGCTGTATGCATCTTGCGGATCACTAACAAAGTCGTCGAAGAGGATCACACAAACATTCTTCTGCCCGAAGACGCCGATGTACCTGGTGATTTGCTCAGTAAACTTCACCAACTCGCGGTAGGGCACCTGGACTACCCGCTCGCCCTTAAAGCGACCGCATCTCCGTCTGCGGTCTTCGTATGATTCGAGCGCCCTTGAAAAAGAAAGAATGTGCTCGGTACCGTCAAAGAGGCGCTCGCTGTGCTCCGCATACATCACGTCAACCGGATTACGCAACATGACGATAATACGCGCCTCCGGACAGAAGCTCTGTATCTGTTCTGCTGCGCCCGGTGAAGCTAAGTAGCATGTTGAGGCCTCCCCAATGGCGAGCGCGTGGGCATCTTCAAAGAGACGCAGATACTCCGATAACGTCGTAACGTTTCTGTGGTTACCGCGAATGTCGCCGGCGAAGAACTGCGGCTCCTTCAGCCGGCTCATGAAGACTTCTGGATGCTGTGCGAGGTACGAGTAAAGCGCTGTCGTACCTGCTTTCGGAGCGCCCACGATGAAGACGTTTGGCCTGGGAGCCGGTTTCATCGACAGGAATCAGTGACTTAGATTCGGAAACGTGGAATAGCGTAAATGACTCGGTAAATGCGATTCGATGCGCGTCGGATAACTACAATGGCAGTTAGGACACTTCAGTTGGAAAGCGTCACGGGCTGCCTCTCGATGTTTCTCTGAGAAAAGCATTTGTGAGAGTCTCTCTTGGTGAAGGTTGCCAAGAACAAATGTTACGTAGCACATCTGCACAACTCCGTTCGCTCCCACCCAAAGCAGGCGATATCTGTCACACGGCACTTTCATTCCCGGCCCCTTGAGGAGCCAATCTGGGATGGAACGAAGCGACATCAGGGACTGTCGCAGCATTTCTGGCCTAAGCTGCTTGAAGCGAATGAGTTCCTTCACCACCCCTTCGATGGCAGCTCGATCTTCATCATCTCGAAACTGCAGTTCACGGTCAGGCCCCTCGGTGAAATAAGGTAATGAATAGTGTACGAGGCTCACCACAACCGGCGCGGAATACTGCTCGGCGATACGCCACATTTCGCGGACGGCATCGAGGTTGCCGGTCGGGCGCATCAAAAGCCAGCCTAGCGTCAGGTCAATATTCAAGCCGTAGCGCTCACGCAGGTAGGCAATTCCTCGTTCCATTTGCGCATACTTCTCGGGTCGCTGCACGTATGCGTTGTACTCCTCACCTGTACCGTAGAAACCGATGCTAATCTTGCGTAGCCCTGCCGCGTAGAGGTCGTCAATTTTCTCTTTTAGCAGTATTCCATTCGTCGTTAACCACGGGTGGAGGCCAAGATTCACAGCCTGTTGAACAACTCGCGTTAACTCCTTGTACAGCAGAGGCTCTCCTCCGTACAGCCGGACGCTGCGAATCCCAAAAGCGCTGCAGTCTTCCAGTAAATCTCGGACAAGAGTAAAAGGAAGCTGAGCTCCTGGCATGAAATCGCGTCCGTATTTGCAACCAATGCAGCGAAGGTTACAGTTCGCCGTCAATGTTATAAATATTTCCTGCGGATCTGGTTGGATTATTTGCGGAAGCACGGCTGCTGTTGTATGGCGCGCCAAATCGTAATAGGAATCTAGATTCCTGGCGAATGCTTTTAAGTGTGGATGCTTTCTCAGTGCGGGGAGAACTAGCCGCGTGAGTTTAGTTCTGAGGGTTGGCATTGAAGCGCACCTCGGTAAGGCAAAAAGCAAATCGCGGAGTAAGCTGCTAGCCTTTCCCAAAGCCAGCACCCCAAGCAGGTCCAAGATACTACCATAAATCCACGCTAACCTGATAAATGAATTGTAAGATTGTCGGAGAGCACAACCAGCCTAGTGTTTCGACCCGGGTTCGGAGCGGCGCTAGGCCTTACAGCGAGGTGCGCAGCACAATTGGTTGCAAAACATCGCTGGTCGTAGCCTGACATTTCCCGAGGTCCGATTCCATGAACCTCTACGTGCTCGGCGGCGTCAAAGGAAACCATGGATTCGGTCGCTCGACGCAGAACGCAGTTTCGACAGAGAGATTATTCTTCGGCTGAACAGAAAGCGCAAATATCGGCTAGTGGGAGTGGAAAACATAGCTTGGATTGGGCTTGCAGCAAATTTCGGTACAACCGGCCGGTGCATGGACTGGACCACCTAAAGGATTGTTTACTCCGCGCTTTCAGCCGGTAAAATCCCGAACAAGATGTTGATTCCGTGCGGCTCCAGGTTCACTACGCTGAGGCAGCGCTTCTCCGCCAGGTTGAAGATTGCGATATGCGTTGGGGGGTCAATTTCACGGAACCCGTGCTTGATCCAATTGCCAGCCTGCATCAGCTTTGTCTTCCGGATTCGGGTGAAACCAACACAAACTACATCCCTGGAGACCACCAGAACGCCCCGACACCAGGCAGGCCCGGTGAATGGGTATTCGCGAAAGGCCTTTAAGTCTGCAGTCGAGTCAATTCGTCGGGACTTCGCATTAGCAATCACTAAATGCCCGTCCACTGTAGTGAAATAGAGCGAACCTTGGTGCAACACGCCATCATGGGGTCTCTCTATATCAATTCGAATGGGCTCAACCCTCCGCGTAAGACAAATGGCATCCTTCTGTAATAAGCGTGTTACCCAAATATCCTCTTGAAGCTGGAAGACGAAATTGGGATGGGATCGATGTGGCTTCGTCGAAAGTTTCCGATAGTCGGTGTTCTGCGAGAAACGGGTCCACGCAGGGCCGCCCATCACGTCCCATTCACGAAAAATTGAGCCTTCTGTCGTCAGTTCCATCACCATATCGAGCCCAGTATTGGCGACCAACAGCGTGCCGTGCGGGGTCGGGGTGACGTGGTGGACAGAATTGAAGAGAGGGAAGAAATGTAATCGATTCGCCGGAAAAACGGCACTTCAAAGACAAGCACTTCGCTGTACGTGCAAGCGTACAGTTTATTTCCGCACAAACTCGCGCTGGTAAACAGGCTGGAGGATTCAGGTTGGGGCTTAGCGTCATTCGGGGTCACGTATTCGACAATTCGTTCGCAGCACGCACTCTCCGTGTCCACTCGAACGATTAGCGCCAAATCAAATCGATGTTCAGCCCGCACGGGCCGTATCCAGCGCGTTTTCTGATGTCCTCCGAGGAGGTACAAGTGCATAGTCGACCGACTTCCTGATTCGGTAAAGGATGGTAACCCGAAACGCCCTGCCTGGAACCAGCGCTGATTATGTTTGTGCTCCGCGCTTGCCCCGCACACAGCAAGCAGGCGCTGCCCTCCGGCCAAAGTCGAATACGGATTAGGGAAGGGGGGTCCATTTTGCCTTCTGTATATACCACCCCGTCAAACGCGCCGAAGGGTGGAAGGAAGGAACGGCAAAACTGCCACACCCTGTCCGTCAACCTGGAATCTGAGGGCCAGGCCCGACCGGCGCGCCTGCATTCGTGCGAGCGGGCGCAGGGATCGCGCGTGTACGCGCGCGAGTGAGGGGGGCCTATATCGACAGCCTTATCAGGTCAACGTCCTCTCATTCGAAACGCAAGGCGCTGGCCGGGTCAAGACTAGCTGCTCTCTG
>Ga0210405_10006053_pt1 | contig 10900 bp, 8 predicted proteins | sample IncBWH11MmetaG_FD_155492 | JGI IMG/M metagenome (GOLD analysis project Ga0210405, IMG submission 155492) | Forest soil microbial communities from Barre Woods Harvard Forest LTER site, Petersham, Massachusetts, United States - Inc-BW-H-11-M | ecosystem: Environmental > Terrestrial > Soil >... | reverse complement strand
CGCTGACGGGACCGTGATTCCCATCATTGCCAAAGCGCGAATCAGTTCGCGACGCACCACCGCGACTGTCGCCAACAGAAATCTTTTTCGACCCTCGTCCGGCTCAGCAAGTATTGGGTGCCTGTGATAAAAGGCATTGAAAAGTTGCGCTAGCTGAAACACGTGCTTGGCAAGATAAGCTGGTTCGGTCGTAGCGATGCACTGATCGATCACGTAAGACGTCTTCGAGGACGCCAGCCACAGCTCCCAGATTTCATTCCCGTCCGCGCCGTTCAGACACTTCGCGAAGACGTCTGTGGAGACGTAGCTAGCTACGTCTCTACAGAAACTGTCCGGATCGAGGCCGCCCTTGCGGAAAATATTGCTGGCGCGAACTACCGCATACTGCGCGTAGGGGCCAGTCTCGCCTTCAAAACTTAACGCTTCCTTGAAATCGAAGGCAATCACGGAGGGCTTGGTGAACTTCAACATGAAATAACGCAGCGCGCCAACCGCAATTTGCGTCGCGATCGTCATGCGCTCAGCGTCGCTTAACTGCGGGTGGCGAGGATCGACTTCCCTTTTTGCGGAAGCAATCAGCGTGTCGATCAAATCGTCGGCCTTCACCCCGAACCCCTTGCGGCCAGAGACCTCAATGTAGGAACGCGTCTTGTCCTCGTCGGACAACTGATAACCCAGTTCGGCTGCACAACGTGGGGTGAGCGCGACCATTTCATAAGAAAAGTGGGTGTAGTGGTCGGCTTGCTCGTTGTAGCCAAGTCCGCGAAGGGCTTCGATGACGGTATTCTGGGCCTCGGCCTGGCGGGCGTCGATCACGTTGTAAATCTCCGCCACGTCTCCAAAATGCGGATGATTGGGCTCGCCGTTGGTCGTCGAAATCCAGCAGTCATGCTCGTTGGGATAGCGATAAAACTTGCGGTATCCGAAATCACGCCCCAGCAATCCGAACTTCCACAAGTGATAGGCGATGTCTTTGCCCACATAGCCCACGGTGCCGTTGGACCGCACAATCACTTTCTGGTCTTCTTCCGCAACCTCTATGTTCCCTGCGTCGTTTGCGCTCGCTTTTCCTCGCCGCATCACCCAACAGCCTTTATTCTTGCCCCCGGTTTCGAAGGAAAGCACACCAGCGTCCTTGAGTTTGGTGAAAGCCGCATCCCAGAAGTGCAGGTGCAGGATTTCGCTTTCGCGCGGGAGGAAGTCGTATTCGATGTCCAGCCGATCCATAGTTTCGAGATGGCGGCGCAGCACGGCTGTCGAGATCAAGTCTGCGATTTCGGCGTACTCGTTGCCGCCTTCTTCCATCGCGTGCAGAACTTCGCCCCTAAGCCTACGGCCTTCGTCTGGATGCGCAGCGTACCATTGCGAAGTGGCTGCGTAGACATCCCAGCACAAATAGTCAAAAAAATAAGTAGGCCGCGGAACCGGAGTCGGCCAGGAAATATTACCCGGCAGATGCAGGATCGGGAATTTTAGGGCGAACCCCGGGTTGTCGATTGCGTGCCGCAGTTGATCCGCGCGAATGCCATTCAACGAAAACCCCACGACCACGTCTGCGACCTGCACGCCGGTATTGTCGATGTAATTCTGAACATCCACTTCCCTGCCGACAAAATGCAGGAGGCGAACAAAGGTATCGCCGAGGATGGCGTTGCGGAGGTGCCCGATGTGCGCGGCCTTGTTGGGATTAATGCTGGAATGCTCGACCAGAACTTTGCCCGCTGGAACGTCGACCTTCGGCTTTTCATCGGCTGCGAGCGCGGCTGCGAGGACCTCGCGCTTGACTCGGGCATTGATGTAGCCAGCCCCGGCAAGCTCCAACCTCTCAAAACCTTCGATCGGGCCGACGCCGGCAACGATCTCTTCCGCAATCTTCCGGGGCGGCTTGCGCAGCTTCTTGGCCAACTCAAAAGCAAGCGGGAGCGCGTATTCGCCAAGTTCAACGCGAGGCGGCTGCTCGATGACAATCTTCGGCAAATCGAGACCGTAGTTGCTTTGCAAGAAGTCGCGGATTTGCTGGGCAAGCCGGCGTTCCAGATGACGATACAAGAGTCCCTCGACGCGGTCGATGAAAATAGTGATTGTAGCAGAGGGCGGGCGGCGCGGCGGTTTGACGGAGTGGGCACGCTTCCCTATGATGAAAATCAGTCGTGGGGTCGTGGGTCGTTCGTCATTGGCCGTCGGCTATAAGTTCCAATTAGCAGGTTTTTGGCCAACGACCCAAGACCAAAGACCAACGACCAGGCTCCAACGACAAGCCTTATGCGCATAGCCTACCTCGATTGTTTTTCCGGCATGAGCGGCGACATGTTCCTGGGAGCGCTTGCCGATGCCGGCGTTCCGCCGCAACTTCTGGAAGAAACGGTTGCGGCGTTGAACATCGGGGCGAGGCTGGAGATTTCTCGTGTTCAGCGCAACGGCATAAGCGCGATCAAGGTCGATGTGTATTCGAACGGTGAGAAGGATTTACCCCGCGAGATCTGGGAGCAGCAAGAGGAAGAGTCGGGACACGCCCACGCTGGCCCCGACGATACCGCCCATCCTCATCTTCATGATCACGGACACGACGAGCATGGGCACGCCCACGCTCACCAGCGGGAACCGGTTGCGCTGTTGGAACACAATTACGGCTTGCAAAACCCCGGTGAGCCCAAGCGAAGTCCACACGAACATGACCATAGTCATTCGCATGAACACGGCCGCGGGCTGAGTGAGATTCGCAGCATTATCTGCAAGGCAACAATTAACGAAGATGCGAAAAAGACTGCTATCGCTATTTTCGAAGCGCTTGGTCGCGCAGAAGCCAAGATTCACGGCACCAGCATCGAGAAGATTCACTTTCATGAAGTCGGGGCAGTCGATGCCATGGTGGATATTGTCTGCGCAGCCGTTGGTGCCGAAGCTTTGGGCGTGGACGAGATTGTATGTTCGCCGCTGAATGTTGGCGGCGGTACAGTGAAATGCGCCCACGGAACTTTGCCAGTACCGGCGCCGGCCACGCTGGAATTGTTGAAAGATGCGCCGATATATTCGTCTGGCATTCAGTACGAACTAGTCACGCCGACCGGGGCCGCGATCGTCAAAACGCTGGCAAAACGGTTCGCGCCGTTTCCGTCGATGAAGGTCGAAAGGGCCGGCTACGGAGCAGGCACGCGTGATTTTGCGGGCCACGCGAATGTTGTACGGCTCACGATCGGCGAAGCGCAGCCGGAACTCTCGGCCGCGGCTCCCACGGACACCGTTACCGTGCTCGAAGCGAATATCGACGATCTGAATCCGCAAGTCTTCGGCTATGTGATGGATCGTCTGCTCGAGGAGGGCGCACTAGACGCTTTTGGCGTGCCCGTGCAAATGAAGAAGAATCGGCCGGGGATGCTGCTGACAGTCCTGTGCCGGCCCGAGGACGCTTCCAAATTCACACACCTGATTTTCACGGAGACAACCACTCTGGGTGTGCGACAGCGCGAGGAAAAGCGTCAGGCGCTCGCGCGAGAATGGGTCACCGTAGCGACCCGCTGGGGCGATGTACGACTGAAGGTCGCAAGTATGAACGGCACAGTAACGAATTATGCTCCGGAATACGAGGATTGTCGCCGCATCGCGACTGAGCGGCATATACCGTTGAAGAGTGTCATGCAGGAAGCGCTGCAGCTTTACATGAACCGCCAGCGCTGAAAAAATCATCAACCACAAAGGGCACGAAGGCTCACGAAGGAAGGCGTTAGAATCATAATTCCTTTCCGTTGCCTGAAATACTCAGATGAACAAGAAGTTCTACATTACGACGCCGATTTATTACGTCAACGCGCGGCCTCACATCGGCCACGCCTACACCACGATTGCATGCGACGCGATTGCACGGCGGCAGCGCATGCTGGGCGCGGACACCTACTTCCTCACCGGCACCGACGAGCATGGGCAGAAGATTGAGCGCGCTGCGCAAGCTGCGGGCAAAACGCCGCAACAATTTACCGACGAGGTCTCTGCGCAGTTCCGGGCATTGTGGGAGCGGATGGGAATCACTAACGATGACTTTATCCGCACCACCGAGGAGCGCCACATTAAGCGGATGCAGGAACTCTTCCGGCGCATTCGAGACAACGGCCACATCTACAAAGGCACCTATACAGGCCAGTATTGCGTGTTCGACGAGCTCTATGTGGATGCGGTGGGACCTGGGGCCCCGTGCCCGGAGTGCGGACGCCCGACGGAAACGGTAAAGGAAGAGAATTACTTCTTCAGACTTTCGGCGTTTCAGGACAAGTTGCTGCAACTGTACACCGAGCAACCCGACTTCATTCGCCCCGAGACCAGGCGGAATGAGGTCATGTCGTTCGTGCGCTCCGGCCTGCGTGATCAGTCCATCAGTCGCTCGACATTCTCCTGGGGTATTCCGGTGCCGGATGATCCTAAGCACGTGATCTACGTGTGGTTCGACGCGCTGGCGAACTACATCACGGCGATTGGCTACGGATCGTCGCACAAAGGCGCTCAGGAAGCATTTCAGAAATACTGGCCGGCTGATTTACACATGATCGGCAAGGAAATAGTTCGCTTCCACTGCGTATATTGGCCTGCGTTTCTTATGGCGGCAGGGCTTCCTCAGCCCAAAGGCATCATGGCGCACGGATGGCTGTTGTTCGAGGAAAGCAAAATGTCGAAGTCGCGCGGAAATATCGTGCGTACGGAGACTATTCTCGATGTGCTCGGCGCCGACGCCTTGCGCTACTTTCTGCTGCGTGAAGTTGTGTTCGGTCAGGACGGATCTTTTTCGTTCGATGCATTGGTTCAGCGTTACAACGCGGACTTGGCCAACGGACTCGGCAACCTCGCCAGTCGAACGCTGACCATGATCACGAGATATTTTCGCGGCGAGGTGCCTTATCCATCGGCGGCGATTTCGCAAAAGCCTGGAGATAGCGCCGTCGCTGAAGCAGCGCGTAGGGTGATCGCCGAGTACAGTGCGTTGGTTGATCAATACCAATTCTCACGTGCTCTGGAAGTTGCGTGGGGGCTGGTCGCCGCGGTGGATAAATATATTGTCGAAAATGAGCCTTGGGCGCTGGGGGAAAAGCAGGATGAAGAGAGCCGCTCGCGCCTGGGAACGATTCTGTACACCAGCGCCGAAGCGTTGCGCATCGTGACCGCATTATCACATCCGGTGATTCCCGACGCGACTTCGAGGATCTGGGCGCAGCTTGGCTTGGGTGATATTCGCAAGTTTCCTCTCTCGGAGTTGAAGTGGGGACAGCTCCAACTGGGAACGAAGCTGGGCAATGTTGAGCCCGTATTCCCGCGCGCCGACAAGAGCGCAATTGAAAGGATGCAGAAGATGGAGGAACAGCAACGAAGCGGACCAACGACTGAAGCGCAACCCGACGCAGCACCACATGCGATGACAAATCCGCCCGCCACCACTCCGGCGGCTCCAGCGCCTGCAGCGAAGCCTGTCGCGCCCGTGCCTGACGGGAAAATCAGCATCGATGATTTCGCGAAGATCGAACTGCGCGTAGGGCAAGTCAAAGCGGCGGAGAAAGTGAAAGGTGCAGACAAATTGCTCCGCCTGGAAGTCGACCTGGGTACCGAGGTTCGCCAGGTTGTGGCTGGAATCGCCGAATCCTACGCGCCAGAGTTGTTGATCGGTAGAAAAGTGGTGATCGTAGCGAACCTTGCGCCCAGAAAGCTTCGAGGACTGGAATCGAACGGAATGATTGTGGCCGCGTCGCCGGAAGGCGGGAAGGCTGTGTTGGCGGGTTTCCTCGAAGATGTGCCGGTGGGAACCAGATTGAAATAAAGCGAGCTTCTTGACCTCGATATTCGACTGACTTCGCCCGTCACCACACGACCAACGACCAATGACCAACGACCAACGACCGATCTTCGTCGATTCCCATGCGCATCTTGAGATGGAGCAGTTTGATGCCGACCGTGGGCAAATGCTCGCCCGCGCCCGCGAGGCCGGAATCGAAACGATTGTCGCCATCGGCAGCGGAACCGGTCCAGGGTCTCTCGACTGTGGCATCCAGCTCGCCGAACAACACGACTTCATTTATGCGACCATTGGAATTCATCCACACGAGGCCAGGCTTGCCAGCGATGCCGATTTCGAGGAGATGGTGCAACTGGCAAAGCGGCCAAAGGTCATTGCCTGGGGCGAGATCGGATTGGATTATTTCTACGATCATTCGCCCCGGGAAGTGCAACAGCAGGTATTTTTGAAGCAGCTGAACCTTGCCCAATCAGCCAAGCTGCCGATCGTCATCCACTGCCGGCCTTCTGACAATAGCGACGACGCCTGGCAGGAGTGCCTCAAGCTGTTACAAAAACACTGGGCGGCAAGCGGGTTAGGCGGCATCCTGCACTGCTTCACCGGAACCTGGGCACACGCGGCGCAGGCACTCGATATGGGGTTCATGATCTCCTTCGCGGGCAACGTGACTTTTCCCAAGGCTCAGCAGATTCGCGAGGCCGCGAAGCAAGTGCCGCTCGACCGGATGCTGATTGAAACCGATTCCCCATTTCTCGCGCCCGTGCCGCATCGCGGCAAGCGCAACGAACCCTCCTTCGTAAAAGAGGTAGCCCGGCAACTGGGCGAATTGCGCGGTCTTTCGGCGGAAGACGTCGGCCTGCAGACGGCGAACAACTTCTATCGCTTCTTTTCACTTCACGAAAACCGCAACACCATTTAGCTTGTTAAGAGCATCTTTTGCTGGGGCTGTGTAATCTGTTAAGTAGAAGCGAAATACTATGCCAGAGAACACCTTTGACATTGTGAGCAAGCTCGACCTGCAGGAAGTCTCGAATGCCATGCAGCAGGCGCTGAAGGAGATTCACACTCGGTTCGACTTGAAGGATTCGAAATCGAACATCGAACTCGAAGGGAAGGACGCGATCAATTTGCATTCGATCGATGAATACAAACTGAAAGCCGTCACCGAGATCTTTCAGCAGAAACTGGTGAAACGTGGCGTATCTCTCAAGGGACTGACGTATGGACCCGTCGAACCCGCCGCCAGCGGCACGGTTAAACAGAAAATCACAATGCAGCAGGGCATCCCCATCGAGAAAGCTCGGCAGATCGTGAAAGTCATCAAGGATTCCAAGAAGAAAGTAAATGCTTCGATTCAGGGTGATCTGGTGAGAGTAAGCGGGAAAGATCGCGATGCCTTGCAGGAAATTATTGCGCTGCTGCGGGGGCAGGATTTTGGCATCGATACGCAGTTTACGAATTACAGAACTAACTAGAGTTTTCTGTGGTTTTACATTGAGGCTTCACGCTTGGGGACAAACCAATTGAGCACGCCAGCCACCGTCAACGGCAAAGAAATCTTCGAGTTGCTGCGCGGCGATCTCTCGGCCATTGAGCGCGAGTTCGGACGGGACACTGTCTCGGGCGTCGAAGCGATCACCGAAATCGGCGAGTATCTGCGGGGCGGCGGCGGCAAGCGCATTCGTCCCATGCTATTACTGCTGTCAGCCAAGCTTTTCGATTACCGAGGACGCGGCGCAATCAAACTGGGCGCAGTTGTCGAAATCATTCACACCGCCACGCTGGTGCACGACGACATTATCGATGAAGCCCAGACCCGGCGCGGCCGCCCCGCTGCCAACACGCAATGGGGAAACTCCAAGTGCGTGCTAGCCGGCGATTGGCTGTACATGCAGGCCTTCAAGATCGCGGTGCAAGAGCGCAACTTCCGTATCCTGGACACACTGATCGACCTGACCCAGCAAATGGTCGAAGGCGAACTATTGCAGATGGAGAAACTGGGCAAGCTGATTTCGTCAGACGAGCACTTCGACCTCATCTTCCGGAAGACCGCGTGCCTGTTCTCCGTATGTATGCGTATTGGCGCAATTCTGGGCGGGGCGACAGCGGAACAGGAAGAGAACCTGGCCCAGTACGGCCGCGATCTGGGCATGGCATTTCAGATTGTAGATGACGTGCTCGATCTGACAGCTTCCGAGGAAGTGCTAGGCAAGCCCGTGGCCAGCGATCTACGCGAGGGCAAGGTGACGATGGCTGTGATCCATGCACTCGAACGGTGCACTCCGAAGGAACGGGAGCGCATCGACCGGGTGGTGCGTGAACGAGCATTCGATGGCGTGACCCACGGAGAGATCCTCGAAATTCTGAATCGCTACGGCTCAGTCGAAGCCGCCAATGCCAGAGCCATCCAGTACGCGGGGCTGGCGCGAAATGCGATCTGCGGTTTTCCCGATAGCGAAATCAAACGGGCTTTGCTCTGGGCCCCGGAGTTCGTAGTGGCGAGAGAAAAATAGTTCACGAGTTTTTCTCTGCGCGCTCTGCGGCGGTTCTCCGCGAACTCTGCGTTTTAAGACCTTCCAATCTCGGCCGACGTTCCGTCATAGCGTTATCCACAGAAACCGCTCCCGCTTGTCGTGACCCCCATCACTGACCACATCACCCCAATCCGCTAATCTTCCCGGTATGCATCCAGTAAGATCGGTGCAATGGCCCCAACAAAGCCATCAAACAAATTCGAACCAATTGACGGAAAAGATCATTGGAGCGGCCATAAAAATCCATCGAAGACTGGGACCTGGTCTTCTAGAGTCGGCGTACGAAACCTGTCTCGTATTCGAGCTGCAGGAAATGGGCCTTGCCGTCGAACAGCAGAAAGCAGTTCCCATCATTTACGCCGATGTAAAGTTGGAATGTGGGTTTCGAGCCGACCTCGTGGTAGAAGGCAGAGTCGTCGTGGAACTTAAATGCAAAGAAACCCTGCATCCCGTAGATCATGCTCAAGTGCTTTCGCACCTAAGGTTGCTCGGCCTGCAAGTTGGGCTCCTGATCAACTTCCATGTCGTCGTGCTGAAAGACGGTGTCAGGAGGATCGTCAACCACTACCACGAGGACCTTGAATCGCAGAGCGCGCAGAGAAAATCCGCCGAGGACGCTGAGAAGACCTGACGTCTCCAACGACCTCTCCGATTCAAGACCTCTTAACCGCCACTCCCAGCATCTCGAATCTCCCGCCTTTCAAGAGCGGTCCTGAACCGATAAAGGCCCGCGCCGGCAACTCTTTGGAAAAGCGTTTCACATAGGCAACATTAAATCGCTCCCAGAGCGAAACGTCCGGCGAGTACACTTGTACCCAGACCAGGTCATCCATGTTCATACCGGCCTCGGCGAGGACCGCCTCGAAGCCGTCGAATAGCAGACGAAGTTCCTGGTCGACACCCTCGGGAGCTACGCCGGTGGCGGGATCGATGCCGATACGCCCGGAGAGGTAAAGAGTGTTGCCCACCTGCACCGCATCGCTGAATGGCAGAGACGCTTTACGGCCGGGTAGATTGATGTGGCGGCGGTCAATTTTGGCTTTTGCTCGCATATCGACTATTGTTCCTATCTGTGGCTTTGAATCCTCTTAACCAAGCCGTCTATCTAAAGACTGCGATACAAAAGGCCGACTAACGGCCCGGGTACCACGGCAACGATGAACCATATTCTCTCACTGATCGAGCATCACGGGTACCTTCTGATCTTCATAGTTGTACTGTCCGAGGCGATCGGACTGCCGGTTCCAGCGGCGGTGGCACTGGTTGCCGGAGGGGCAGCGGCGGCCGCCCACAGCTTGAATGTTTTCAAAGTCATCGTTCTCGCGTTAAGCGCGATGCTCATGGGGGACACGCTGCTTTTCGTTCTCGGCCGCTACATGGGCTGGCGCTTGCTGGGTCTTTTGTGCCGCCTGTCCGTCAATCCCGAGTCCTGCATCCTACGCTCGGCTGAGTCTTTCTATAAACGCGGGAAGACCACGCTGTTAGTCGCCAAGTTTATTCCCGGTGTCAATACCATGGCTCCGCCCTTGGCCGGCAGCATGAAAATGCGTCCCTTGCAATTCCTCCGGTTCGACGCCACCGGTGCATCGCTGTATATCCTGGCCTACGGTGGGATGGGATTTCTGTTCCGTGACTTTCTGGCTGCAATCACGCGTGGGTTCCAGGCCGCCAGCCGGGCGTTTGAAGAAGTATTTTTCGCGGCGGCGATCGTCTACGTCGCTTACCGGGTTTGGCTCTACCACAAAAACAAGGTCTATCGCGTGGTTCCACGAGTGCAGGTGGAAGAACTGGCGGCCAGGCTGGCTTCGGAGGAAAAGGACAAGATTTTAATACTGGATGTCCGCAGCCACGGATATTACGACGCCAACGCGGAGCGTATCAGAGGGTCGATCCGCATTGAACCCAACAATCTTTCTGCGGAACTTAAAATTCTGCCCAAGGACAAGGACATTTATCTGTACTGTACTTGAGCACGCGAAGCAACCAGCGCCCGGGTGGCGCTGCAACTGCGAGAACAGGGATTCAACGCGTTCGTACTCGTGGGTGGGGTGGCGGCGTGGAAGAAGGCAGGTCAACCGCTGGAGCCAGTGCCGAAGAGCGATCTAATAAAGCTGCCAACGTTCGCCTAGACGCCGCTCTCAACCGCCTAAGCCTTATGGCCACAAGTAACGAAATCGAGATCAAGTTTCGCGTCGACGATGTACGAGCGTTAAACAGTCGGCTGCGACAATCCGGTTTTCGCCTGCTCACCCCTCGTACCCACGAAATCAACACCCTCTATGATCTGCCCGGCCAACTCTTGCGCAAGCGCGGAGAACTGCTTCGACTGCGCCGGTATGGATCCGAGTGGCTGCTGACCCACAAGGCCAAAGGCAAGGTGGGACGTCACAAGACGCGAGTGGAGACTGAGAGCAAAGTCGCTGATGGCGCAAAGATGGATGCCATCCTGCGCGCTCTAGGATTTGCTCCGACCTTTCGCTACGAGAAATTCCGAGCCGAGTGGAGTGACGGCAAGGGGCATGTGGTTGTGGACGAAACCCCGATCGGGAACCTCGGCGAGGTCGAAGGCCCGACGCGCTGGATTGATCGAACTGCG
>Ga0210405_10006050_pt1 | contig 10902 bp, 10 predicted proteins | sample IncBWH11MmetaG_FD_155492 | JGI IMG/M metagenome (GOLD analysis project Ga0210405, IMG submission 155492) | Forest soil microbial communities from Barre Woods Harvard Forest LTER site, Petersham, Massachusetts, United States - Inc-BW-H-11-M | ecosystem: Environmental > Terrestrial > Soil >... | reverse complement strand
GAGACGACGGCGACGCGCTGGTCAAGCAGCGACCCAGCCATGAAATACCCTTCCCTACCGAAACCTGAAATCACGATTTCTAATCCACGTTAAACTAACTTGACGGCGGTCACAACAGCCGCCCGGACGAGGAGCAGAGAATGGACCTTGGATTGGCAGGGGCCCGGGTGGTGGTGACCGGAGGCGCATCCAACATCGGGCGTGGCATCGTTCACGTGTTCGCTGCGGAGGGCGCCCGAATCGTGATCAACGATATCGACAAACCTCAGGCGGAGCGGGTGCGCGGTGAAGCGCAGGCCAAAGGCGCGGCGGACGTCGAACTCGCGATTGATGACTTGACCGTTCCCGGCGGAGCCGCGTCCGCGATTGGTACCGCCGTGAACAACTGGGGCGGCATCGATGTCTTGGTGAACAACGCGGGGTGGAGCGTGCCCGGCTTCATCGCCACCGACACCGATCGTGACAAATGGCAGCGCACCATCGAAATCAATCTTTTTAGCGCTATCGCCGCCACCCAGGCCGCGATCGGTCCGATGAAAGAGGCCGGCGGCGGCGCGATCGCGTTCATCGCCAGCGACGCCGCATTCGGACAGATCCGTCAAGGCGTCTACGGTGCGTCAAAGGCTGCGGTGGTCGCCCTGGCTCGCACCGTCGCACACGAACACGGCCGCCACGGGATCAGATCCAACGTCATCTGCCCTGGCCTGGTGATTCCCGAGGGTCCGGAAGCGGTCGGCGAATCGAGTCTGTGGGCCGTCGGCCAGGAAAACGTCTTCAACCAGGACCAGATCGACTACATGGTCAAAGGCACCCCGCTGCGCCGCCTGACCAGCGCCGAGGACATCGGCCGGGCCGCTGCGTGGTTCTGTTCACCGACGGCGGCTCGGCAGGTGACCGGGCAGCTCATCTCGGTCAGCGGCGGCTACACGATGCCGTAAGTCAAGCCGGAAGGCCTAGAACTCTGCTGCGGTCGAGTCGGGCCGCCCGGTGTTTGCTGTCAGTCCTGGCCGATCCGATGCGCCGGCGGCTCACTGGGCGCCGGCGGCTCACTCGGCGCCGGGGCCACTGAAATACTCTTGACCTGGTGGTGGGCGATATCCCTGCGCCGAGTTCCGCAGCTGCCAGATGTGTTCAGGGCACAAATTATCGACGGCATAGGAGACCAGATAATTTGCCGCGAACTCGTCGTTGGGACTCACATCGTGTTTCACATCACCCATCACCTGGGCGTAGGCCTCGCCCGCGCCGACCTTGCCGCAGATCCCATAGCCATAGCCGATCGCGTCATTGTTCGGAAAGTAGTAGTACCGCCGCACCTGCACGTTGTACACGTACTCCACTTCGGGCGCGGGTTTGGCGTGTGCCTGCGGTGCTAGTGTTCCCACGGCCCCGCCGCCGGCGACGGCGGCGACGATTAAGGCGGCTACTGACGTGCGACGCTTCATGGCTGACATCCAACGCATGTGTTTTCCTTTAGCGGGAGCGACCGGTTGTAGCGGGTCTATTTCCAAGGACATCAACAAATTCCTAGAGAATTGTCAAGGCCTAGCGGATGGGCATGCCCCAGGCCGCTTAACGGCGGTTTACCGCGGCGTCGTGCTACTGGCAATCGAGCCGGCGGTCGTGTCATGCGGCCCTCATCGTCCGACGAAGTTGGCCACGCGGCCTTCCTTGAACGCGGCGATGCCCTCCAGCAGGTCGTCGCTGGTCAGGGTGTGCTCTTCAAGTTCGAAAGCCAGCCGGACCACTTCGTCGGCCCGAAGCGAAGTCACATGGTTCAGCGCTCGTTTCGTGCCCTGGACGGCCAGCGGCGCCAGAGCCGCAATGCGCTTTGCGATTTCGCGAGCGCAAGGCAATACCTCGCCCGGCTCGTCGACGATGTCAGTCACCATGCCGAGCTGGTAGGCAGTAGTCGCGTCGAGCGGATCACCGGTGAGCAGGTGACGTCGTGCTCGCAGCATGCCGGCCGCCTGCGGCCATACCAGGCAGCCGCCATCGCCGGCCACGAGACCCACCTTCACATGGGTGTCGGCCAGTTTCGCGGTCCTTGCTGCGACCACAACGTCGCACATCAGCGCCACGGTTGCACCCAGGCCGATCGCCGGGCCCTGCACCGCAGCGACGATGGGCTGAGGCAGGTCCAAGAAAGACCGCAGCAACCTCGCGCCCGCTTCGACGGTTTCGCGTCGCGAATCGGCGTCGTCATGCGCGGCCTGCATCAAAGCAAAGTCCCCGCCAGCCGAGAACGCCCTTCCGGTGGAGCCCAGCACGATCGCGCGGACGCCATCGTCTTTGGCGAGCTCTTCGAGCGCCGTCGCCAGTTCTATCTGCAACTGATTGTCGAAGCGATTCAACAGTTTTGGACGAACCAGCGATATCTCGCTGACACCCTCGCCGCGGGAGCTTACGGATAGTGCTTCGAGGCTGGTGCTCATGAGGCCTTTCCCCGTATTATTAAGACTTATAAGCTCATAAATCTACATGATCGAAGGTGATACCCAAAGTGGCATTTGTCGACGTCGATGATGGCGTGCGGATTCACGTGCAGGATCTCGGTGATGGGCCCGCCGTGGCGCTAATTTCCGGCTTCGGCCTCGACCACGAGCTGTGGGATCGCCAGGTGCGTGTGCTCACAGACCGCGGGCTTCGCGTCCTATGCGTGGACCAACGCGGCCACGGGTTCTCCGATAACCCATTGCATGGCTACGACATCGAGCGCCTCGCGGCCGATCTCGTCACTGCGCTCGACCGACTCGAAGTTGGTGGCGCGACGGTAGTCGGTCACTCATTCGGCGGGCAGGTGGCATTTCGCGCCGCAGCGACCGCGCCCGAATTGGTCACCGCACTGGTGCTTGTCGGGTCAAACGGTGTTCGCGCCAGCCGCAGCGAAGGCTTTCCATTCGGTGGGCCGCCCGGGCCACTGTTGGAGAGCATGCTGGCTGACGAGCACGCTAACCGGGTGGGGGCCCGGTACCGCACGATCGCGTCAGCTTTCGCGCACGAGCCGGATCCGAGAACGGTCGATTGGCTGGTCCGCTGCTCGCTTCGGATGCCCTCGTGGGCCGCGGTGGCCAGTTATCGGTCGCTGCTGACGACCGATCTGCTCGCCGACATCCCACGGGTCATCCAGCCGGTGCTGCAGATCGTCGGTGCCACCGACCCGGTGCACTCGGCCAAGGGGGCCCGTTGGCTACAGCAGCAACTACGCGACGCCACCCTGGTTGAAATCCCCGATTGCGGACATTATCCGATGCTGGAGGCACCGGATGCATTCGAATCCGCGCTGCTCAAATTCATCGCCGCTTAGCAGCCGGCTCCAGCTCCAGGGCTCGAACCGATGCTAATGCCATCTGGGCCAGCAGTTCCTCGGCCTGCTTGGCACGTCGCCCCCCCGGCGGGCGCAGCGCTTCGGAGAACAACAGCAATTGGACGCCCCGCGTGGCGGTGATGATCTCGTCGGTCGAACGGTTGGGGTAGCACCGCTTCAGACAATCGATCCACCGTTGGGTGATACGACGTTGCCGACGGTCGTGTTCCCGGCGATAGCGCTCGGCCAGTGAGCGCTGCTCGCGGAGCCAGATTGACACCAATCGCTCGTGGCTCCTCGCCAAGCCCACAAACGCGCGCACCAGTTTGTTCAGCTCAGCGATGGGATCCTCTTCCGGCTCCCCAAGACGCACCAGAATTGTGTCGAGGGTCTTATCGAACAGGGCCGCCAAGATCGCGTCCTTGCTGGGAAAGTGTCGATAGATGGCCGACCCGGCGGTACCGGCGACTTTGCCGATCTCGTCGACGCCGACACCGTCGAAACTACGCTCGAAGAACAGCTTCTCGGCAGCAGCCAGGATCTCTTCGTCGCGCGTCACCTCAGCAGCTTCTCATAGGCCGAGGCTCTGTCCGATGATGACCTTCATGATTTCGCTGGACCCCCCGTAAATCCGGCTCACCCGGCCGTCGAGGTAGGCATTGCCCAACCGGGAGTCGCCCCGCAGCACGGTCGAGGGGTGCGACAGCGCCAGACATCGGTCCACAACCCGGCCTTGCAGCTCGGTGCAGTACAGCTTGGCGATTGCCGCGTCGTTGCCGCTGAGCCGCCCCTGGACGTGGCGCAATAACGCCTGATCGATAAGCGACTGACCGGCCGCCACCTCGGCCGCGCACTGCCCCAGCGTGAACTTGACCTCCTGGCCCGCGTTGGCGCCCTGCCGGTGATCCTCAACTGCGCAAGAAAGCGCTGCGACGGCTGCGGCCTGCGAATTCACCGCAATCGACAAGCGTTCCTGCGCGAGGTTCGACGTCAGATAAGTGAACCCTTCGTTCTCGACTCCGAGGAGGTTCTCGACGGGGATCCTCATGTCAGTGAACGAGATCTCGGCCAGGTCCTGCGCGCGAAGGCCCAGCTTGTCGAGCTTACGGCCGCGGGCGAACCCGGGTGTCGAGGTGTCCACGACAAGCAGGCTGATGCCGCGCCGACCCGCGTCAGGGTCGGTCTTGACCGCCAGGATCACCAAATCAGCAGCGGCACCGTTAGAGATGAACGTCTTGGCGCCGTTGACCACATAGTGATCCCCGCACCGACGAGCCCGCGTCGACATCGCCTTGAGGTCTGACCCGGCACCTGGCTCGGACAGCCCCAGCGCGACAACCACATCACCGGTAGCCATCCGCGGCAGCCACGTCGCGCGTTGTTCCGGCGAACCGTGATTCAGCACATAGGGCAAGCAGATATCGGTCTGTACACGCAAACCGCCGATGGCCAGGCCGAGCGCTTGGATCTCTTCGGTGACAACGACACTGTGCCGATAGTCCGAACCGGGCATGCCACCGAACTCCTCCGGCACACCGATCCCGAGAATGCCGATGTCGGCCGCGGCCCGCCAAAAGCGCCGCGACGGCTTCCCGTCGGCCAGCCAAGTCGAATACTCCGGTACCACGTGGTCGTTGAGGAAGCGGCGCACCGCGTGACGGAACTGTTCTTGCTCCGGTGTGAAAACCGACCGGGCCGGCGAGATCGTCACTTACCGGAAGTCCATCCAGTGACCATGCGGCGTCCATCCGAACGCAAACGGCAACTCGATGGTGCAGATCGGCCCCTTGGTAACGTCATCGGTGTCGAAAATCAGATACTCGCCACGTTTTTCGGTCCACCAGGACACCGGGACGATTACGTAGCCGTCACCCTCCGGCGAATCTTTGTGGCGTGGCGCGAAGCTGGCTTCCAGCACCGCGGCCGGCTCCCCGTCCCGGATCTGGTACACCTGCTCGGACAAGGTCTCCATGTCGGTGACCACCAGGCTGTTCATCGACATACCGTTGCGCTTGACCACGCCGCCAACCTGATAACCCCATCGGTAACCCTTGCCGAAAAACCGCTCGTCGACCTTGGGAAGTTCACTGGGCCGGTCCGACAGCTGTTCGCTTGTCGTGTCGCCCGTGGCAAGGTCGATCGTCCAGCGGCCCAGCCGGCTCGAGGCGATCGAGAAGAACAAGGCGACCTCATCGCCTTCCGCGAAGTCCTGCTCGAACGGAAATGGCGGCCGGTTGAAGATCGGTGCGTCCAAGAGCAGCTTGCCGTCGCGGACATTGGCCTGCATGGTGTGCATCACGTACTGGAGGGGCAGATCGGTTGTGATCCAGCGAATGTCAGCTTCCATGTCGCCGCGTGGGATCAGCGCCAGCACGATCGGCAGGTCGGTTTCCCAGCCCCAGATACCGAGCCCTTTTGCAATGCGCTCCTTGCTCACCGTGAAGGGCTGGAACGGCATCACCATCCATTCCGGGGTGAGCCAAATATCGTGAGCCACAGTGTTGTACGGTGCATCCCACAACTCCCGGGAGTCGACGCGCCCATCAGGATGAACCGTATGCAAGGTGACGAACGGCGCAGTGTCCCGATACGTCCAGCCATAGAGCACGCCGCTGTCGTGGTCCCATTTCGGGTGGGCGGCAAAGGCGCAGTCTCCAAACACCACTGGGTCGTGCAACCCCGGCGTTAAGCCCGGCGACCAGTCCACGATGCCCTTGGTCTCCAACGTGATCGGGTCGATGGCGATCGGTGCGCCACCCTGCTCTCCGGATACCACCATGTGTCCCGCGAACGGGAACACGTTGACGTTGTTCACGCCCTGCGGGGTGCACCGGTTGTGGCTGTCGCGTTCCACGTCCCCGTAGGCGAAGTCACGCCAGTCATGGAAGCCACCATCGGTCCAGGCGAACATCCCGCGCCGGTGCTTCTCCTCGAGCAGGTACTTCGGCGTCCGTACCCAGCGGTTGCGAAAGTCCGCGCGCCCGTTCTCGAACGTAATCGCCTGTACCATGCCGTCCATGCTCAGCAGTGGGTTGGTGCCCTGTTTGGTCGGACGCTTCCAGGTCGGTCCGACGCGATAGTAGCCACCGGCGAGATCCTTGGGGATCTCGCCCTGGCTGACTATGCATTCTTCGACAGTGGCCTCGAATCGCATCGGCGCGAACGGACCTCTAAGCGCCGTCTCTTGCGGTAGCGGATATCCCATTACGCTCCCTCTTACGTCTTGGACCTCATCGGCGTGACTCAACCATCGTAAACGTTCGTTATCTCGATCGCCCGGCTGAGGGCTCTGCGTTGTTGGGATGTCGGCCACACGCACCACATCCCCTGAACCTTCGGCGCCATGGCAGCGCCCGTTGATGGCAATGTTGACCAGGTAGAAGCTCCCCGCTTACTATTCGAGACGAACCGACTCATAATCGCTGCGAGTATCGCGGGCGCATGCCTGCGAACCCCCGCGAGCGGTCGTTCTCTAAGGAGCTGAGATGGACGCGGTGGGACTTACCGAGGAGCAACGGGACTTCGCCCTTGCTGTCCGCGAGTTCTGTCGCAAGGAATGTGGCACCCGCGAGCAGCGCGATGCATTGACCGACAATGGCGCCGAGCAACACCATCCTGGCCTGTATCAGAAGCTGGCAGAGGTCGGCTATCTCGGCGTGTCGATTCCCGAAGAGTATGGCGGTAGCGGCGGCGGACTCACTGAGCAGGTCATCTTGTTCGAGCAACTGTGGCGAGGTCTCGCGCCGGTCCACGGAGCAGGCAGCTCGCATACCGTAGCCGGCATCTACAAGAGGTTTGCCACCGAGGACCAGAAAAAGGCCGCACTGGGCTCGATTTGCTCGGGCAAGGTGATGTCGATCAGCATTTCCGAACCCGGCGCGGGCTCGGATGCCGCGGCGGTCAGCTGCAAAGCCGAGAAGGTCGAGGGCGGCTGGCGCGTGCGCGGACAGAAAACGTGGTGCTCGGACGCACAATTCGCGACCGCGATCCTGGTCGTCGTGCGGACTTCACGCGGTGTCCGGCCGCACGACGGTCTGACGCTGCTGGAGGTGCCCGCCGACGCGGACGGCCTACAAATCCGCCCGATCGCAACGATGGGCGGTAGCGAGGTCAATGACCTGTTTTTCACCGATGTCTTTGTCCCGGAATCAGCCGTGGTAGGGACCGAGGGCAACGCGTGGAAGCAAGTAATGGCCGGCCTGAACGGCGAACGACTGGTGTGCGCGGCGCAGGGCCTGGGCATGGCGCAGCGCGCCTTCGACGACCTGCTGGCATACGTAGCCGAGCGTGAACAGTTCGGCGCACCGATCGGGTCGTTCCAGGCGCTCCGGCATCGCATCGCCGACCTGGCTATTGAGATCGAAGCCGCACGGGCGCTTACTTATGCGACCGTGCACCATATCGAGCATCAGATCGGCACACCCGAGGAGTGGGTGCGCGCGACGTCAATGTCTAAGGTCAAGGTAACCGAGACAGCAAAAAAGGTTGCGCTGGAAGGCGTTCAGATGATGGGCGGCTACGGTTACAGTAACGAGTTCGACATGCAGCGGCACCTGCGACTAAGCATTGCTCCCACAATTTACGCGGGAACTAACGAGATCCAGCGCGACATCATCTCGTCCACATTCGGCCTGCGCCCGGCCCGCTGAGGAAGATCTGGGGGTGACGCTTGACACTTTGCGCAGCGAAGAATCATAATTGAGACTGCTCAACTCATAATTCTTGGGGGTAGTCCGCTTTGTGGTTCTCAAGCCTCTCAGTCACCCCCGGTTAGGAGCCAATAGATGACGACGGCCAAGCCCGACATTCGCGTTCTGGACGCCGACACTTACGCCAACGGTGACCCGACGACGTTCGGGTTGCCGTTGGAGCAGTACGCGTATTTGCGTGATGAGGCGCCCTGCTACCTGCACGAGTTCAATGACCCGATGCTGATCGACCGGGCCTGGATCGTGAGCCGCAACGCCGACATCTGGGCCGTGGACCGTAATTCCGAGCTCTACGCCGCCGATCGCGGGGGCGTGAACATGTGGAAGGTGACCCCGCTCGATCCGAAGGTGGGTGGCAAGCCCGCGATGCTGACGATGGATGGGCCAAAGCACCGCACCCAGCGGGGGGTGATGAGCAAGGCGTTCACACCGGGCATGGTCAAAAAGCTCGAGGATAAGTTCCGCGAGTACGCCGTCAATATCGTCGACGCGGCACTGGCGAAAGGCACCTTCAATTTTGTCACCGACATCGGCCACGCGATGCCAATGGAAGCCCTCGGCGACGTATTGGGCGTCCCCAATGGCGACCGGGAAAAGTTCTTCGCCTGGGTGGACACTTTCGCCGCGCCGTTTGACACCCGCATCACCCCCTCGTTCGAATACGTCCTGCAGGCCATCTTCGACCTGCTCGGGTATGCGGTGGAGTTGGGCGAACTCAAACGGCGCGAGCCCGGCGAGGACGTCATCACCCAGCTGGTCCAGGCCGGTGCAGAGGTCATTTCAGAGGACGAGTTGATGGGGAACGTGGCGTTGCTGGCTTCCGGCGCTGCCGAGAGCACCCGCACCGCACTGTCCCACGGCATGCACGAGCTGATGCGCAACCCGGCGCAGATGACCTGGCTGCGCGATCACGCCCACGACATCCCCAACACCGCGATCCAGGAAATCGTGCGCATCGCCACGCCTTTCACGCATCTGGTGCGCACCGCCACCGCCGATCACGAGTTGCATGGCCAACACATCAAAGAAGGTGATGTTGTGCTGATGCTGTTCGCCGCAGGCAATTTCGACGAGCGCGCGTTAGACGACCCCAACGCCTTCGACTTGGCCCGCGAGAAGAATCCGCATGTTAGCTTCGGGCGCGGCCCGCATCAGTGCCTAGGCAAGCACGTCGCGGGACTTGAGATGAAGATCCTGCTCGAAGAGCTGCTGCAACGCACCAAAGACATCACCCCTGCCGGTGACATCAGCTATATACGCGACGCCTATTCGCGGGGGGTCTACCAACTGCCCGTCACCATCACCCCCGCCTGACCTAACAGGATTGACAAGCAATGAAAGTCATTGTTGACAGCGGCCGGTGCGAACTTCACGGGGAATGCGTGATGGCCGCGCCCGACGTGTTCGAAATCCAAGACGACAAAGAGAGCGTGACCGTGCTGAACGATCAACCCGGTGAGCATCAGCGGTCGGCAGTTGAGGAAGCCGCGATGATGTGCCCGGTAACTGCAATCCGCATCGAGGGCTGAACCATGACCACCGCCGAAGAAACCACTATCAGCAAGGACGAAGGCAATGCCGGCACTCCGGTCGTCGAGGTGCGCAACCCGGCAGACGGCTCGGTGGTCGGGGTGGTCGCGGACATGTCGGTCGACCAGGTGTCGCAGGTCGCCGCGCAGTTGCGATCGGCCCAGGCCGACTGGGAGGCGTTGGGACCGGAAGGCCGCGCGGTTCATCTACGGCGGTGGCTGGATTGGATCGTCGACAACCAAGACCGCATCCTTGGCCTGGTGCATCGTGAGGCGGGCAAGTCCTGGGGGGATGCGCAGCTCGAGCTGCTGGTCTGCATGGAAGTCATCAACTACTACACCAAACACGGCGCAGAATTCCTGGCCGAGGAAACCCGCCGCCCGCACGGACCGGCGTCGGCAACCAAGAATCTGCGAATCCGCTACCGCCCTTACGAACTCGTCGGGGTGATCACCCCGTGGAACTATCCGCTTGGGATGCCGATGCTCGATGTGCCGCAGGCGCTGATGGCCGGGGCGGCCGTGCTGACCAAACCGTCCGAGGAAACCCCGCTGGGCTGGGCCGAAGTCGTGCGCGGCTGGAACGAGGAGATCGGCGCCCCGCCCGTGCTGGGTTGCGTCACGGGCCGGGGCGATACCGGTAAGGCGGTCGTGGACGTCGTCGACATGGTGCAGTTCACCGGATCCACCAAGACCGGCCGCCAGATCGGCATCCACTGCGCGGAACGGCTGATCCCGGTCAGTCTCGAACTGGGCGGCAAAGACGCGATGATCGTGCTGTCCGATGCACCGCTGCAACGGACCGTCCGCGGAGCAATCTGGGCCGGATTGTTCAACTCGGGCCAGTCATGCGTCGCCGTGGAACGGATCTACGTCGAGGATTCGGTATATGACGAGTTCACGTCGCGTCTTGTCGACGAGGTGAACAAGCTACGCCAGGGTCATGATGTAGCGGGTAGCTTTTCCGCGGATATCGGGGCGTTGGCAAACGAGGCCCAGATGGCGATTGTCGAGCGCCAGGTCGACGACGCGGTGACTCGCGGGGCGCGCATCCTCACGGGCGGAAAGCGAGCCGAACGGGGGCTGTTCTATCCGCCGACTGTGCTGGTTGATGTCGACCACACGATGGCTTGTATGCGCGAGGAGACGTTTGGGCCGCTGCTGCCGATCATGAAGGTGTCGAGCGAAGACGAAGCGATCGCCCTGGCCAACGACACTAGCTACGGATTGGGCGCCAGCGTCTGGACGGCGAGCAAGGAGCGCGCCGAGCGGGTCGGCAGGCGGATCGAAGCCGGCGGCGTCAACATCAACAACGCGATGATCCACGTCTTCCAGTTTCCGCTGCCGATGGGCGGCT
>Ga0210405_10006048_pt1 | contig 10904 bp, 9 predicted proteins | sample IncBWH11MmetaG_FD_155492 | JGI IMG/M metagenome (GOLD analysis project Ga0210405, IMG submission 155492) | Forest soil microbial communities from Barre Woods Harvard Forest LTER site, Petersham, Massachusetts, United States - Inc-BW-H-11-M | ecosystem: Environmental > Terrestrial > Soil >... | reverse complement strand
GTCCACGCGGAAGATCATGCGAATCGCCGAACGCCCATCGATCTCCTCGACGGTGCGCGCCAATTCTCGCGAAGGCGAATCTGCGTCATCGATTTCGCCATTGCCGGAAAAAAGCCGCACGCGACGCGGCGCCCCCGCCGCCGGAGCCGCTCCCACGATGTCATCGTCCAGCATTCCGCCCACGGTGTAACCCTGTTGCTTCGCCCAGTCCACAAGGTGCGTGCTTCCAAGCAGTCCCTGCTCTTCCCCCGATACCGCGACGAACAATAACGTCGCGCGGTATGTCCTGCGGCCGTTTGCCCCGGCCTTGCTCAGCAGCCGCGCGCACTCCACGCTCACCGCCACGCCCGATGCATCGTCATCCGCTCCGGGAGCATCCGCTTCCGGATCCATCACGTTCGAAGGCCGCGAATCAAAATGTCCGGATACGATGAAAATGGTTTTCGCCAGCTTGGGATCGGAGCCAGAAAGAATGGCGTAGACATTTTCCAGCGGAATCGCCTTGTCGGAAGTCCGCGCCGATGTGGATTCGAATTTATCCACGACCACCTGCAATTTCCCATTCGAATCCTTCGCTATCTCATTGAGCCGCGCCACGATAGCGTCGCGCCCGCATCCCGCGCCGCGCTTCGCATCCGTCCACGAGGAAAGCGTCAGCCGCGTCCCGCACGCCACCAGTTTCGCAATCAGCGCGCGCATCGATTTTTCATCCACCGACGCCCGTGTAACTCTTCCCGTTGGCCGCGGCAAAGCCTTTGGCTGCGGCTTGCCCTGCGCCGGCTCTGCGGGATCCCTCGGCTTAGCGGTCTGACCATCGGCTGCAATTCCTCCGAGCACGAGAACGAACACCGCCAAGACCACGGTCTTAAAGATCTGCTTGCCAAGTTTGCTTTTCTGCTCCGCCATTGTCTGTTTTCCCCGAATTGGATTGTTCGCCGATGAGACCGGCATTCTATCGCGAAACGGAGATTTTTATGGAGTGCGGCAGTCTGGCCGCCCCTTTTCGACGCAACGAATGGAGTGTCACCGCTCTAGAACCACAGGGAAGCGTCCCCTTTCTCCCAAAATTGACTTCCATCCCGATACTCTGGAATCATCCCATGCGTACTTGAATCCATCGGCAGCGTGACTCCCGTCTTTCGGAGCCAGACGCCTTTCTACATTGCTTTTGTAAGGGAACTCCGGAATGGTAGCTGGCATTCGCACCCGTGACCTCCGCAAGGTCTACACCTCCGCTCCACCCGTGGGAGCAGGCACGGGCGGCTTCTCGTTCAGCGGGCCCAAAGCCAAAGGCAAGCAGCCCAAGCCCAACATCGTGGCACTCGACAGCATTTCTCTCGACATCGCCTCGGGAGAAATCTTCTGCCTTCTGGGACCCAACGGCGCCGGCAAGTCCACCACCGTCGGCGTCCTCACCACGCGTGTGCGCCCGACCAGCGGCCAGGCCTTCATCGGCGAACACGATGTCTGGCAAGAACAGGTCGCCGTCAAGCGCCTCATCGGCGTCGTGGCCCAGCGCCCCAATCTCGATTTCTCCCTCACCGCCCGTGAGATTCTGGCATTCCACGGCGCCTACTTCGGCCTTTCTTCCCACGAACGTGCCAAGCGCGCCGAAGCCCTTCTCGAGCGCTTCAAACTGACAGACCGCGCCGATCAAATGGTTCGCGGCTTTTCCGGCGGCATGATGCAGCGCCTCTCCATCGCGCGCGCCATGATGCACGATCCGCAAGTCCTCTTCCTGGACGAGCCTAGCGCCGGCCTGGACCCGCAAACCCGCTTGCTCCTCTGGGAAATCATCCGTGAGTACAACCAGAGCGGCAAAACGATCCTGCTGACCACCCACAACATGGAAGAAGCCGACGCGCTCTGTAAGCGCCTCGCGATTGTGGATCATGGCCGGGTCATCGCCCTGGGCACCCCGCAAGAGCTAAAAGCCTCTGTTCCTGGGGGATTCCTGCTTCGCCTCCGCTTTGGTCATCATTCACCCGATTTGCTCGAGCGCTTCCGTTATCTGGCCGGTGTCCGGGAAGTTCGTGCCACGGACAATAACAGCGCCGATTTGTATGCCGACCGCGGGGGCTCGCTCGTTCCAGAAATTGCCAATCTCGCTTCCGCCGGCAGAGTCGAATTGTGCGACGTGCACATCTCCGAGCCCAGCCTGGAAAATCTCTTTCTGCACCATACCGGAAGGAGCTTGCGCGAATGAACTGGAAAGCCTTTTTCGCCATGCTGGCGCGTGATGCGCATGTCGCCCGCCGCAATTTCGTCGCGTTGCTGTTGCAAACTTTTTTGCAGCCGCTAATGTTCGTCTTCATCTTCGGCCGCGTGATGGTCGGCAGCGGCTACATGCCGCCGTCCTACAAAAGCCTCTTGCTCCCCGGAATCATGGCCATCTGCATGGTCGGCACGGGCATTTGGGCCGTGGCCATGCCGCTGATCGCCGAGTTTCAGTTCACGCGCGAAATCGAAGACCGCTTGCTGGCTCCCATGGACATCTCCTGGCTGGCCGTTGAAAAAGTTGTCGCCGGCACACTGCAAGCGCTGGCCGCCGGCCTGATGGTTATCCCCGCTGCCTGGTTGCTGCTTCGCCCCGGCGTCGATTTGAACGTACCCCACCCGCTGCTCTTTGCCGTAGTGGCCTTGCTCGTGGCGCTCTTTTCCGCAACCGGCGGCCTCGCCCTCGGCTGCAGCGTCGAGCAGACACACATCGGCTTGATGTTCAGCCTGGTGGTTGCGCCCATGATCTTTTTCGGCTGCACCTATTATCCTTGGAGCGCTCTCGAAAAATTCCCCATCCTCCAGAAAGCCGTGCTTGTCAATCCGCTCGTGTATGCCAGCGAAGGCCTGCGCGGGACCTTAGTGCCCCAGTTCCCCCATCTCCCAATGTTGGCCGTAATGGCCGGCTTGGTATTCTTCAACGTGCTGCTGTTCGTCACCGGCCTCCGCAAGTTCCACGGAAAGGCCGTCACCTGAGGTTGTTAGTCTCGTATTTGTAGGGGCGGCCTTCCGAGGCCGCCCGTTCTCACCCTTTCTGCGCAATTGATACCGAGCTCGCCGCATTTTGTGCCTCGCGACAGATGTGCTAATTTTCCTTGTTCATGAAGAAGCGCATAGGCGTGCTGTTAAGTGGGCGCGGTTCGAACTTCGAGGCGCTGGCAGAAAGCGTTGCCGCCGGCCGCATCCCGAACGCGGAGATCGCCATTGTCATCAGCAATCGCGAAGGCACGCCCGGAATTCAACGAGCGGACGCGCGCGGAATTCGAACGCGCGTAATTCCCTCGAAAGGTTTGGAGCGCGAAACCTATGACCGCCAGGTCGTCGCCGTCCTAAACGAGCACAAAGTGGATCTGATCTGTCTCGCGGGATACATGCGGCTGCTGTCGCCCTTTTTTGTGGCGGCGTTCCCGAATCGTATTTTGAACATTCATCCGTCGCTCTTGCCCTCGTTTCCCGGCCTCGAATCGCAGCGCCAGGCCCTCGAATACGGCGTGAAGTTCGCCGGCTGCACCGTGCACTTCGTGGATGAGAATCTCGACGCCGGACCGATCGTGCTGCAAGCCGTCGTGCCCGTGCTCGATGAGGATACAGAGGCGTCGCTCTCCGAAAAAATTCTAAAGGAAGAGCACCGCATCTATTCGCAAGCAGTAAATATCGTGCTCGATGGAAAATTCAAAATCGAAGGCCGGCGCGTGATTCGAACGAATTGAACAACTCTATGGCGCAAACGAATTTCAAACCGGTGGATGAACAGCTCGCCTATCTGAAAAAAGGCGTCGCCGAAATCATTCCTGAAGCCGAGCTAGCCGCCAAGCTGGCGAATTCTCTGAAAACCGGCAAGCCGCTGCGCGCCTATCTCGGCGTGGACCCGACGGCCCCGGATCTTCATTTGGGTCACACGGTGGTGTTGCGCAAGCTGAAGCATTTTCAGGATCTTGGCCACATCGCGGTCTTTCTGATTGGCGATTTTTCCGCGATGATCGGCGACCCCACGGGCGTTTCGGAAACGCGCCCGCCGCTAACCCGCGAGCAGGTCGACGCCAATGCCAAGACGTATCTCGAACAGGTTTACAAAATCCTCGACCGCGAAAAAACCGAAGTTCGCTACAACAGCGAGTGGCTGAGCAAAATGTCCGCGGAAGATATCGTGCGCCTTTGTTCTCATTACCGGCTAGCGCGCATGTTGGAACGTGAAGACTTTAGTTCACGTCTGGACAAGGGCCGGCCCATTTCCGTGCATGAGCTTTTGTATCCTCTGCTGACCGCGATGGACGCCGTCAAATTGCAATCCGATGTTGAACTCGGCGCCACCGAGCAGAAATTCAATTTGCTGGTGCACCGCGAAATTCAGCGCGAATACCGGTTGCCCGGGCAGGCCATTCTGACCATGCCCATCCTCGTCGGCCTCGACGGCCACCGCAAAATGTCAAAGAGCCTCGGCAACTACATCGGCATCACCGAAGCACCTGAGGACATGTTTGGAAAGTTAATGTCCATTCCCGATGAGCTGATGTGGAGTTATTGGGAGTTGGTCACGGACCGGACAGCGTCTGGAATCGAAGAGATACGCAAGATGGTTGCTGCCGGTTCGACTCATCCAATGGATGTAAAAATGGAACTCGCGAAGGAAGTGATCGAAGCGTTTCACGGCAGGGACGCCGCACGCAAAGCCGCCGAAAATTTCCAGCGCGTTTTCCGCGACCGCCAGATTCCAAAGGAATTAAGGCAAATCAAAATCAAACGGGCCTATGACGGCACTTACGAGGCTTATGAAGTGCAGGACACAGGTGGACGACTAATTTCTAAAATAGACTTCCCCTTACTCGGCAAAGAAAAGTGGTCCAAGATACTGGTTGCCATAAAGGAAATTGCTTCGGTTTCTGAGGCCGAGCGGTTAATCAAAGGTGGGGGACTTGAGGTGAACAACCAAGTCATAACAGATCCGACCAGCAAGGTAAACCTCGGGGAATATGGGGAATTTGGTGCTGTGATCCGGATGGGTAAGAAGAAGTATTTCCGCCTGATCATCGAGTAAGTTAGTGGCGCAATTAGGTCGATTATTTGTCTTGTAAGCGCACGATATATCGTGCTCCACAAACGTAACGTTTATCCTAGCGTCTCATCAAAGAATTTCTCCAACCAACTGAGCGACATGTTGCGCAATCGCCGGCGCCGCCGTCAGTCCGGGCGACTCCATCCCAACGAGGTGAATCGCCTGAGGAACGGCAGGATCGCGCGTGATGACGAAATCCGCGATGCCCCTCCCAGTCGGAGGAACAAGCTTCGGCCGCAGCCCCGAATACCCAAGCTGCAAATCGCTTTCCTCAATTTCAGGTAGCAACGTTTTCGCGCTCTCCGCAAAATCCGCAATCGGCAAGCGGTTCTTCTCGTAATTGTCTTTCCCCTCCACATAACTCGCCGTCGGCCCAACCAGGACGCTGCCCCATAGCGTTTTTGTAAAGTGAACGCCAAGGCTCAGCCCGTCCGTATGCGGCAGGGGATAGACAAGGTTGTTGATCATGTTGGAACGCGGCCCGCGAATTTCGCAATACTCGCCACGCACGGGATAAATCTTCCAGGAAGGATTGCCAAGCAGACCAGCCACCTCATCCGCGAAAAGTCCCGCAGAATTAATGACGCATCGCGCCTCGATCGTTTCATCCTGTGAATCGTTTTCGTCCCCGATGCGCAGGCCCACGCGAATCGTTCCGCTTGCGGGCTCCAGCGAAACAACCTGCGCGTGCGTCACAATGCTTGCGCCCTGGCTCGCCGCCAGCCGCGCGTACGCATGCACCAATTCCTCAGCGGACACAATGCCCGTCGAGGGAACTTGCAACGCCGCAGTGCCGCGCACATGAGGTTCTATCGCGCGAATTTCCGCCGGACCGATCAAACGAAGGCCTTCAACGCCGTTATCCTCCGCGCGCTTCTTCAGCGCGGCGAGTTCCACTTCTTCGTACGCATTGGCAGCAACCACGAGTTTTCCCGTATGCCGGAAGGAAACGTTGTGTTTCGCGCAGAATTCGTACGTCAGCCGGTTGCCTTCCACGCAAAGCTTGGCCTTCAGCGAATTCTTCGGATAGTAGAGTCCGGCATGGTTCACGCCGCTGTTGCGCGTGCTGGTCGCCATGCCCAGCTTCGGAAATCGCTCCACAAGGAACACGTCCTGCCAGCGCTGCGAAACCGCGCGCGCGATGGCGCATCCGATCACTCCACCGCCGATAATTAGAATGTTGGCCTGGTCCATGCGATCAGATTATAGAAAATAGAAAAAAGAAAATAGGAAATTGGGCAGCGAGTCGATTCAGCATGACGAGCAGCTTCGCTCTAACCTCAAAGTATCTCGAAACTCGCTGCTGCTAGGACTATACCGGTCGTGCTTTCCGCATAACAATATCCTTCAAGGCAGTCGGCGTAGCCTTCCTTCAGCCAGAGAATAAACCCCATCCCCTGTTCTAATCCGTCGATCTTAGCTTCCGGGCCGTTCCTTAAGCGCATACCTCCTATGGCAGTACTGGAGGCGCGGTCAACCGCGAAACGTGTGTAAAAACCAGCGCCGGTGTTTTCGCGGCTCAGAAGGGAAGCAGTCGATAGTTGCGCCTCAAGCGCCGCGCGATCCTCCGAATACATGTCGCAAATCGTGGCAAGCACGGCTCGTTCGAGTGCGGTGAAGTCTAATCCGATTGATAGCATGTACCATATCCTAGCGTGGACACTACTTCGACGATGACTTTCAAGATGACCCACTACAGGGACTTGCTTGCCCGGAAAATGAGACTCCCGAAGCTTCTCCGTTTTTACTTTACCGCGGCTTCCTCAGCTATTGATCGCCGCCAACTGCGTCAAAAAACGGCGTGCATGCAGCCAGCCGCGCCTCGCTCCCGTCATGCACAGCATAGGACGCCTGTTTGCTCTTCTCATATCCGTTCCGCCACAGAGAAGCGGCTCCATGCACGCCGTCCTTGTTCAGCGCATAAAAATAAATGTGAAACGTCGCCAGTTTTTTCTTGTCGTTCTTGTAATTGTGCGCTACGCGCGCCATCGCTTCCAGGCAGGCGTCAGCCGGCGGCATGCCCTTGCGCATCATTTCGATGATCGTGTGCCCGCCCGAAATCTTGATGTTTTCCTCGCCCTTGCCCGTCGAGCCCGCCGCGCCCACTTCATTGTCCACGCAGCATCCCGCGCCGATGATCGGCGAATCCCCCACGCGCCCCGGAATTTTCCATGCCAAGCCGGAAGTCGTCGTCGTAGCAGAAATATCCCCATTCGAATCCACCGCCATGCATGGAATCGTTCCCGTCGGCGGATGCGCGATAACTCGCTCCGCGTACGCAATTTTCTCTTCATCGTTGCCAAAAAGCGCCGAAACGTATTCCTTCCACTCCAGCGAATCAATCCCCGGCCGCCAGTTCATGGACGACTTGGCCTTCCACGCCAGCCAGATTTTCCGCGAATGCTCCGTGAGAAGGTTCATCTCCTCGAATCCTTCCGCCACGCCGAAGCGCCGCGCCCCGTCCCCCACAATCATCACGTGATTGGTCTTCTCCATCACCGTCTGGGCGAGCCGCGAAACATTCTTGATGCGCCGCACGCCCGCAACCGATCCGGCTCGGTGCGTCGGCCCGTGCATCACACTGGCGTCCAGCTCGACCTCGCCTTCTTCGTTCGGTAACCCTCCGTAGCCGACGGAGTCATCGTTGGGATCGTCTTCTACGACGGTCACGGCCGCCACCACAGCGTCTAGTGTGTCGCCGCCTTTTTTAAGAATGTCCATGCCCTTATCGAGCGCGTGCAGCCCGTTGGCGCTTGAAATGATGAGCGGCCGCTTGCCGGATGCCGCGGCAGGAGTGAGACTTGTGAGTGCTGGCGCGTTGCCGTCGCCCGATACCGTGCGGCCAAACAGTTTGTTCGCGCTGGCAATCGCGCTGCCAGCCAGCGAAGTCAGAAAAAATTTACGGCGTGACCACAGTTCCATGACAAAAGCCTCCCGGAGATGCGCACGGCAATATACAACAATTGACAGCAGGGTGTTGAACGTCGAAAGGAGTGACGTCACTTGTGACTGGAAACTACTGCCTCATGCAAGTTCCTGGCGGAGTTCACGCTCTAACAATGCGCCATCTGAGAAGCGTTCCCGTTTCAAAACGCGTTCGCGAGTTCAATGAGCCTCAGCGCGCTGGTGCGCCGCCAAGGAAGGTGGCCACCGCCGTGAGGAACGCCGCAGTCTGTTCAACGGCGGGAACGTGTCCGCATTTATCAAAACTGATAAGCCGGGCGCCAGCTATCCCCGCGGAGTAACGCTCGCCTGAAGCGATGGGGAGCAACGAATCCTGCTTTCCCCAAACCACCAGCGTCGGCACCTTGATGTTTGCCAGCTTGTCGTCCAGCCGCTCCGCACCCAGGGCAGGATTGCTCAAGAGGCTTCGGATCGTGTACGCATCATGCGTGGCGAGTTTATCGGCAAAGATTTTACGCAGCGTGTTGTCGTCCAGCCAGCTGGTATCGAAAAAAATCGCCTGCATCATCGTACGCATCCCCGCGAGCGAACTCGGATTGAGATCAGGGATGGGCTTGTCCTGCTTCAGCCCCGCGGCATCCACTAGGATCAGCTTTTCCATGGGAACCAGGTGAGCGCCTGCCGACAGTTCCACCGCATATAATCCGCAAATCCAGCCGCCCAGCGATTCCCCGGCGAAGCTGGCTTTTTCCACCTTCAGGTCGCGCAAAAACTCATTCAGAAAATCTACGTAGGTTTGGATACTGTAATCGAGCAGCGGCTTATCGGAGTGGCCAAATCCGATTTGATCGGGGACGAGCAGCCGGTAGTTCTTGGAAAGCGGCTCGACCACGGACATCCAGTCTTCCTTGCGGCTCCCCAGTCCGTGCACCAGTACCACCACCGGGCCGGACCCTACATCCCAATAGTGAATCGTTAGCCCAAATACCGCGATGGTCTTATCCGCTGGCTGTCCGGGGGCGTTTTGTCCGAAGGCGCTCGGGATAGGCAACGCAAATAAAACGGCACACCCCAACCATAATGCTCTGCGCATAAACCCTCCTATTTTTTCTGAGGCCCTTTTGCCTGTGGTCCGCCGGGATTCTACTCGCATCGCCGCGGAACGACCTATTTTTTTCGCCGTTCGGTGACGCGAGGTAATCTTGGCCTGGAGCTTCTCCGAAAAAAGGAAAGAGTTCAAGGCTCGTCGGCTATTGTGAGGTGACTATTGCGAATGGGTCCTATGCGGCCATCTTCGGAAACTACTTGGTGCCATGCGCCTTTTCCTTTTGGTCGAATGCTTCGCGGAGCCCGTCCAATAAATGAGCAGCGGCCTTTGAGTTATTTGTTTTTCGCACGTCCGACCACACCGCGTTGTTGCTCTTGGGATCAATCACAGAGATGCGCGTGCACCCCGGCGGCACCTCCGTATCCGCACCCGGCGATTTCTCACTCACGGGGATCAAACCGTTTTGAGGCGTGGAGCCATTGCCAGCCTTAGAATCGGAAGCTGGCGGTGTCGTGCCTCCCTCGACGAACTTCACATAGTTGCCGTTCGAAAGCCGTAGGATGATGTCCGCTTTCTGCGGCGTATCCACGATTTGCAGGCGCCCCCACTTCGTCAACTCCGTATACACGGCGTCTTGCAATTCAGCGGCAGTCGTTTGATTTTCCACGTACACCGTCCTGGCGTTCAAAACCGCCGACGGAAGTGAGGGACGCTTTTCATTCGCCCACGCCGGCATCGCGCCGAAAGGAAGCAGAACAAGGGCGGTAAGAATTGGGGCGAGGATTTTCATGAGGACACACTCCTTGCCAGAATCGTCTCCATGGCCGCGTCACGCAGGACTTGCGCCAGTCTCTTTGCCAGTTTGCAGGGAGTCTATTTGTAGAAAGGCAATTTCGTAACTGGACAGAAGACGCAAAGAAGAGCAGATGGCGCGGCGATTCAAAACCTGTCCAACAGTGTAGTAAAGACAAGCAAACGCACAACCGGCTGATTTCTCCTAGCTGCGTGCCGTGGGCTCGGCGGGGAATTCGCCTTCCCAGCGGGCGATCACCACGCACGCGAGGCAATTGCCGAGCACATTCACTGCAGTTCGTCCCATGTCCATGAGCTGGTCGATCCCGAAGAGCAGAAACAGCGGCTCAGTAGGAAGATGAAACGAAGCCGCTGCCGCCAGCACGATCACCAGCGACGCCCGCGCCACTCCCGCCGTCCCTTTGCTGCTGATCAAAAGCGTCAGAAGCATCACTGCTTGCTGCCCGATCGTCAGGTGAATGCCCGCAGCTTGCGCGATGAACAACAAGGCCAGCGATTGGTAGAGGCTCGACCCATCCAGATTGAAGCTGTACCCGGTCGGCAGAACAAACGCCACCGTCTCGCGCGGCACGCCAAATGCTTCCATCTGCTCCATCGCGCGCGGCAACGCCGCTTCTGAACTTGCCGTGGCGAAAGCGATCGTGACCGGCTCCGACACCGCACGCAGAAATCGCCTTATAGGTACACGCGCCAGCAACGCGATGGGAAACAAAACGAAGGTAATGAAAAAAACAAGCGCAACGTACATCGTCGCCAGCAGTTTCAAGAGTGGAAGCAATACTCCCAGGCCCAGGTGCCCCACCGTATACGCAATCGCTCCAAACACCCCGATCGGCGCCGCGTACATCACCAGGTTCGTGAACTTGAACATCGTCTCCGAAAGGCTTTCGGCAAACGCCAGCATCGGGCGGCGCTTTGCCTCCGGGACGAGCGCCAGCGCCATCGCGAACAAAATACTGAACACCACCACTTGCAGCACCTGCCCCTCGGCCACGGACTTCGCGATGTTTTCCGGAAAAATATCCGTGATCAGTTGAGCCGCCGTGTGCGGCGTTGCATTCAGCGTTTCCGCGGCTGCCGTTGGTGGCA
>Ga0210405_10006046_pt1 | contig 10905 bp, 5 predicted proteins | sample IncBWH11MmetaG_FD_155492 | JGI IMG/M metagenome (GOLD analysis project Ga0210405, IMG submission 155492) | Forest soil microbial communities from Barre Woods Harvard Forest LTER site, Petersham, Massachusetts, United States - Inc-BW-H-11-M | ecosystem: Environmental > Terrestrial > Soil >... | reverse complement strand
TCTCCCGTGAAGCGTGGCTTTCTTTGCTGTACCTGATTGTCGCTGGCTCCATCATTGGTTTTACCGCCTACGTGTGGCTGCTTCATCATGAATCGCCGACAAGAGTTGGGACCTACGCGTACGTCAATCCAGTTGTGGCCGTTCTTGTTGGATATTTCCTGGGTGGCGAATCGCTTGGCCTGCGAACAATTTTGGGACTTTATGCGTTCTCATCAGCGTGGTGGTGATCACGACGACGCCAGCGAAGAAACCAGCGGCCGTGCTCTCAGTAAGTGAGACAAGCTAAGTCTTCCGTCGCGTCAACGCAGACTGCCTCCGCTCCCGGACGAGTTTTAGGCTTGCAAGACGCTTCGGCTTTTGAGGGCAGGCTCGCTTGATTTGGAATCGGTCTGGCGCATTTCGCGGAAGAGATGCAGGTTGGAGGACATCACGACTCCGGGGCTGAGATGGGCTGCTGGCGGGAGATGAACTTTGTTGGTGAGGTTATCGGCGAGGAGACGGACGGCGATCTGGCCTTGGCGGTAAGGGTGCTGGTAGATCGAGGCGGTGATGATTCCTTTCTGAAAGTACGGAGCCATTTCGGCGAAGAGGTCCGTGGTGATGAGCTTTACTTTTCCTTCGAAGCCGCGGGCACCGAGGGCGCGGCAAACTGGAAGGCAGTTGACAGTATTTACGTAAAGCCCGTCGAGCGTGGGAAAACGACGAATCAGATCGGAAGTTTTTCGAAAGCTTTCCTCTTCATCCTCGTGGCCTTCTACCACGCTGATGATTTTTCCTTCGGGGCAGTGGCGCAGAAATCCTTCAGAAAAGCCGTCAGTTTTTTTCTGGTGATCTTCGGTCGAGAGCATTCCGGCAACGACGGCCACTTTGGAACCAGGCGCCACACACTTGCCCATCAATTCCCCGGCCAGGGAGCCGTTCAAGCGCGGCTCGACGCAGACGATGCTTGAACGGTGGCTTTCCGGAGCATCCGTGGAAACACAAACAACCGGTACTCCTTTTTCCTCGGCTTCATCGATCAGAGGCGTCAAATCTTTAGGACTTCCGGCGGTGAGAACTATGCCATCGACGCCGCTACTCATGAGCTCCTTGAAAACTTCGATGTCGCCTTCTCCCAGAGTTTGTACGGGGCGATTGTCGAACTCGACGCCGAGCTGTTCCAGATGATGCTCTTCGTCCAAGACGCCGCCCCAGAGTTGGTCATAGAAAAAATGAATTTCCTTGGGGATGCACACGCCAATACGCACGCGGGCTTTCGCACCCGAAAGAGCGCGAGCCGCAAGATTCGGCGAATAACCGATTTGCTCGGCAATTTGCAGAATGCGCTTGCGAGTGGCTTCCTTGATGCCGCCACGCCCGTGCAACGCGCGATCCACGGTGCCAATGGAGACATTCGCCATTTCGGCGATGCGGTGGATTCCGTGTTTCTCCTTGTTCATCTAACGCACTCCGCCATTCCGCGCGCCGCTTGCAACGCGTGCTTCTGCGTTGGTCCCGCGCTGCCACGCAAGATCAAACATGAGATTCCAAACAAATGGCCGATTAGTTTCAGCAGTTCCGGGCGCCTCCTCTAAGCCTCCACCCCTGGAAAGCTCAGGATAGGGGACGCGCGGACCGCGTACGTTAACACGGTTTAATGGGGCAAAGGAAAAGAACAATAGGCTTGGCGCGATTGTGGCGTAGAATCTTGCGCTTGCTCTGGCCGTGGACTTGGGGAGTACAATCACGGCCGGTTTGATAGCGGAGTCAGGCATCGTGGGAATTTAGACGCGTCCGTGGCGTTTGCGGCTCGAACCTGGCGGCGTACTTGCCCTAATTTAATTAAGTTTGCTGAGGAGCTTTTCAAATGCGTTCCGTCTCTCGGCGGCATTTTTTGCAAGACGCGTCTAAAGCAGGAATCGCGCTGGGCGCAAGCATGGCAGTGGGGCGGAACTTATTTGGCCAGTCGTCCCCATCGAGTGCGAGCCAGCCGATCCGAATCTATGCCGACGCGCGGCGGACGATTGCTCCTGTGAAGCGGGAGGTGTTCGGTTCCTTCCTTGAACATCTTGGCCGGGCTATTTATGAGGGCGTCTATGATCCGCAATCCAAACTTTCGGACTCCAACGGCTTTCGCAAGGATGTTCTCGACGAAATAAAGAAACTTGGCGTTCCCATCATTCGGTATCCGGGCGGAAATTTTGTATCTGGATACAACTGGCTCGATGGAATCGGTCCGAAGGCGAACCGCCCGGCGGTGTTGGACAAGGCCTGGAATTCGATGAATTCGAACGAATTTGGAACGGATGAGTTTCTCTCCTGGTGCCGTCTCGTGGGAACGGAACCTTTGCTGGGCTTGAATCTGGGCACAGGAACTCCGGAGCAGGCGGCTGCGCTCGTGGAGTATTGCAATTTGGACAAAGGCACGCAGTGGAGCAATCTGCGTCGCAAAAACGGAATCGCGGAGCCCTACAAAGTTCAAAAATGGTGCCTCGGCAATGAGATGGACGGCCACTGGCAAATTGGCCATATGACAGCGACGGAGTATGGTTTGAAGGCGGAAGACGCCGCGCGGCAGATGCGTTACGTCGATCCTTCGCTAAAACTGATAGCGTGTGGGTCGAGCGGCCCCGGCATGCCAACTTATCTGGAATGGGACCGCGAAGTCCTAGAGCAGTGCTACGACTACGTCGACGCCATTTCTTTGCATCGTTACTTCGGCAATACAACAGCGGAAACAGGAGGAGATAGCTCGAAGTTTCTGGCCTTGAACCTGAGCATGGAACGGCAAATTGAAGAGGTGGCCGCGGTGTGCGATGTAGTTCGAGGGCACAAACGCTCGCCGAAGAAGCTGTGGTTGAGCTTTGATGAATGGAATGTGTGGTACCGCGAACGCAACGGTGATGCAACGAACGGGCACCGGCAAAATGCGCCACATCTATTGGAAGAAGTCTATAACCTGGAAGACGCGCTGCTCGTCGGCGGCCTCATCAATACGTTGATTCGCAAGGCAGACCGCGTGCAGCTTGCGTGTCTCGCACAGCTTGTGAATGTTATCGCGCCGATCATGACCAACGCGAATGGGCTGCTGCGGCAGACGATTTATTATCCGTACAGTTGGGCGCTCGAGTCTGCTCGGGGCTCGGCGCTGGAGCTATTGGTGGAATCGCCGACGTACGATGTTTCCGGCATGGGAGCAGTCGGCTACGTGGACGCGGCTGCCACGCATCAAGCTGACACCGGAAAGATCGCGCTGTTCCTGTTGAATCGCGATTTGGCGAAACCACATCAAGTGGAGATCGTCTGGGAAGGTTCTTCGCCGCGGGCGGGTGATGCGGTGGTTCTCACTGGCAGCGATCTGAAAGCGACGAACACATTTGATGCGCCAGCGCGCGTGGCCCCACAAAAAGCGGAGAAAGCTTCGACGGCAGGAGGACGCACGGCCCTAGAACTTCCGCCGCGTTCCTATACTGTTGTCCAGTGGAGCAGCTAGGCTCAGCGGAGGACAGTCATTTTTCGCCTTAGAGTACCGTGGAACTGTTCGTTCTCTCCTGTTATCATCTCCGCAGAGAATCGGCCTATGCAGCGACGGTATGCACGTGTGTTGTTCGCTCTTCTGCTCTTGGCTCCCCTCCCGTGCCTGGCGCAACAAGAACCCCTGAAGAAGATTCTGTCCGGTTATATCCGCGAGGAAAGTTCAGGTCAGATCATCGGTGGGGCTCACGTGGAGCTGCAGAATGCCATGGGCACGCCGATCGGATTCGTCTATTCGGATGGGAACGGAACGTATGAGTTCGACGATATACCGGGCGATTGTTATGTGTCGGTTCAGCACGAAGGTTACGCGGCTGTACGCGAGTTCGTGCGGCCAGACGGATCGGGGCATATATATCGAGACATACTCTTACGTGCAGTGAGCGTCGACTCAGGGTCCAAGTCTGTAAATCCAATTTCGCAGCACGAACTGAGTGTCCCGACCAAAGCGCGAGAATTGTTCGCGAAGGGTATTCAACTCATCGTGGATAAGGCTGACTATCGAGGCGCGGTCGCCGAATTTGCGCGCGCCATCGCCAGATACCCGACCTACTACGAAGCCTACGCGGCGATGGGACTGGCACAAAACAAGATGGGCGATGCCGCGGCGGCGGAGGCGGCGCTGCGAAAGTCCATCGCGCTGAGTGCGGAGAAATATCCGCAGGCGATGGTGGAACTCGCAGCGATGCTCAACATCCAGAAACGGTTTTCGGACGCCGAACCTCTTCTACGCAAGGTGATTGTCGTTGATGCCCTGTCCTGGCACGGCCAATTCGAATTGGCTGTTGCGCTTGGCGGAGAGCACCGTTATAAGGAAGCTGTAACCTGCGCGGCTGCGGCTCGCGATCTGAAACCGGAAAATCCCCAAGTCTACTTGCTGCTCTACAATTTGCACATCCGGACGGAAGACTTTCCTGGTGCTTTGCACGACACGGAGAGCTACCTGAAGCTGACGTCGGATGGCGCCACCGCCGACCGAGTCCGCAGAATGCAGGAGCAGGTCCAGAAAGCAGTGCAATCCTCAGGCGGCGTTACAACTCCATCCTCCGAAGCGGCTCCTGCCGCGGGACCGGCTGACCTCCGGCTTGACGCAGCCGCTTCCGCTCAGACGGCTAATTCTAATTTTACTCCCGTTGATGGCCTTGCTCTGGAACCCATCGCTTCGCGTGGGGCCTCACCCGCCGCCTCACCGGCGACTGCTCAGCCAGCTATTGTCTCGACGGCCTCGGCTCTCGACGCTGCTCTGCCTGTGGCTGCGTCCCCGGCGGCAAGTGTGGCGGAGAAGGTGGAAGCGCCGGAGGCAAACGCGCCGAAGCCTGCTGCCCTTCCTGAACCAAAATCTGTGATCCCCATGCGCGTGGATGAAATGGTTCCCGAGGTTGCCGTGGACGTGCCGTGCTCTCTTTCGACAGTCTTGCACGGCGCCGGCCAGCGCGCCGAGCAGCTCCTGAACACCCTGCAAAAATTCAACGCTTCGGAGCGTGTGGAACATTACAAACTAAACGCGGCCGGAGTTCCGGGCCCCGCAGATGTTCGTTCGTTTGATTACATCGTTTCCGTCTCGCACGATGCGCAGGGCGGTTTCCAAATGCAGGAATATCGCAATGGCGGCATCGTCCATGCTGAACAGTTCCCGTCGGGAATTCGAACTGCAAATTTGGCGGAGCACGGCTTGATCTTTCATCCGCTGCTTGCGCCCGGATTCCATTTCACTTGCGAAGGTCTGGGCGAATGGAAGGGCCACCCAACCTGGCTAGTTCAGTTCGAGGAAAAAAAGAACGACCTGAATCCCTTCCGCTCCTACGACATCGGTGGCTTCAGTTATCCGCTTCAGCTGACCGGCCGCGCCTGGATCGACGCCGGCACGTATCAAGTGCTTCGCCTTGAATCGGACTTGCTCAAGCCCGTCGAGAAGATTCACCTGACGCGCGAGCATATTGCCATTGAGTTCGCGTCTGTCCGATTCCGCACGGGCAATCAACAGCTTTGGCTTCCGCAAACGGCCGAACTTTATGTCGAATGGAACGGGCACAGTTTTTATCGCCGCCACAGCTTCAGCAACTTCAAGATTTTTTCGACGGACAGCACGCAGGAAGTCCACGCGCCCAAAGAGTCTTATTGTTTTACGAACACAACCGACCTGCTGATCACCGGGGTGCTAAACGCAACGCCCGTCCCTGGAAAAGCACTCCAACCGGCGCCCATCACATTGTCTATTCCCGCGAAAGGCACGGTCTGTGAAAGCGTGGGCGCAGGCAAGGATGTGAACATACCTCTAGAAGCCCTCGCCTCCACGACGTTCACTCACGATGGTCCCGCGGGGTCCGTCGAGGCAGACGCATACCTGCTGAACCGCGATGCGCTGGAAGTGATATCCAGCCGCAATGTTCCCGTGAATCAGAACCCCTGAAGAGTTTGCGCGCTGCGCGTGAAAAAAGCTGGGCGTGCGTTGCTAAATTATTGCTTGCTCCCCTCGGCGCCATTCTTTCCTTCTTGGACGGTAAGGATGCGATCTATGCCGGACACCTTGAATTTCTCTTTTACTCCGCTCGGCCAATAAATTTCAATCGAATCTACTGAGGTTGCCGCGCCCAATCCAAAGTGGATGCGCTGATCGGAACTTGAGCTGTACGACCCTCCGCTATAGACATCTCCCCGCTGCCGGATTCCGCCGATGGTAAGAAATACCTTTGCACCGTTGGCATCGCGCGGGCTTTTGGGTCCGCCGACGAGTTTCAGCTCCAGCCAATGATTGCCGGTCTTCAGCACATTGCGAAGAAGTGTAGGCTTCGAATCGATGTTATTGATCACCACATCGATCACGCCGTCGTTGAAGATATCGCCGAACGCAGCGCCTCGGGCGGAGATAACGTCCGCGAGCCCGCTCCCTGTTGCCGGCGGAACTTCCTGGAATTTTTTGCCGTCAAGATTCCGGAATAGCTGTGGACGTTCGGCCCAGGTTGTACCCCAGTCTTGTTTGTCCACCTCGGGATAAACGTGCCCGTTGGCGATAAAGAGGTCGAGCCATCCGTCGTTATCGAAATCGAGGAACCCGGTTCCCCAGGCTAGAAAAGGAATCGTCGGACCCGCCAGACCGGCCTGATAGGTGACGTCCGAGAAATTGCCCTGGCCGTCATTTCGATAAAGCGTTTTGTAGTCGTCTGAAAACGTTGTGGTGAAAAGATCGATTCGCCCGTTTCTCTGGTAGTCGCCTATGGCGATTCCCATGGAAGCCTGCTCGCGGCCGTCTTCGCTCAAGGCAAATCCAGAGGCGTAACTCACGTCCTCAAAGGTGCCGTTGTGTTTGTTGCGGTAAAGATAGTTCGGTGTGGAGTCATTCGCCACTACCAGGTCCACCCATCCGTCATCGTCCACGTCCACGAATGCCGCGGCCAATCCGTAGTAGCCGCTGGGATCAGAAACGCCCGCTTTGACGCTCACATCCGTGAACGTGCCATCGCCATTGTTATGAAAAAGGTGGTCGTTCTCGCCGGGCAAACCTCTCGGCCCACACATCACGGCAATTCCGCGAAACTGGCAAAAACTCGGCGGTATACGCCCTTGTCCGGCGATTGGTGGATTGTCTATATCGAACTTCACGTAGCCCGGCACAAACAGATCGAGCAGACCGTCGTGGTCATAGTCGCCCCAGGTAGGCCCTGCCGACCAGCCTCCCACAGTCACTCCCGCTTTCTCCGCGAGGTCCGTGAACGTGCCGTCGTGATTGTTGTGATAAAGACGATTCTTCCCAAAGTTCGCCACGTAAATGTCCGGCCAGCCGTCGTTGTCGTAGTCCCCCACAGCGACGCCCACTCCCCAGCGCTCGTTCGCCACGCCGGCCTTTTCCGTAACATCCGTAAAAGTGCCGTCATGATTGTTATGAAAGAGCATGGCTCGCGGGGGAGCTTCCTTCCCCTTTAAAGCCGCGATGGTGGAAGAATTCAGGAGATAGATGTCGAGCCAGCCGTCATTATCGTAGTCGAGCAACGCCACGCCCGAGCCGATGGTTTCCAGGATGGTGCTCTTCTCTGGCGTGCCAGAGCGATGCAGGAATTTTTCAAGACCCGCTTGCTTAGTGATGTCGCTGAAGACGATGGTCGCGCCATCCACAAAACCGCCGGCCGTAATCGGCCGTGAGAGCGAGTCCTTGACTGCGGGATGCGCCCCGCCAGTGGCCACCCCCATCCCTGAAGGAGCTTGTTTGGGCTGCTGACTCGCGGGTTGCTGGCCCGTGGAGCCAAGCGCGAGTAAAAAAATGGAGAGCACCACAAGCAGCAGAGTCGATGCGATAAGCAATTTTGGGCGGTGCGCGTTTTCCCGTTTCGGATTTGGAAAGTTCACCTCTGGATCCTATATCGACTAGCATCCTGGAGTCATGTCTTGTGCTGCCGCTAGAACGCACCTTTGATCGATGGATCCAGCTTAATGGATTTAGTGGGCCCATTTCTGCCATTCGCACAAAAACCCCCGTCCATCGTTTGCGGGTGGTGAGCCTAACGCTGATTTTGATGGTTTGTTACAGGGTTGAGCATCGGGGCCGCAGCTACTATAAATTAAAAAAAGTGCTTGACATTAACGGCACTCCAATGAAAAGCTCCGTTTACGTTAACGGCGTTTCCAATCGCCGTGGGGTGTGGAGGCATAACAATGAGTGTTTGGTTGCAATCTGTTAAGAATATCGTTCTTGTGTCAAAGAAATTTCCAGTCCGCTATCTATTACTTCTTTTGGTTGCACTGATTGGTTTTTCAGTTTCCACGTTCGCGCAGCAGACTACCATCGTCGGGACAGTTACCGATCCCTCCGGTGCGGCTGTTCCGAATGTGACGGTCACTGTGACCAACGTAAATACGGGCGCATCACAGACCTATCCAACAAATGACTCCGGTCAATACGCCGCAGTCGATTTGAACATCGGCCACTACGTCGTCAAAGCCGAAGCCAAGGGTTTCAAGGTCGCGGAACAAAAAGACATCGTTCTGACGATTGGCGCCCGTTTGCGCGTCGATTTCCAGATGCAATTAGGCGCGGCGCAAGAAACCGTTACGGTCGAAGCCAATGCCGTACAGGTTCAGACCGATTCCGGCGAGCGCAGCAACCTCATTACCGATCAGCAGATGAGCCAGATCGCGGTGAACGGTCGCAGCATTTATCAGCTGGCGGCCCTGACCCCTGGCGCATCCAGCCAGATCAACAATTACGTCAATACTCCAGTCGGCGGCGACAATAACGTAGAGTTCAATGGCATGCGCCAGAACCACAACATCTACTTGCTGGATGGCGGCGAAGATGATGACCGCGGCGGCGCGGGCGGCATGAGCATTGCCCCGTCCTCGGACGCAATCGCGGAATTCCGAGCTCTTACTTCGAACTACAGCGCGGATTATGGTCTCTCTTCTGCCGGCACGATGACCATGGTGCTGAAGTCTGGAACGAGCCAGTATCATGCATCCGCATGGGAATTCAATCGCAACGACTGGTTCGACGCACGAAACCCCTTCGTTGCCAACACGCCGCTGCGCCTCAACGTTTACGGATTTAACGTCGGCGGCCCGGTAAGTTTTGGCCACTTCTATAACCCGGACAAAAAGAGGACCTTCTTCTTCTACAACATGGAATGGCGTCCCTTGATTCAGGGCGCTTCGGTCAACCAGACGGTGCCTGGGACGAATACTTATGGCGGGGATTTCAGCTCTCTGCTCACTCTTAAGACGCCGAATCCTATATTCGTTCCAACGTTTGGTGTGCCGAACCAACAGGTGGCCCCAAGCATCCTCTTTGCCAATTGCCCCGGTCAGCAAGCTCCGGCAGGAATCGTGTCAGGCCAGCAGTTCCCTGGCAACGTCATTCCCTCTTGCATGATCAATCCCAACTCGGCGGCTCTGGTTGCGGCCGGCATTTTCCCGGCGAATAACGCTGTGGACGGCAGTGGAAATGCCAAATTCACGGGCGGCGCAAATTCCAGCACGACCTTGCGGGAAGAAGTCGTACGCATCGATCATAACTTCACGCCAAAGTTCTCCGTGTTCGGACACTACATTGCTGAGCAAGTGACACAGGGATTTGCGCAGAGCCAGTGGAGCGGCGACAACGTTCCTACGGTTGGCGACAACTTCGGCAATCCGTCGTATAGCGCCGTGGTGCACACGACCTACACGATCAGCCCAACGCTCATCAACGAAGTGGCTTTCAACTATAACGGGAACCGCATCAACATCATCCCCTATGCGGCCACGGGCTTGGCTAGCTTGTCCCTCCCCGCCGGCTATGATTCTACGAACTCCAGGCTCTTCACTGGACCGAACAACATGAACCGCATTCCCAACATCGACTTGAGCGGTGGCAGCGGTGCGCAGTTTGAAATCTCCAGCTGGCCGTGGAACAACAAGGCCGATGACTACCAGGTCCGCGACGACATCTCTTGGACGCATGGCGCCCACCAGTTCAAATTCGGCGGGAGCTGGGCGCTTTACAAGAAGACCCAGGACCTGTTCGGTCAGACGCAAGGTGGTTTCGGCTTCAACAACACGTTCACTGCCGGGACCGCAGCTTGCCCGGCCAACACCGCTTGCGGAAACAGCTTCGCCAGCATGTTGCTCGGCTTGCCAAACTCTTATCAAGAGCTGGCCGTGCAGGACAGCGGCCAGTGGAACAACGTTTCCTGGGCCTTCTATGGCCAGGATAACTGGCGCGTGAACCGCAGGTTGACCCTGAACCTGGGCTTGCGATGGGACGGCATCCCGCACACTTATGAAGCAAATGACCGCATGGGGAATTTCTATCCCCAGCTTTATAACCCGGCTAACGCCGCTCTCATGTCCACAAACGGCACTATTTGCGGCGGTGCTTTCAATCCAGTCACGGGCGCGAATCCAGGCTGCACTAGCATAAGCCCCGGTCTCGGCTTTAGCCCGAATCCCATCCTCGCCGGCGTTCCGCTCTATTTGAACGGCATCGGCGTCCCCGGCACAGTCGGCGTTCCGAAGGGCCTCGTCAACAATCATTGGGCTACCTTCGGTCCTCGTCTCGGTTTTGCCTATGACTTAACGGGAAGCGGCAAGACTGTTATTCGTGGTGGATTCGGCATCATGTACGAGCGCGTTCAGGGCAACGACATGTATAACGCCGGTCCGAATATTCCGTTCAGTCTCCAGGTGAACACCCCACAAGTGACGATGGAGAATCCGAGCATCGCTCTCTCTAACGGTACTCCCGTCACTCTGCCGATTAACGCTGCCGGCATCACTGGCTTGGATATCAGCGATTACAAGCCGCCAGTCAGCTACCAGTGGAGCATTGGCGTGCAACACGCCATTGGGACCAAGACGGTGTTCACGGCAAGTTACGTTGGCAACGTAGGCCGCCATCAGAACGACTACCGGGACGTTAACCTG
>Ga0210405_10006044_pt1 | contig 10906 bp, 11 predicted proteins | sample IncBWH11MmetaG_FD_155492 | JGI IMG/M metagenome (GOLD analysis project Ga0210405, IMG submission 155492) | Forest soil microbial communities from Barre Woods Harvard Forest LTER site, Petersham, Massachusetts, United States - Inc-BW-H-11-M | ecosystem: Environmental > Terrestrial > Soil >... | reverse complement strand
GCGTGATTCGCTCGCCTTCGCTGCCGATGAGGAAAGTGTGCACATGTTTAAGCGGACTGCCGATGGGGTAGAGCTCTTGCCGGCCAGGCTCAAGGTCTCTGATCGTGTATGCGGTTGAGGCGCATGTAACTTCGGTTGGACCGTAAGCATTGATCACTTTAACGCCGGCCCCTACTCGCAACCATCGCTGAACAGTATCGACATTTGGAATATCTGTTCCAGTTAGTACGGTCTGGAGGCGCGGCAGAGGAGTAGCACTGAATTGAGGTGCCTGTGCGATGAGTCCAAGCATCAAGCCCCAAGCAGAAAAATGGGTCACATCGTGAGTTGCTATCGTCTGAAACAACAGATCAGGGACCACAATGTCGTCGTGGACATGCAGACGAGCACCCTGGGCAAGTGGGAACAACATATCCATGAGAAAAACGTCGAAATGCAGCGGCGAGAAACTGGCGCAAACCGATTCCGCACGGACGTCGTAAACTTGTTCAGTTCCCTCGAAAAAGTCGACGATGCTGCGATGGTCGATCAAGACACCCTTGGGCCGTCCAGTCGACCCGGATGTGTAGATGCAGTATGCTGGCAAGTCCAGAAGCCACCCCGGTGAATTTGCGTACGAGGCGGGGACGTAATCCGTTGCTGCGCTCACCCGTAGAATATGCTCTAAGTCTTCTTTCAGAAGTAAGCTGGCCTGCGGGGGGAGATATGCTCCGACAGTTTCGCGCAGATCTTCCTCTGTTATGACGACAGCAGGTGCTATGTCATTCAAGATGTATTGCAGTCGAGCTGCGGGCATGCGGGGATCAAGCGGGACGTGGATGCACCCCGCCTTAAAGGTGCCTAGAATTGCAGCCACCATGATGGCTCGTCGGTTCGCCACTACTACGACGCGGCTCCCAGTCTTACAGCCAATTGCCTGCAAGTGCATTGCTAGGCTGGTGCTGAATCGGTCCAAGACACCATAATTAATGCTGACTTCGCTGTCACAGACGGCAAATTGGTCCGGTTTGGCGAGAGCATGGCTTCTGATGTCTTCGAGAAGGTGTTGACGCATGGGCTCGGTCTTTTTGCGCTTCTGAGGCGCCGCACGATACGGTTTTCGCAAAACAACTTACTGACTTGATTTTTTTAAGTGATTGGCACAATCCCGACTGTATTTAGTATCCATATAGCGAGCCCGATGAAGTGACGCATATACATCCGCTAGCAACCTCAGCCGTTCCGTACCCCACCGTAGCAACTCCACTTTTAGCTCTTGGTACGGGTGAATGAGCCTTCGCTGCCCTGCCGACCGAACGCATTCGATTCGATTTCTAAACGGTCAGAATGATTGGGTTTCAAGCGAACAACCCTCATAGCTGCTACTGCAGACAACGACATGGCTACGCTGCTAAATCGGTTCCAACCTTCACCATCGGCACAAGCGATGGCTGTATCCAATCAAGGTTGACTTCCACCTCCGAGGATCTCTGTAACACGTGAACTGAGACTACTATCCGAAACTGGCCTTTGAATCGGGCTAAGATACCTTCAACACCTCTCAAAGGCCCTGATACCACTCGTACGCGCTGGCCAACGTTGAGGTAAGCGCAGGAATTAACGGTTAAATTGGAGGTGAGAATCCTTCGAATGTTCTCGATTTCGACTTCGCTCACAACTGCGGGACCGGACCCGCACCCCAAAATCCTCACAATTCCCGGCGTTGTGACAATAGGCCCTCGAGCATTAGGATTAAATCTACAGAAAATGTATCCAGGATACAGCGGCTGCAACTCCCCTCTGCGCAGTTGGTTATCGCAATGACGCATGGGCAGACGTGGATGACAGAGCGGCAAGAACTCTTCGTAACCCTTGTTCCTAAGTATTGTAGCGACTACATGTTCGTGCTTGGATTTGGTCTGCAGCGCGTACCAACAAGGGCCGAACTTAGAGAGATCCATTTTACCCCTATGGTGCATCTGTGACGCTTTCATAAAGAGAAAGCGACTTTCAGCGTACAGAAACGTGAGTGGACGAATGCTCGTCTCTTCGCTAGCATAACGTATTATCCCGGGACGCATTTCAGTGAGACGATTCCGGCGCAGCCGGAGGGTAACATCCGATTACCCAAGACAGGCTGCCGCCATAGTACCCGGCATTAAGTATCAGTTACTAGTGAGCACACACTTCAACATCTACCACTTACTATCTGCGAGCTTTCTGCCAGCTTAGTCACGTGTTCCAATCCGCACAACCTGCTTTTCGCAGAGAAATGGCCTAGCCGAATAGTCGAGGTCTCGGACTAACATTCTTTTATCGCTGGCTGTGAAGCGTCGATCCTCTCTCCCCCGACCAATCAATAGTTTACGAGGGTTCCCTGCGACCTGAGGGTCATTTGACCCATCGGGAGGGAGTCCCGATGTTCGAATGCAAGAAAAGCGATACATCCTTAACTCAGCCCCAAACATTGGACTGGTATGAAAACGCTTACGGCTGGTGGAGACTGAGAATGCAGATGAGGGGTCGCTAAAGAATGCCATCATCAAGATGCGGCGGAACCGTTTGAAGCCCCGTTCGATCAACTCCTACCGCACAGCCATGTCCACCGGATCACTGGATCAGACAAGCCCTGTTCTCCTCAATGCCCACATCCGCTTGTGGCGAAGATGAAGTGATGAGGAGAAAGTCCTTCCGCCCGACGAGGCTGATGATGTTCATGTGTTTATCCCGTACAAAGCTCAGCTGGAATCGATGGATCAGGCGCACTTCAGTTGCCCTTGTGCATATCGAATTCTGGAATTCTTCGTTCTGTCATCCGAAATTCGTAACTGTCGGCCGCTGTTACACCAAGGTTACCGGAGAACCTAAGCGCATGAAAACATAAAAGAAATGTGCTTCGGTTTTCGCTTTTTGTAAAAAAAAGACATTGTCTGTGAATTGTCGGTGAATTGCAGTACACATGCTTGCCAGTTTGGCCAGGAAGACTCGGAAGAAACGAGGCCTCGCCTCTCTGGAGAGGCGTGCGCACTTAGAACGGACTACAAGTTTCAAGAGTCGCGTGTCTTGGTAGGTACCCATTGTGCATCGAAGACGTGCGATGTCTCTTCCCATACGTTGGCTGAACCGACTCATCCGACTTATCTACCTGCCCGAACTACTTGTCGGGGACGGTTTGAAGATTGGCCATTCTTTTCAGGCCTCCAGGTCTAATTAGCAGCTGCAGTCTGCAGTCTCTGAGCAGTAGAGCCAGCCGCCACGCTCGCGGCGGTGCATAATTCACCAAACTAATCAAGGAGAAACCCGGGAATGCTTGCAACCTGTTCGTTCAGTAAACCGAGTCATCATAACTCGATGTCTGATTTTTATGTGGGGAGATTTTTCTATGTCCGCGTTTCCGTCACAGTCCAGAAGGAACGCAGCGAATTGCGTTTCTCTGAATGAGGCGGGAACCGCAAAGCACGAACCAGCTGCCGTCGAAACGAGTGTAGATTCTAAGACAACCGATTCTCAGACAAGTTCTGTCGAGGATGTACGCCTTCGCAAACTTCTTAGGCTAATGGAGGAGGACCCGCTCGGTACGATCCACGATTGGGCACTTGCGTTTAACCTCAGCCATTCCCACCTGCAACGCCTTTTCAAACAAGCCACCGGAATCGGGCTTGGCCACGTGCTGACACAAAGAAGACTTCAGCGCGCTGCGCATCTGCTGGCAAGCACCAACCTGAGCGTGAAGGAAATCGCTTCCGCGGTAGGCTACGAGCACACTTCCAGTTTCATTCGTGCTTTTGAAAGGCAGTTCGAGACGGCGCCGCGCCGCTTTCGCATGCAGAAGAACGTATAAAGACGTGATAGAACACTAAGTCTAACTAAGTCTATCTATACATAGTCCGAGGTGTGATGGCAATCTGCTGTTTGCATGCTTGACGGTCCGGTTTTCGTCTAGAAGCCATCTATGTTGGGTTTCCTAGGGTTTTGAATTTCCTAAGGTTTTGAAATTTTCGGTGGTGGTGCAATTTGGCGTACGCGCCGGGCCGGTCAAGGGGAGGTCCCTTCGACTTCGCTCAGGGCAGGCTCTTCGCTCCGCCTGAAAAGCGGCTACGCTCAGGATAACGCCGGCGGGAGAAGTGCACGCTGAGCCAACTGACCACTGATCATTGACCACTGACCACGCTTTTCAAACCGACCGCCACGGAACACTCCTTATCCCACTCCCGCATCCGCCACCAGAAAAATTTCACCCAACATGTGACATCTGGCCTTGTTATCCACAGGCTAATTAGTAAATCGTACTTATAGCTATGTCGGAATGGCAGCCGCCAGCCCACGCAGCTCCTAAGTCCTTTGCTTCACGGATTTTGATATCTAAGTTCTTTGAAAGCTGGATTTTGTAGGGAATTTTCCGCCAACCCGATGACTCTTAAACACCGGGCAGGGAGGTGGAGAGGCAACCCACAAAATCACGGCGCATCGGAAGCCAAATGTAGGGAAGAAAAAACATGGGGTTAGACAACGTTCCACGGTGTCGGCACGTCAAGGTGAATGGCATCCAGTGCGGGTCTCCGGCGCTGCGGCGCAGGCGGTACTGCTTTTTTCACGATCGCGCGCAGGAGCAGCACGCCAGAATCATGGGCAACCAGTTCAAGCAGGCCCGGTTCGTGGTGCCTCTGCTCGAAGACGCCAATGCGGTGCAACTGGCGCTGATGCAGGTCATGCAGCTACTCGGGTCGGGCCAGATGGAGCCGAAGATCGCCGGGCTGATGCTCTACGCGCTGCAAACCGCCAGCGGCAATCTGAAGAATACGAAGTTCGAGGCCGAGAAACCGACCGACGTGGTGATCGACCGCGATACCGTGGACCGGACGTGTATCAACGGTCCGCAGTGGTTTGCCCGGGAGTTTCCGGACGCGATGGAAGAGACCGAGGTCGAGGAAAATCAAGTCGAAGAAAACGAGGCCGAAAAAGGCAAGGCCAGCGGCAGAGAAACGGCAGGCAGCGGGAAAGTGCGCGCCAAGTGTCGCGCCAATGCGCGAAGTAAGTCACGCAAAAAGCCAGAGCCTGCAACCGTGGAGGAAGCGCCTCCACGGAGTGGGGTGCACGGGATCCTGCGGAGCATGGGGCTTCCGCTGGGGGCGGAAGCAAGGGTCGCACCGGAATAGGGAATTGCGTCGAGCGTGCTCTGACGCACTGTCATCCTGAGCGGAATTGGTCGCGTTTCGCGCGAGACCAATGGAGTCGAAGGATCCCTAGCCAGTTTGCAACTGCCGCGGTGCGGAAGGGAATTCGCACGGGCAGCGCTGGGAGAGAACTCCCCGTGGAGGCACAAGAAGTCGATGGGCTGTAGGGATCCTTCGACTGCGTGAATGCTTCGCTTCGCGAAGCACTCATTCCGCTCAGGATGACAGGCTTCTGGAAGCGCTCTCTGTTGCAGTGGGTCAGTTTGAAAAGCAGCGTGCACTCCTCCCGTTGTTTCGACTCTCAACGGACCTCCAGATCCCAGAATCGGTTACTGGAGAGCCCGTACCCAAGAGCCGAGCGACAACTTCGGTTACGGAAGGCTTTTCCCGCAAGCTGATCTGGATTGCTCGTTCTCCCATGCGATGCTACGCTCCGAACAGGTGAACTCCGTTTCTTCCAATTCGGTAAAGGCGATCCCGGCTGTGCGCAGTGTTTGGTATGAATGGCTGCACTCGGCGTCCGCGGAGGTGTGGCTAAAATTTTTGCTGGCGCTGGTTGGACTGGGCCTGGCGTTCGCGGCGGCGTTGTTTTCAAGTGCCTCGCGCGAGGCGGGTAATCTGTGGGCTTCCGTGGTACTCGCGTCTCTCGCGCTCTTACTGGCTGCGTTTGTGGGCCTCGTCACCGTTCCTTACTTGGCCCGCCGAGTGGCCTTCGAGCGCCTGCGCGAGACTTTGGACTACGAGGTTACCAAGGTCGGCGTCGTCTATGTGTTGGTCACGCTGGTGATCGGCATCGCGGCGCTCAACACGGCAAATAATCTTCTCTACCTTGTGGTTGCCGCCATGCTGGCTGCGATTCTGGTTTCCGGTGTGGTCTCTGCGCTTGTGCTGAGTGGTTTGGAATTGGAGGTCCGTCTGCCCGAACACGTATTTGCCGGACAACCAATCGTGGGCCGGATCGTATTGAGTAACCCGCGGCGCTTCCTGCCTTCGTTCTCGATTCGCGTCGTGGCGGCGCGCCGGAAGAAAAAAACCGGCAAGCAATGGCGTTGGGAGCCGACAACGTTCACTTTTCCGCCGCATCGCTCTGCTGAAAATCAGTGGCTAAGAATGCGCGACTGGCGTGTGATCCGGGTGAACGCAACTCCGCCCGGTGCGGGAATCCTCGACGGGATGGTTTATTTCCCGTACTTGCCGCCGGGAGCCCAGTTACAGGCGGAGTTAGAACTGCGTTTTGAGCGGCGCGGGCGCTATTGCGAATCGAGTTTCGGCGTAGCCACCCGGTTTCCATTTGCCTTCTTTACCAAGAGCCGGCAGATCGCGCTGCAGCGCGAGATCCTGGCGTATCCGCCGGTTGAGCCAGCCGATGAGCTGTTTGAAATCCTGCCGCTGGTGCGTGGAGAGTGGGAGAGCTTTGTGCAGGGGCGCGGCTCCGACCTGTATCGTATCCGCGAGTATATGCCCGAGGATTCGGCGCGCCATGTCGACTGGAAGGCGACTGCCAAGTCCGGATCGTTAAAAGTGCGCGAGTTCAGCCGCGAAGACGAGCGCAAACTGTGCATCGTCTTCGACAATCCGGCTGTTGGGTTGATTTCGATGCAGGCCTACGAACTCGCGGTAAATCTGGCGGCTTCGCTGGCCTGGCACTTTTCTTCCCAGCATGCGGAAGTCTCTTTCGCGATCCCGGGACAAGGCCGTTGCAGCGATCTGTATGAGTTTCTGGCGCGGCTGGCAGTGATAGAACCCTGTGCGGAGATGCAGGTTCTTCCGGGAAAACAAACCGCGGACGGATTCGCGGAAATGAACCTGGGAAGCGTCGGCGAATACAAAATCATTCTCACGGCTCGGCCTCACGGAAGTTTGCCTTCCGCCTTGAGCACTTCGTCGTATTTCGTATTCCTCGGGGAAGAAAAAGCTTCGCGCAGATAAGACCCCAGGCCGCAAGGGAAACGCGGATTCGTTGACCGGGGTTGGCTCCCGAAATGGTTCACAGCAGCCGGAATTTCTCTTCTCCCCCAACCCTTTGTTCTTTCCATGCATCTCGTTTAGGCCTATACTCGCGCTCCGGTACAGCTTTTGGAGTACGAAGGAATCAGAGCTTCGGGAGGACCAAATGCGTATCTGCGATCTGATCAAGAATCAGGAGACTTGGCAGGCGGAGATGAGCCAGACCGTGCTGGCCACCGTGCGCGCCATGGTGGAGCACAACATCGGCGCAGTTCCCGTCATGCACAACGGCAAACTGGTGGGAATTTTTTCTGAACGCGATCTGATGAAACGCGTAGTGGCCGAGGGCCGAGACCCCTGCACTACCTGTCTCGCGGAGGTCATGACCGGCAATCCGGTTTCCATCGGTACGAACGACGAACTGGAAAATTGCATGGCCCTGATGCGGCAAAACGGCTTCCGTCACCTGCCTGTCTGCTACGAAGGAGAGTTGGTTGGGATGGTTTCGTTGCGCGACATTCTGCTGCACGATTTGAATGAGAAGGATGACGAAGTGCGCATGATGCGCGCCTACATCCACTCAGTTCCCGACGCCTAGAAAGCGCGATGATGCCTTTGCCTCTCAATCCGATGCTGGGCGTGTGTTTCCTGCCCGTTTCCCCTCGTAAGAAAAATCTGATCTGACGCGAATGCCGGGTTACTGGTTTCAAGCTAGGAGCCAGGAGCTTAGAAGCCGCGTTCGCCCGCAAATGGCCCGAAGGTAACGTTACTTTCGGTTACCTGAGTGCATTGAACCCGTGTGTCAAAACATTTAACTTCTCTAATAACGCTGAACCACTCTGTCTAAACATCTCGCGACGTTGGCGCTGAAGGCCGGCAGCGCTGTTTCACGATAAAGGGAAGTTTTTCTGATGAGTGAAAAGGTCAAAATTCTGTTTTACGCACTCTGGTTCGTTCAACCCGTGCTCGAAGCCGGGATCGCGATCTTGATGCTTAGACGCGGCCAGAACCGCACGTTCAAGTATTTTTTCACGTACATAGTGACGCAAATTCTAGACTTCGCCGTGAGTGTGTGGGCCTACCGGTGCAGCGACTTGGTTTATTTTCGGATCTCCTCGTGCAGTACTGCGATCAGCGTGGCTCTGGGTTTCATGGTCATTCACGAAGCCTTTCTCGATATATTTCGGCCTTTTCACACGTTGCGGGACCTGGGCACCGTGCTTTTCAAATGGGCCGGTCTCGTGATGCTTTTGGTGGCTGGCGTAGTGTCGGTCTCGAACAGCTCGTCCAGCTTCGCGCCGTGGGTTCAAGCCATATTGACTGCGCAGCGGTGTGTCCGAGTTGTCCAGGTTGGGATGGTGCTGTTCCTATTGTTCTTTGCACGCTACCTAGGGGTAAGCCGCAGGCAGCACAGTTTTGGCATCGCACTCGGCTTTGGCATGTTTGCGGTCGTGGAGTTGCTGCTGGTTGCTTCGTGGAATGGCTATCACCTGGGAGATGTAGCGATGAGCTTCATCAATATGGGGGCCTACGCAGGAGCCTTACTCACATGGTTGTTCTATACGGTTGCCAAGAGTCCTGCCCGCGAGGCCGGGGCGGCGCTGCTGCGCCCCCAGCGATGGGAGCAGGGGTTGACTGACATTCATCATCCATTGCCGTCCGACTCTTTGATCCCCATGTTCGAAGGGATGGTCGATCGTGCTCTATCCCGGACACCGGTCTCGTCAGTCGCCGCAGCAGAAGAGAGGCATGAACTTGCCTCTGCAGTAGTCCCACTGAGCGGCGGCTCTGGCCTCTCTGCGCTGTCGGCCAAGGCTGGCTCAAAATCCCTCGGCTAAACTTCTAGCTTTCCGCATTTCGCCTTAAACCGCGAAAATTCCGCGTTTCACGAAATATTTATTTGGAGCCACAGACCTCCAAAGTCCCCATATACAATCAAGCGTAGTTACTTTGGTAACCTACAGATTTTACTGTATTTACAAGAAATCCGCGGGAGCATCAGAAGCGGCTGACCTGTAGGGAAAAGGGCTGGAAGACAGCATGCCGCGTAGGTCCTACTTGCAGAAGGACTTGACTCGTGCCTTATAATTCTCACCGCGTCACGAAGCCCATTTTGGGAATCTATGACGCGACAGGAGAAGAACCCCCATGAAGAAACTAATCAGGATTGCCGTCCTGATGTTAGGACTTGCGGGTATGTATGCAGCAGCATCCGTCCCGCAGCCCACTCCCGACGGAAGGCCGATGAAGCTTCCGCCGGTCCACATGATGAAGTAATGCTGTGGTAAACAGTTAAGCAGTTTCTAACTGAATACCGGTGGTGGCCGCAAGGTCACCAAAGTAACCTGTAGTAACGGGCCGAACCCTTGGGCTCGCTATATTTGGGCTGACGGGCTTTCATACATAAACCGTCAGCCCTGTTTTTTGTCTTGTCGTTTTTTCTCTTGTTTTGTTTCTCCTGTCATTCCGAGTTTCCCGATCTTGTCGTCCCGCGTTTCCTGCTCTCGTCATTCCGCGTTCGCCGCCTTGTCGTTCCGTCTCCCTGCTCTTGTCATTCCGTCTTCCCCCCATTGTCATTCCGAGCGAAGCGAGGAATCCTGGTTCTTGCCGGTGGCGAGAAGAACCAAGATCCCTCGCTCCGCTCGGGGACGACACATAATTTAAGACGACAGATATTAAGAAGACTTCTCGAGTGTGGATTGCAAGGCGCGCAGCAACTCTGCAGCATCACTGACCGGCGGTTGGCACGCAGAACCGGAACACAGCACCGCAAACGATTCGCGCGAGCCCAACCGCGGCAGCTTCGGAACTGTCTCCGCCAACGCGGGAGGAAGATTTTCTGCGACAGCCTGGTTCGCCGCGAGCCGCAGCGTAGTTTTGTTGAAAGCGAAGCCGGCGGTGGCGACGGCTGCCAGGTCGTTTGCCGAATCCGAGGATCCCTCCCCAGCAATCACGACGACTTGTACCGGACTCTCCAACAAATGGATCACCGCGATTCCGTAGGTAGCGGCAAATATTCCGTATTGTTCGGCCACTCCGGCAAAGGCTTCCAGCGTTTGTTCTGCCTGATCTCGATAAGCGGCATCCCCCGTGTAATGGTGCAGTCGCAGCAGCGCAATCGCTGCCATCGGATTTCCCGCCGGCGTAGGAGAATCCTGCAACGGCTTGCGGCGAGTCGAGAGCACTCCCAAGCTCTTTCCATCGGCGGCCGGCTCGGCGTCGAAGAACCCTCCGGAAACCGCATCGAAAAACCTGGCGATCATCGCGTCGGTGATCGCCCGTGCGAACTTGAAGTAGCTGAGATCGGCCGTCGCCTCATAAGCGTCGAGGCAGGCCAGCGCAGTCGCGGCATAGTCATCGAGCAAGCCGGAAACTTCCCGGTGTTCCGCCTTCGGATCGGAATAAGCGACCACATGCAACAAGTGCGCAGCGCGGATGCCCTCGTCTGCGCCTTTTGCCATCGGCTTCCAAGCCTCAGCCAGAACCCGATCCAAGGACCGCAGTGCAAACTTTCGCGCATTCTCCAGCCCCAGCACCTTCGCCGCTTCCAGATATGCGCTAACGCACATGCTGTTCCATCCCACATAAACCGTCTTGTCGACGTAAGGCGTGGGCCGTTGCAGCCGTGTGGCATACATTTTCTTTTTCGCCGATGCAAGCAGTTCTTGCACACGCTCGGCACTCAGGCTCATTCGCCCCGCAATCTCTTCGATCGGAGCGCGCACAAAAAGCACGTTCTTCGCCGGATTGTGGTGCATCTCGCCGACTTCGTTGATGTCATAACGTACCGCCGTCACATGCGATTC
>Ga0210405_10006039_pt1 | contig 10910 bp, 10 predicted proteins | sample IncBWH11MmetaG_FD_155492 | JGI IMG/M metagenome (GOLD analysis project Ga0210405, IMG submission 155492) | Forest soil microbial communities from Barre Woods Harvard Forest LTER site, Petersham, Massachusetts, United States - Inc-BW-H-11-M | ecosystem: Environmental > Terrestrial > Soil >... | reverse complement strand
GGATTGGTCGTGAGTCGCTTGGCTAACGCAACACGCAAAGTTACAGAAGACCCGATCGACGTAAGGGCGTTCGCTGGCCGGGGCGAGCGGAAGCAGTTCGCGCTCACGTCAGATGACTGGGCGCTGCAGGCGTTTGCCGAAGCAGTGCCCTTTCCCATTGAACAGAGCGCGAATGGATGCACGCTATCTGTGGAAATGTCTGCTCCAAACTATGTCGGTGTGCTCCTTCACGGCTCGGGCTTTCGACCCAGTGAGTCGCTCGCCATCGAAGTAACTTCCGGCCCTCAAGGCGGCAAACAACAGGCCACCACCTCACCGGCTGGCACGTATACTGCGGTAATTTTCCCAGCGGCCAAGGGACAAAAGTCGGGGAAGGCAAGCGTGACGATTACCAGCCCGAAGTGCAGCGTGGCGGTACAATTTCCTTGGGGAGACGGGAGCTATAAAATTCAGTAACACGCTGTGGCGACACCACCAAAGTAGCTCGTCTGCGAAACGCGTCGACCAGCTTTAGACCTTCTCCTCCGGGAACTCCAACTCCAGCCCCAGGGGATCGGTAAACCGGTTGGTCAGATTGGCTAAGCCGACCAGCAGGTGCAAGTCGACAATCTCGGCGTCGGAGAAATGCTTCTTCAATTTTTCGAAGTAGGCGTCGGTGACGTCTCGCGAGGCGCGGGTCAGCTTTTCCGCATAGGTCAGGGCCGTCTGCTCTTTCTCGGTGAAGCGGGAGTAGTCGCCGCCTTTGAGCGCTTGCCAGTCTTCCGCCGTCAATCCGACACGCTTTGACGACGCTACGTGATGCTGCTGGCAGTAATGGCAGCCATTGATGAACGAGACGCGGAGGTAAATCATCTCGTACAGCTTGCGGTCGAGCGATCTGCCCACACTGGCGTAGAACGGCAGAAAATTCTTCAGCATTTCCGGACGATGTGCCAATACCTTTTGCGCGTTCCCCGGTTTGCCGCGCAGAGCTTTTTCGTAAATCTCTTTCACTTCGGGAGTAGCGTTTTCAGCTTCGACCAACGGAATGCGTGCCATGAGAACCTCGTGGGAAATTAGAATCGCACTCCGTATCATAAAGCAGGGGGCCCCAGCGTGACGCGACGCAAGCCAGCGGTAAGGGTATGACGCTGCAAACGCAAGTGCACAGATCCTTCGCGCTGCTCAGGATGACAGCGTGAATTCTGCTGCGAAGTTTTGGGACGCGGCACTCGGGCTCCAGGGAAAATCCGGAAATCAGCTCGACGGGGTAAATCGAGAAGTCGCTACTTCCTGCCGGGATGAGCTTCTCCCTTGATGGAAAATACGGAGTAGGGCCATTCATTCTCTTTCTTGGGCAGCGGCACGGCGGCACCCGCGGGCTTGGGATCGATTCCCCAGTTCGCCGGGGCAGGCTGGATGCACCAGATATTCGCGGGCTCTTCCATCGCGATTCCAACCAGCCAATACTTGCCTTCTGTTCCCAACGGAACGCAGTTTGCGACGCGAGCCGGCGCGCTCGCTCCCCCAGGAAGTTCGTCGAGCAAAACCGCCAGACCCGGTTCCAGCGGCTGGCTGAGGCGCACGCCACATCCCTCTGTATTTACCACTAGAGTATGGCAGTGCTCACTGAATGGAACGGCCGGATCAAGGCTGGCGAGGCGGAACGGGATTTGCGCCCGAATTCGGGTACTACGCCGCTCCGCTTCAAACGATTTCGCACCCGAGCTCATATCCGGACCACCTTTGATTGTACGTCGCGCGACAATCTTCGTTTGCAAGCCGCCGGGCAGAGTTGAAACCAAAGTAACCAGCGCGGCCACTCGTGGTTTTGCCGCATTCGCGAATAATATCTTTCCAGCATGGCTACTGCCGCTGAACCGCGACCGGTTCTATCCGCAGCCCGGAAACTGCGGCCCGTGCAGGCATTCGGTTCCAGCTCCGAGTTCGATTTGTTACTCGCCTGCTGTGCCGATCCATGCGGTGATGAACACAGCGAGCGCATCCGCAACATTCTCTCGCGTCCGCTGGATTGGGAACGAATGCTGCGGCTCGTAGACCACCATCGCGTGGTTCCACAGGTGTACAGCGAACTATCGGCGCTCTCTCACCTGGTTCCGGTCCAGCATCTCAATGCGCTCCGGCTCCGTTACGAAGACAATGCGCGTAAGACGCTGTGGTTTACCGGCGAACTGGTTCGCATTGTTGGCCATCTTGAATCGATGGGAATCAAGGCGCTGCCATATAAAGGCCCGGTTCTGGCGCAGACTCTTTATGGCGAAGTTGCGCGGCGTCAATTTGGCGATCTCGATATCCTGATTCTTCCAAAGGACGTACTCAAGGCGAAAGCCGCTTTGCTTGATTTGGGATACAAACCAGCAATCGAGTTTGCGCCGCGAATCGAGACTGCTTACGTCAAAACTGGATACGAATATTCGTTCAGCGCTGCGCACGGCTCAAACCTTCTGGAGTTGCAGTGGCGAATCTTGCCCCGTTTTTATTCCATCGACTTCGATGTAGCGGAATTTTTGGAGCGAGGCGATGAGATCGTCGTGGGCGGTTGCCATATGCGAACGCTGCGTGCGGATGATCTCTTGCTTGTGCTATGCGTTCACGCCGCCAAGCACGTTTGGGGCCAGCTTTCGTGGCTGTGCGACATCGCTCAACTGCTGAAGACCCGGCAGCTTGATTGGAACGCGATTCACGGCGAAGCTCGGCGGCTCGGAATCGAACGCATCGTCAGCCTGAATTTACTGCTAGCCCGAAAGTTGCTCGGCTCGCAATTGCATTCCTCGCGTCAAACGTGGGCATTCCAAAAGGATCCATCGCCAGCTGTCCTGGATGAAATTCTGCGCATCATCGAACGCAGCGCCCCCTACGACACGGAATCGCTCTCCTACTTCCGTCTGATGATGCGACTAAGGGAGCGCTGGCAAGATCGAGCGCGCCTCTTGTGGCGTCTCACCATCACCCCGAGTGTGAGCGAATGGTCGGCGATCCAACTCCCGCAGCCTTTACAGCCGGTCTATCGCCTGCTGCGGCTGTCCCGGCTGGCCAAGAGATTGGCTTCCGCCGGATAGGTGCGCGCCGCATTCATAGTTTGGACAAGCCAGGCCGCTACCAACCAATGCCCCCGATGCTCTCGTGACGATTGCTGTTTTCTCGTTCGACATACACGCCTCTTTGCTTTAACTGCATTGAAGGCCCTGTTTGGATGCTGCCGTTCTGCGCTTCTCGCTTGCGAACCACCCTCACCCCATGATCATCGTCAACTTGAATCGTCAAGTCGGAACAGCAGGACGAGCACAGCCAAAAATATTCAAGTCCGCGGGACTTGCGTGCGTATCTCAAATCACCTGGCGATTTGCACCCAGCTGAGGCCGCTTTGCGGTCAATCAAATAAAGTCTCCCTTCGTGGAGATATCGAAATGGAGTCGAGCAGCCCGGACTCGCACACTTAGAGAGCATAAAACCTCCGAACGCCTGGTTGATGGCGAGTTAGTGGTGCCTTAGGACTAATCACCACGTCATCTACTTCCTCTCGCAAAGTGGGCAGCGTTTTCATGGCAGGCTCAGCCAGTGCGTCGCGACCGCAGGTCTTGACGTGAGGAGCCAACAAAGTTTCGGACCAATGCCGCGATCTCGTCTGCAGCCGTGTCCAATGCGAAATGACCGGCGTCGAGAACGTGAACTTGAGCGGTCGGCACGTCCTTGCGGTAGCGTTCCGGTTCGCCGAGGTCGAACGAGAGATCATGCTTGCCCCAAATCACCAGCAGGCGGGGCTGCTTCTCGCGCATCCACGCTTGCCATTTCGGGTAGGCGTCGACATTGGTTCGGTAGTCGTAGAACAGGTCGCTCTGAATTTGCGCCTGCCCTGGCGCATTCAGAAATGCGTACTCATCGGTCCAGAGATCCGGGTCGTAAAGCTCAACCTTCGGATCATCTCCGACATGGCGTGTCTTCGTGGTCGCTAGCGACAGCAGGTTTTGGCGCAACGCCTCTTCATGAGCAGGCCGGTCCGCCCAGAAAGCCCGCCGCGTTGCCCAGTTCGCCCCCAGGCCTTCGTTGTGCGCGACCGCGTCTTGCACGATGAGAGCCTCAATCCGCTCGGGATGGGCCAGGGCCATGCGAAAACCCACCGGACCGCCGTAGTCCTGCATGTAAAGCGTGTAGCGCGAGAGTCCGAGCGCCTCGGTGAAATGATTTATGACCGCGGCGATGTGATCGAAGGTGTACGCGAATTTCTTCGGGTCCGGCCAGTCGCTGTGCCCGAAGCCCGGGTAATCGGGAGCAACCAGGTGATAGGTGTCTGCCAGCCGGGTCAGCAGGGGTTCGAACATTCGCGACGAGGAGGGCAGGCCGTGGAGCAAGAGAACGGTTGGGGCGTCCTTCGGTCCCGCTTCCCGATAAAAAATTGAGAGTCGGTCAACCTTCGCCGTGCGATAGAAGACTGGTTGCGACATGGGAGTGTTCATCCTTTCCTGCGCTTCGGGATTGCTCGTAGCCAACGTGATTAACAAGAGTAATGCCGAGTTCCTGGCGATTGTTTTTGAAGTTCATATAACGCCGGGTCTTCAGCGATTGTTCCGCCTCAGCGCTACCGCAGAAGTCCTGCGCCGTGGGCCGGATGACGATTTCCGCCCCGGCCGGTTGCTCGATCGCGCAAGCGGTCGCCCTTGCGATCGAGCGAGCCGGAAAGCCACTTTGCAAAACTTGCGCCAATTTATGAATCAGCTGACGTCACATTGTCAAAACGACGCGGAACTCTGCCTTCCCGCTCAGCATGCGCGCGTAAGCCTCGGCCGCTTTTTCGAGCGGATAGGTTTCAATCATGGGACGCACTCCGCTTAGTTCAGCGAAGCGCAGCGTGTCTTCGGAATCGGCTGGCGTTCCCGAGGCCCAGCCCTGAATTGCTCGACTTCCACTAATGAGCTGTAACGGTGTGACCTCAATGGGATCGAATGCTGCGCCGATCACCATGAGCTTGCCGTTCGGCGCCAGGCCATCGATCAGGGCGGACATCGCTTTCGAGCTTGGGGCAGTCGCCAGGATTACCTGTGCGCCGCCCAGCTTTTGCAGTTCCTCTGCTGCGTTGGTCGCGCCGCTGTCGATGTACACATTGGCTCCGAGTTTTTTTGCAAGCGGCGCGTTTTCGGGGCCGCGCCCGACAGCCGCGACTTTGTAACCAAACTTGTTGGCGAATTGAATTCCGAGGTGACCGAGACCGCCGATACCTTGCACTGCAACCAAGTCGCCTGGGAGCGCACCACTGTGCCGCAGCGCGTTGTAGGTAGTAATGCCGGCGCAGAGCAGCGGCGCTGCATCGACGTCGCTTAGGTTCTCCGGTATCGACACCAACGCCTCCACGGGCGCCACCATGTATTGCTGATATCCACCGTCATAGCTGATGCCACAAACTTTCAGGTTCTGGCAATTGCGAAAATCTCCGCGCCGGCACTCGCGGCACGTGTTGTCCTGCCCGCCATGCCAACCTACGCCCACGCGCTGCCCCTTTTTCCACGCGGAAACACCGGCGCCCACTTCGTCGACGATGCCTGCCACTTCATGTCCTGGAACTCGGGGATACTGAATTCCGGGCCACAAACCGTCTTTCGTGAGCACGTCACTGTGGCATACACCGCAAGCCTGCACTTTGATCCGAACGTGTCCTGCATCCGGGGTGGGAATCTCGCGCTCGACGATCTCGAAATCCGCTCCGGGCTTGGACACTTGCGCCGCCTTCATCTGCGTCATCTTCATTGGTACAACTCTGCTCGTCGCCATAAATCCTCCTATGAAGTTTCTTTGGTTGTTGAAAGGCACTTACTGCCATTAGCCCGCAGGGGGTAGTTCGCGAAAATGTAGTCTCTGTCCTTTACGAGCATATGGCGATGGTAACAAACGCTCTTCCCGAATGAGCTGTCCTTCTCGTAAAGCATGAATGTATCAAGGACGTTTCATCCGGCACGCTCTACTCCAGTTGCGGAGGGTGGATCATCTGATAGTCACAAAATGTTTTTGCGTTTTCGAATTTGCTTTGATTTCTCTCATTCCTCGATCACACCTGAAGCGTAAAGGTGAAACAATTAGAAGATGGTATTGCCGATACTTTGGTTTCAATCGATGTGACGAAAAGCCTTCGAAGATGCAAGGCGACAGTCATGCGATTTGCCAGTCGAGCCGAGGCCGCGACCGTGACTGCTTGCCAATCTCGACTATTAGATTGAGGCGGGCTATCCATTAACTCCGACTCGTCGAGCCAGTCTTCTGCCGGGAGCATGGCTTGCTCTGGACCGAACAATTCCGTCACTTTTTCGATTGGGGTTATGGTGCGTATTTGTCCGAATTGAGTCAGAGTGTGTCTTCCTTTTTAAAAGAAACTGTCTGTTTGGAGAAGGCGAAACGGATTCCGGTTCAATCTTCCTTGATCGGAATCCACTTGATGATTACGAGCTTCACACAAGGCCACTGAGAGCGCATCACGGGATGGAGTGTTTTTTCGCTACCACGGGAGGCTGGCGGAAACCTACCACCTTTTGGGGAGGGATAAGGACGCGCTCATATGGTCAAAAGATGCGATCGGCAGGCGACGAACCGACAAAGGGTTGGACCAATGCGGCAATCTCATCAGGAGCCGTGCCCAATGCGAAATGACTGGCGTCGAGAAGACGAACTCCAGGGTTCCCCTGTCGCGTTTTTTCTAAAAGATTCGCCAAAGGTGCAAAAGCGGCTATGCTTAAAAGCCGTAAGCCGCCCCGTGACCCCCGTTCTCCGATTAGCCACAGGCGATTTCACCAAATCAGTTACTGCCCTTGACGGCGAATCCGAGCCCGGGCGTCGTCTGAAAAGTCTCCCACTTGTTGCTGGTGCCGGGGTAGGTCGCGACTGTTGCCGAATCCACCTGATCGGTATCGATGACATTCCACGCATCCACGGTGTCCAATTCGTGGCTGTTGGTGCTGAGAACGACCCAATACTGTTTTCCGGCGCTGACCGGGATGCCCGCGCTGTCGGACTTCACCACCAGCGTGCAGCAGGTGCCGAACCGAGGCAGGCCCGAAGCATTCCACGTCTTCAGTGCCTTTCCAGGCACGCCGTTGTTGTCGGAGTTGAGGCTGAGGACAACGCCATTGGTTTTTCCCTGCGAATAGCCGACGGCCACTTCGATTGTGGTCACGGTGTGATCGGTGGCGGGCGTGAAGGCAGCCGCCATCCATTGCTCGCCCTGAGACGGACCCATGACGTTGTAGCCTGAACAGCACCAGTATTGACCCTTGGGATATTTCGCGGCAAGATTGCTGAAGATTGTGACCAGGCCTGAATCCTTGACGAGCGTTGTAGTGCTGGTCGGGGACGGTTCGGCCACGAGCGTCATTTTCGCGTGCTTGCCCCAAATCATCGCTCCGTTGCTTCTGACGGAGAGCTCATTCTGGGCGACTGCGATAGTCGTCGCGCCAATCAACAGGAGTACCACTGAAACCGGAGATTTCTTTGAGAACACGTGCCCCCCTTGGGTTGAATAATTTTGGGTTCCGTCGGACAGGCGCGGATTCTCCAACCCGCCGTGACCCAGCGCATGATATCGAAGGCGCGCGTTGCGGGCAACTGCGTGCCGGCAAATCCGAAGGCTCGAACTCGCTGGCTCCCAGCTGTCACCAGGCTAGGCTCGTTTGGCATTCTCGCGCGCCCGAGCCATTCCCGCCCGTAGTCCCTGCCGGATGCTTCGCTCGTAGCCGGACGAATCCATCGCCTTCATGGCTGCCGCGGCGGTGCCGCCCGGTGTCGCGGCTTCATGGAGAAGTTCAGTCAACGAAGCTTTGCTTTCGCGCCAGGAGAGAATCCCGTCCGCGAGGGCGTGGGCTGCCGCCGTCATTGCGATTTCGCGATTGAGTCCCAGTCTTTGAGCCGATGCTGCCAGCGCGGCGAGGGCGTGGTAGCCGTGGCTGCTGGAAAAGGTGGCTGTGAAAACGTCGAACTGGCTCTCAGGAATTTCGAGCACACTGCCGACTTTCTCGAAGAAGTCTTTAACGTCGCGCCTCGCGGCTCGAGAGAAAGCGGAGTCGAAAGTCAATGCCGTGAGTCCGCGCCCGCTGCGGCACACAGGACTGGGCATGGCTCGTGCCCACCATGCAGGCGGCGGTAATCGCGCTCGCAGTTTTGAAAGCGGGATGCCAGCGGCCAGGCTGACCAGCATCAGCGGGCCACGCAGCTTTTCTATTTCGAGTTTCCTGATCTCTCGCAGCAGATCGCTGACTGAATCCGGCCGTACGGCGATGATGAGCAGTCTCGCTTGCTCCACGGCTCGTTGCAGGCTCGGTTCTACGGCCACAGCGGATTGCTTCTTGAGCTGCCGCAGTTTTCCAGGATTGCGGTCGTGCACGAGGAGCGGCTTGTCATATTTCGCAAGCCGCAGCCCGGCAACGAGCGCATTCGTAATGCATCCGCCGCCGAGAAAGACAATCGCCTTCATGCCAGTTGCTATTTTCATGTCAGGTCCATTTTCACCTCAGACGCGCGCACGCGTGGTCAGCCACTTCGATCAGCGCTGCCACATCCGCTTTAGTGTGCGCCGTGGAGATGATCCAGTGCAGGCCGTTCGAAGGAGTCATGTAGATGCCGCGTTCGAGCAGCAGGTGCACGAATTGGGAGTAGCGTGCAGTGTCTGCGTAAGCGCAGTAGTCGCGGTAATCGTGGATGGCATCGCGCCCGGTGAAATAAATCTGGAACATGGGACCGAAACCCTGCACGATGGCTTTTACGTTTTGGCGGCGAAATACTTCGCGCAGGCCGTGGATGGCATCGTTGCCGATAGCATGCAGGTCGCGATAGGTCTCGTTGCGTGAAAGCAGGTCGAGGTTCGCGGCGACTACTTTCATGGTGAGCCGGTGTCCATTGAACGTGCCGTAATGCAGAACCATGTGATTGCTCCAGCGCATGCGATCGAGAATCGAGCGCGGCCCCGTGACCGCACCGACAGGAAATCCAGCTCCCAGGGCTTTGCCGAACGTACTTATGTCCGGTTGGATTCCGTAATACTCCTGGCATCCTCCGGGAGCGTAGCGAAAACCGGTGACTACTTCGTCGAGGATCAGCAGCACGCCGTAGTCGCGGGTCAACTCGCGCAATCTTCGCAGATAACCGTCGCGCGGAGGGATGCAGCCCATGTTCGCCATGATTGGCTCGGTGATGACGGCCGCCAATTCGTGCCCGTGCTTTTGCGTGATGCGCTCAAGAGCCGCGATGTCGTTCCAGGGGGCGAGCACGACATCGTCAAAGGTTGCAGACGGAATTCCTTCAGAGTCGGGGATTCTTGCTGGATTTTCCAGTGGGCCCAATTGTTCTGGTGGATGCCCATGCGCGTTCAGGAGAAACGGATCGTACCAGCCGTGGTAGTGGCCTTCGAACTTCAGGAACCTGGTTCGGCCCGTGTGCGCACGCGCCAGGCGGAGGGCCAGCATGGTCGCTTCGCTGCCGGTGTTGGTGAAGCGCACGACTTCGGCGGATGGCACCATGCTGCGCAAGCGCTCGGCGGCTTCGACTTCCGCAGATGTCGCTGCCGCGAAGTGCGAGCCTTCTGCCATGGCTTCGGTAGCGACGGCTACCAGTTTAGGATGCGCATGCCCCTGGATCAGTGCGCCGAAAGACATCATGAAATCAACGTACTCGTTGCCGTCGGCATCCCAGACGTGCGAACCACTGCCACGCTCCAAAAAGAGTGGGCCACCGAAATACACGGCGTTGCCGCGCGACGGCGAGTTTACTCCCTCGACTAGGGATTGTTGGGCACGTTCAAACCACTGCTCCGACTGGGTACGGTCACGAGTTGTGATGATCGGTGCCATTCGGTTTTAAGTTTGCCCTTCGACGATCAGTCCGCTATACCTCCGCCGTCTACTACCAACGCCGCGCCCGTCATGAACGACGAATCGTCGGAGGCGAGAAATAGCACTGCCCGGGCGATTTCGTCCGTCGTGCCAATTCTTCCCAAAGGACGATTGGCGCAGCCTGCAAGATAGTCCTCCCACTTCAAACCGCGCATGCGAGCATCTTCGGGAAGCATGGGTGTATCGACGTCGCCGGGGCAGATGCAGTTTACGCGAATCCCTTGCCTTCCGTGGTCGATCGCCATGGCTTTGGTTAACAGAACGACTCCGCCTTTCGACGCGCAATACGCAACCGCTTTGTCGCCGCCCACGATGCCCCATCCGGAACTGTTGTTGATAATTACCCCGCTGCCTTGTTGAATCATGCTGGGCAGTGCGAATTTCGACATCAGGAACGTGCCTTTCAGGTTGATATCGATTTGCAGGTCCCACTCTCCCTCGCTGCACTCGAGCGTGGTCTGCGGATAGAAAACTCCGGCATTGTTGAACACGATGTCGAGCTTGCCGAAGGAGTTCAGTGTTTCGTCCACGGCGCGACGGCACTCGGCAGCCTTGCGGACATCGGTGCGAATGAAAATGGCCTTGCCGCCGCTGTCCAGGATTTGATCGAGCACTGCGTGGCCTCGCTTCTCGTTCCGGCCAGTAATGGCGACGCTGGCGCCCTCCTTGGCAAAAAGGATCGCGGTTGCCTCGCCGATGCCGGAGGTTCCACCGGTGATGAGGGCGACTTTGTTTTGTAAGCGCATAGATATCTCTATGATCCCGCCAAACCGCCGCCGTCAACGACTAACGCGGTCCCGGTGACGAAGGACGACGCATCGCTTGCGAGATAAAGAGCGGCTTGCGCGATTTCTTCTGGCTGGCCGATTCGCCCCAACGGACGGCGTGCAGACTGTGCCAGGAAAAGATCTTCTCGCTCTCCCAGTTGCTGGGCTTCATTGCGCAGCATACCGGTGTCGGTGTCGCCGGGACAAATGCAGTTCACACGAATCTTTTGGGGTCCGTGATCGATCGCCATGGCCTTGGTCAGGAGCACCACGGCGCCTT
>Ga0210405_10006037_pt1 | contig 10913 bp, 6 predicted proteins | sample IncBWH11MmetaG_FD_155492 | JGI IMG/M metagenome (GOLD analysis project Ga0210405, IMG submission 155492) | Forest soil microbial communities from Barre Woods Harvard Forest LTER site, Petersham, Massachusetts, United States - Inc-BW-H-11-M | ecosystem: Environmental > Terrestrial > Soil >... | reverse complement strand
TCCTTCTCACGACGCGCTGCGGCGAGCATCGTCGCCGGGCTAGGTTATGGGCTGTGGCGACCCGCATCGTGATCCTCGGGGGAGGACCGGCCGGTTACGAGGCGGCCCTCGTGGCGGCGGCACGCGACGCCGAGGTGACCGTCATCGACTCGGACGGCATCGGCGGGGCGGCCGTGCTGGTCGACTGCGTGCCGTCGAAGACGTTTATCGCCTCTACCGGCGTGCGCACCGAACTTCGCCGGGCGCCGCGATTGGGCTTCGACATCGACATCGACGACGCCAAGATCTCGTTGCCGGAGATCAACCAACGGGTCAAGACGCTTGCCAATGCCCAGTCCGCCGACATCAATTCCCAACTGGTCAGCGCGGGTGTCGAGGTTGTCGCCGGCAGAGGTGAGCTGATCGATGCGAGTCCCGGTCTGGCAACCCACTGCGTCAAGGCGACCGCAGCCGACGGCACTACGCGTACCTACGATGCCGACGTCGTCTTGATCGCCACCGGCGCCAGCCCGCGGATGTTGCCGTCAGCGCAGCCCGACGGCGAACGCATCCTGACCTGGCGCCAGCTCTACGACCTGGACACACTGCCGGATCACCTGATCGTGGTGGGTTCCGGTGTGACCGGCGCCGAATTCGTGAACGCCTACACCGAATTGGGCGTTGATGTCACGGTGGTGGCCAGCCGTGACCGGGTGCTGCCGTACGAGGACGCCGACGCCGCCCGGGTGCTGGAGGAGTCGTTCGCCGAACGCGGCGTTCAGCTGGTCAAGAATGCACGTGCCGAGTCGGTCACCCGCACCGACTCCGGGGTGCTGGTCACGATGACCGACGGTCGCACGGTGGAGGGCAGCCACGCGCTGATGACGATCGGATCGGTGCCGAACACCAGCGGCCTGGGCCTGGAACGGGTGGGCATCGAGCTGGGGCGTGGCAACTACCTAACCGTCGACCGGGTATCGCGGACGTCGGTGCCCGGCATCTACGCCGCCGGGGACTGCACCGGCCTGCTGTTGCTGGCGTCGGTCGCCGCGATGCAGGGCCGCATCGCGATGTGGCACGCGTTGGGAGAGGCGGTCAGCCCCATCCGGTTGCGCACCGTGGCCGCTGCGGTGTTCACCCGGCCCGAGATCGCCGCGGTCGGGATCCCGCAATCGGCGATCGACAACGGGTCGGTGCTGGCCCGGACCATAAAGCTGCCGTTGCAGACCAATGCACGGGCCAAGATGTCGGGCCTTCGGCAAGGCTTCGTCAAAATCTTTTGCCGTCAGTCCACCGGTGTGGTGATCGGCGGCGTCGTGGTCGCGCCGATCGCATCCGAGCTGATCCTGCCGATCGCGATGGCCGTGCAGAACCGCATCACCGTCAACCAGCTGGCCGAAACATTGTCCGTCTACCCGTCGCTGTCGGGTTCGATCACCGAGGCAGCGCGGCGGTTGATGGCGCACGACGACCTGGACTGACCCCAGGTAGCCTTGGGAGCCAGTGCCCTACTGACGAGTAACCGACAGGAGACCTGTGCCGTGAGCGACCCGATTCGCGTAGCGGGGAGCGAGCAGACCCGGCCGGGTTCGTTCTTAGGACCCGAGCAGCGCGCCACGGCCTGGGAGCGGCTCGGCAGCGAACAATTCGACGTCGTGGTCATCGGTGGTGGCGTGGTGGGTTCGGGGTCCGCGCTGGACGCCGCCACCCGTGGGCTGAAAGTGGCGATGGTCGAAGCGCGTGACTTTGCCTCCGGCACGTCGAGCCGGTCCTCGAAGATGTTTCACGGCGGGCTGCGCTACCTGGAGCAACTGGAATTCGGGTTGGTCCGGGAGGCACTCTTTGAGCGCGAGCTGTCGTTGACAACGCTGGCGCCGCATCTCGTCAAGCCGTTGCCTTTTCTGTACCCACTGACCAAGCGGTGGTGGGAGCGGCCCTACGTCGCGGCCGGCCTCGTGCTGTACGACGAGCTTGGTGGGGCGAAATCCGTTCCGGGGCAAAAGCATTTGACGCGCGCCGGTGCGTTGCGGCTGTGCCCCGGTCTGAGGCGCAGCGCGCTGATCGGCGGTGTCCGCTACTACGACACCGTCGTCGACGATGCCCGGCACACCCTGACCGTCGTGCGGACCGCCGCGCATTACGGCGCGGTGGTTCGGTCGTCGACTCAAGTGGTCTCGTTGCTGCGCGAAGGTGATCGGGTGACCGGCGTGCGGGTGCGCGACTCCGAGGATGGCGCCGTCACCGAAGTCCGCGGTCACGTCGTCGTCAACGCGACCGGTGTGTGGACCGACGAGATTCAGGCATTGTCCAAGCAGCGCGGACGGTTTCAAGTGCGTGCCTCCAAAGGAGTGCACATCGTCGTGCCGCGGGACCGGATCGTCAGCGACGTGGCGATCATCCTGCGCACCGAGAAGTCGGTGATGTTCGTCATCCCGTGGGGCAACCATTGGATCATCGGTACCACGGATACCGACTGGGGACTGGATCTCGCGCACCCGGCGGCCACCAAGGCGGACATCGACTACATCCTCGGCACCGTCAACACCGTGTTGGCCACCCCGTTGAGCCATGCCGACATCGACGGGGTGTACGCGGGGTTGCGGCCGTTGCTGGCGGGGGAGAGCGAGGACACGTCCACGTTGTCGCGTGAGCATGCGGTGGCCGTGCCCGCCCCCGGGCTGGTCGCTATCGCCGGCGGCAAGTACACCACCTACCGAGTGATGGCGGCCGACGCCATCGACACCGCGTCGCAATACATTCCGGCTCGAGTCGCACAGTCGATCACCACGAAAGTGCCCCTGCTGGGCGCCGACGGCTACTTCGCGCTGATCAACCAGACCGAGCACGTCGGTGCGCTGGAAGGACTGCATCCGTACCGGGTGCGCCATCTGCTGGACCGCTACGGATCGCTGATCAGCGAGGTATTGGCGCTGGCCGCCGACCGTCGCGACCTGCTCAACCCGATCACCGCGGCACCGGGCTACCTGAAGGTCGAAGCGTTCTACGCTGCCGTCGCCGAGGGCGCCTTGCACCTGGAAGACATCCTGGCCCGGCGGACACGAATCGCCATCGAGTATCCCCACCGAGGCGTCGACTGCGCGCGTGAGGTGGCCGACATCGTCGCGCCGGTGCTGGGCTGGACCCAGGCTGACGTCGACCGCGAGGTCGACACGTATACGGCGCGAGTGGAGGCCGAGGTGCTGTCGCAGGCCCAACCCGACGACGCGTCGGCGGATGCACTGCGGGCCAGCGCTCCCGAGGCCCGCGCGGAGATCCTCGAGCCGGTGCCCTTAAATTGAGCCGACCGTGAGGCAGCTGCCGCTCCCGCCACGCGACGGATTGGGACCGGCGCGGCTGCGGGTGCGCGGTGGACCGTTGGGCGACGAGTTGCTTACCCGGTTCGGGCCCGAGGTTGCCGCCAAGGCGATCGCCAGCGAGGTCGTCGACCAGCACGGTGTCGTGCTCGATCCCGCCACCGTGCTGCCGGCTGGTGCCAGCGTCTACCTCTACCGGGACCTGCGCGACGAGGTGCCGGTGCCGTTCGACATCCCCGTGCTCTATCAGGACGAGGACATCGTGGTTGTCGACAAGCCGCAGTTCCTGGCCACCATGCCGCGCGGGCGCCACGTCGCCCAGACCGCGCTGGTGCGGATGCGCCGAGAACTGGGGTTACCCGAGCTGAGCCCGGCCCATCGGCTGGATCGGCTGACCGCCGGGGTGCTGCTGTTCACCGCCCGCCGCGAGCTTCGCGGGGCCTACCAGACGATGTTTGCCCGCGGCGCGGTTCACAAGACGTATGTGGCGAGGGCAGCGGCCAACCCCCACGTGACGTTACCGCGAGTGGTGCAGAGCCGAATCATCAAGCGCCGCGGCCACTTACAAGCCGTCGAAGAACCTGGCGAGCCCAACGCCGAGACGCTGGTGGAGTCGATATCGCCGGACGGCGTCTACCGGCTGACGCCGCGCACCGGACGTACTCATCAGCTGCGGGTGCATATGGCTTCGCTCGGAATGCCGATCTACGGAGATCCGTTGTACCCCAACGTGGTTAGCGTACCGGACGACGACTTCAGCCAGCCGCTGCAGTTATTAGCGCAGCGCATCGAATTCCAGGATCCAGTGAGTGGAGCTTTGCGACGGTTCGTCAGTTCGCGACGGCTTTGTCCTCCGCGCTAGCAGCGCTCGGCGCCGCGACGCATACGCGGTAGGTCTTGATCGGGCCATGCCGAAAGCGCGGCATTGCCTGCCTCATTCCGGATAGGCCCCGCGGTACGCGGGAGTGCCACGCCCTGAACGGCGGCGCGAAAAGTCTCCCAGGCCCGGGCCGTCAGCCCGCCGGCGTTGAGGGAGCGGAAAGTTGTCAGATTGCTGAGGCTGACGTGGTTCTGCAGTGTTAGCACCCTGGTGCCCTCCAGTAATCCGGCGAGGTCGTTAGCCGATATCCGGCTACGTCGTCGATGTTTCCTCAGTGACTAACGTGTCGACCTGCCGTGTTCGGTGATCGGGGTCACAGGCCAGTCAGCGATGACCAACCGCCAATCGGCAATTTCTATTCCACGGTACGTGCCGGGAAACGGCCCCGCCCGGTGAGCAACGTGCCGTGTCGCGAGCTTGCTCATCCTGCGCTGGCGGTTTTACTCGACACGCCGCTGAAAAGTTACTTAACGTGTGACTAAGAGCACACCTCGGTTAGCTGAGGGATTCTTAGCGTGTTCCCGGCAGCCTCTACCGGTTGGTGACGCTGCCGATCGCGACGTCGGCGAGACTCATCCGCAGCTGCGGCCAATTTTCGCCGACGATCGAACGCCAGCGCCGCTCCAGCCGGCTCAGCCCAAGGTGATCATCGGGCCCACCACCACGCGTTCGCCGCGTCGGAAGCCATCGGAGGCTTCTTCGCCGCGCACGGTCGTTGACGGTAACGCCTGTCGGAACTCTAAACAGCTTGGAAACTGGGGCTGAAATCGGGAATCCGACGATGACCGGGCGCAATTGCTGAAGGGCGAATCTTGTTACCATGCGTCATGGCTGCGCGGAGGACAGCAGTTAGGCGGGCTGCGGCCAGGCGGGCGTCGATCATCGCATCGTTCCATTTGAAGGAATTAGATTGAAATTAAAGAGATTTGGCGCCGCACTGAGTATTTTGACCGCTGGTGCGGTGATCTTGTCGGCGTGCGGCGGTAACAACAACGCCACTGGAGGAAGCGCCGCGCCGCCGGTGAAGGTGACCTGCGGCGGCCAGCCGACTTTGAAGGCCAGTGGTTCCACCGCCCAGGAGAACGCAATGACCCGTTTTGTCAAGGCGTTCGAACAAGCCTGCCCGGGCCAGTCGGTGAATTACACGCCCAATGGCTCCGGCGCTGGGATCAGCGAATTCATAGGCGGCCAAACCGATTTCGGAGGCTCGGACTCTCCGCTGAACAGGGGCGAGTACGCCAACGCGACGCAGCGGTGCGACTCGCCGGTGTGGAATCTGCCGGTGGTGTTTGGGCCCATTGCCATCGCCTACAACGTCCAAGGCATGACGTCGTTGAACCTCAGCGGTCCGGTTGCGGCCCAGATCTTCAACGGCCAGATCACTATGTGGAACGATGCGGCGATCGGGCTGCTGAACTTAGGGGTCAAGCTGCCGGCTGAGCCGATTCGGGTCGTTTTCCGTAGCGATGAGTCCGGGACCACGGACAATTTCCAGAGGTATCTCGATACCACTTCCGCCGGCACCTGGGGTTTTGCCGCCGGAAAGAAGTTCAACGGCGGTGTAGGCGAGGGCGCCCGCGGCAACGACGGCGCCGCCGCGGCCGTCAAAAGCGCCGAAGGGTCGATCACCTACATCGAATGGTCGTTCGCCCAAGCGCAACACCTGGACATAGCCAAGATCGTCACGACGGCGGGTCCGGAGCCGGTAGCGATCAGCCCGGAGACGGTGGGAAGGACGATTTCTTCCGCGTGGTTTATGAGGGAGGGGAACGACCTCGCCTTGGACACGATCTCGTTCTACCGGCCAAACCAGACCGCGTCGTACCCGATCGTGCTGGCAACGTATGAGATTGTGTGTTCGAAGTACCACGATTCCCAGGTCGGTACGGCCGTGAAGGCGTTCCTGCTAAGCGCGATCGGCGCCGGCCAGAATGACCTGACCGAACACGGATATATCCCGATTCCGGCCGAGTTCAAGTCGCGGTTATTGACCGCGATCGACGCCATCTCGTGATCTGAGCTCGTATTGGCCGGATCGGCCGGTAACGTCCGAAGCTCAATGTTTCAGGTCTTTTTTCACCCTAGTCAACCCAAAGTTCCAAAAGTTTTCCCACAGTAGTCGATCTTTGGAGTCATGGAGTTCACAACGTTGCCTCCCGAAGTCACCTCTGCGCTGATCCATACGGGACCGGGTGCGGAATCGCTGATCGAGGCTTCCGAGGCGTGGCAACAGCTCGGCACGGATCTGGAAGATTCTGCGGAAACCTATGCCGCTATGTTGTCGTCACTGACCGGGACCTGGCAAGGTCCGTCCGCAACGGCGATGGTCCAGGCTGTCGAGCCCTACCTGACCTGGCTGCAGACCACCGCGCAGCAAACCCAGCAGACAGCCGCTTCGGCGCAGGCCGCTGCGGCCGCATTCAACTCGGTCCGCGCGACGGTGGTTCCCACCGCGCAGGTCACCGCCAACAGGATGCAGCTGGCGCGGTTACTCGCCACCGACCAGTTCGGAAGCAACCTTCCGGCTATCGCCGAAACCGAAGCCCAGTACCAAAGCATGTGGGCGAACAACTCGGCGGCGATGAGTCGCTATCAGGTCGCCTCGGCACAAGCCACCACGCTGCCGCAATTCTCCTCGCCGACTTCGGTGACCAATTCGGCAGCGGGGGCCAATGCAGTACCCGCCGCCAGCACGGCAGCGGCCACTACCGGGGCCACTGCGGCCCAATCACCCTTGGATAACTGGAACGCCTTCATCGCGGCGATTTCTAACGGTGACTTTGCCACCGTCGCGGGCGTCAACATACCCGGCTTGGGGAACAACTCCGTTGCCACCCTTGGGATCAACTCCAACTATTTGAACACCGCCTTCTCGTCCGGATTTCCCGTCAACCTGCTCAGCTATTTGGCGCAGAACCAATCGGCCCAAGCCCTGTCCGGTGTGAACGCCCAAATTGGCCAGGGTGTGTCGGAAGGTGAGTCGGCGCTCGGAGGGGGAGCAGCGGGTGGGTTAGGTGGGTTAGGTCGGGCTGGGCTGGGTACGTTAGGCCCGGGTGCATTAGGTGCCGCTGGACTCGGTCAAGCGTCCACGTCGGCGGCGACGGGTGTCGGCGTGTCGATTGGCAAGCTGACCGCGCCGCCTGCCGTGGTGGGATTGCTGCCCGGTCAGCAAGTGCCAGTACAACTCGCCTCGGCCGCATCGCCGCTCTCCGCGGGCGAATCCGGACTGCCCATGCTGCCGCCGCTCATGCCGCCGCCGATTTCGGCAGGCAGTGGTTGGCGCAAACGGAAGCAGCAGAAGTACGAAGACATGGCCATCGGTGCCGAGCTCAAGGGGAAGGTGGTGGACCCACCGCCATCGGCGGGATGAGCAATCCGGCGCAGCGGCTCAGGAGTTGTTGGGGGCTGGCTGAGGCGCTTTCAGATAGCCAAGGCCGTTCTTGATTCCTTGGTCCACCTGGTCCGTGACTGGAGCCTTGCTATCCGGTGCCGCGACTGGCGGCGTGCAACTGCAGCCGAGGGTGCCGAACGCGCTCGGGTCGGCGCTGGCCGGTGTTGCCACCCCCGCCGCAGCAGCGAGCGCAATCGCCGCGCCGAACAATATTTTCGTGATCACTTATGGTTCTCCATAACAGTAGTTACCCCACTATACGGGCGCCGTCAGGCCCCTTGATGCCGCGGGCAGAACGCGGCGATGCTGACGCCGACGAAGAACCCGGCGTGATAGCCGTCCAAACTACTTTGTTGCATCACGTCATTCGCGACGTCGCTCGAGGCCCTACCGCTGTCGAGTTCATCGCAGACCTCGTGAGCGGCGATTATCGCGGCCTGCGGGTTCGCGAAGGTGATGCCTCTAGAGCCCAGCGCATTTATGAAATTGCCGTCGACCGCGTCGGCATGCGCGGTCGGGACTACTACGCCCACAGCGCTGAACAGCGCGACCATCAGGACGAGGCCGGCCAGCAGTGATCGCGCAGCGATGGGCGAGCGCAATTGGGTGGTCGTCATTCCTGAACCTCTCCGACTAAGGGGAAGCAAGAGTTGCGGACGGCATGCCAAGCCGCTGACATTGCGATCATTGCATGCCTCGACCAGACTGGCGAAACTCTTGGCGCGCCCAAAACCCGCGAGCCCGATCGTTAACCGAACGGACATGCCCCGGGTGTTCAGCGTTGGCAGGCCGGGCACCAGTACGCCACCCGCTCGCCGCTGTCGTCATAGTCGATGCGTGTGCCGCAGCGACGGCAACTCTGCCCGGCTCGCCCATAGACCCACAATTGCCGGCCGGCCCGGGTGTCGCCGGTGGTGCATCGGTTCCAGCGGTAACGGTTGGCCCACAGCATGTCGCGGGCGCGGGACACCAGCCGATGCGGGTCGCTGACCGCACTTACCGGCGCGCTAGGCAGACGTCCGCTGACGAAACACAATTCGTTGCAGTAGACATTGCCTATCCCGGCCAGCACCCGCTGGTCCAGCAGCGCCTCGGCGATCGGTCGATCTGGGCGTGCGGTCAGGTTGGTCGCGGCGAGCTGTGGGTCCCAGTCGGCCCCCAGCAGATCGGGTCCCAGGTGTGCGACCGCGTCGCCGTCGTGGGCGCGGTCGAGGATTTCCAGCACGCCCAGGTCGATGCCAACCGCGCGGATATCGCCGGCTTCCAAGATGATCCGAATGCGGTGATCGTTACGCACCGCCCGGGAAGTCACCCGCCAGCTGCCGTCCATCTTCAGATGCGAGTGGATGCTGGCAGGTCCGACGCGAATGAACAAATGCTTGCCCCGGCTGTACACCTCGTCGACAACCTGACCGGTCAGGTCAGCGGTCGCAAAGCGCGGTACCCGCACATCGCATCGCGTCAGCGTCCGACCGACCAGTGCCTGCCGCAGGGTTTCTGCGGTGTGCCAGACCGTGTCACCCTCGGGCATGCGCTATCGCAGCCGCAGTCCGCGTGGAGTGCGGGCGAACCCGGCGTCGGACAGCGCGCTCACGGCCGGCGCGGAGACGTCGAGCCCCAGTACCGCGACGCCGTTGATCCTTTCAACCAGGATCGAACTGACCCGCCCGGCCGCTACCAGCTCGGCCAGCGCCACGCCGGCCGCGCGGTTGACCTCGGGATCGTCGCGGAAGCTCAGCAGCGAACGCCCGCCGCGCTCGACAAACCAGACCAGGTTGCCGTCGACCAGCACCACCAGCGCTCCGGCTTTGCGGCCCGGCCGGGCACCGCCGTCTTCCTCCGGCGCGCGGGACGGCCAAGGGAGCGCGGCGCCGTACGGGTTGGCCGGGTCGGCGGCAGCCAAAACCACCGCCCGGTATTCGGGTCGCGTCGGGTCTTCGAAAGAGCCGGGCTCATCGAGGTAACCGCGCAGCCGGTCAACCGTCGATGCCACCGCGAACTGGGCGCCGCCCAGCGATTCGACGAAATAGCCGCGCTGGCATCGGCCGGCCTCCTCGAACGTGCTCAGCACCTTGTAGAGCATCGCGAATCCGCCCGGTAGTCCTTCGGCCGCCACCGCGCCCCTAGTCAGCACGCCATGGCGGCTCAGCAGCAGCTCGGCTTGGTGGTGCGCCCGCAGCGTTGAATCCGGCTCGGGCATGGGCAGCGCTGACCAACGGCCGGCCACCGTGGGGTCGCTGGCGCGGGACTGGGCGTGCGCAACGCTGTAGCGACTCAGGCGGGGCGGGCGTGCTCCGCGACCCAACCGGTGCGCCGGGGCCGACCGTCTGCGGCTACCCGGCCCGCCGCCGAGCATCGCGCGGATGGGCGCGAACGTGTCGCCGGTGACCAGACCGGCCCAGATGAGTTCCCACAGGGCCGCTTTGAGCGCTTGCTCGCCGACTTGACCATCTGTAAGACCTTGCGCGAGCTGCCGGAAGAAGAAGGCCCCGCCGCCGGCCAGCGTGTCCAGGATGGCCCGGTGGGCCTCGGTCAGCTCGATGGTGGCGGGGGCGCTCACGGTCAACGCGGCCGTGTCAGCCGGGTGGAACGCGACCCAGCCGTCGCCGGCCGAGATGGATCCGGCACCCGACCAGACCACCTCGCCGGATGCCAGTAGCTCGTCGAGCATGGCGGGGGAGTAGTCGCGTACCCGTGGGGGCAGCACGAGCGATTCGATCGCCGAGGCGGGCAGCGGGACGCCGGCCAGCTGATCGACAACAGCCGCCAGCCCGTCGAGGCCGGAGTTAGTCGCCGAGCCGACCTGATGCCAGCCCGGCAGGAAACGCGCGTAGGCGCTGATGCTGACCGGCTCGACTTGGGCCCGCAGCGCCGCCAGCGATCTGCGGCGAAGGATGCGCAAGACGTCGGCGTCACACCACTGGTCACCGGCCGCCGCTGCGGAGAACTCACCGCGGACCAGCCGCCCGTCGGCGACCAGCCGGCCCAGCACGTCGGCCGCGACCCGCAGTCCCAGTCCGAAGCGGGCGGCGACGTCGGCGGTGGTGAACGGCGCGTGGGTGCGCGCGTACCGGCCCAGCAGCTCACCTAGCGGATCGGTGGCTTCCTCGGTGAAGCTGGCCGGCACGCCGACCGGCACCGCCACCCCGACGCCGTCGCGCAGTCGGCCGATGTCTTCGATCGCGATCCACCAGCTCTGTCCGGCAAACGAAACCGTCAACGCGCGTTTGGCAGCGCACAGACCTTCCAGCCAGCCGCCGACATCGGCGCCACCGGCGCGGGCGGCGACTTCCTCGGTGGTCAACGGGCCGAGCAGCCGCAACAGATCGGCGACCGCTTCGGCGTCACG